>Ga0164243_10006649_pt1 | contig 17452 bp, 18 predicted proteins | sample OricompcompostOP_FD_108781 | JGI IMG/M metagenome (GOLD analysis project Ga0164243, IMG submission 108781) | Organic Plus compost microbial communities from Emeryville, California, USA - Original compost - Organic plus compost (OP) | ecosystem: Engineered > Solid waste > Mixed feedstock >... | reverse complement strand
GAGACATTTCTGAAATCTGTACCGGAGGAGCCCGGTCCCTGGCTTGCGATATCGGGCGGCGGCGCGGACGGCGCCTATTCCGCCGGTATCCTCAACGGCTGGACGGCACGGGGCGACCGGCCCGACTTTTCCGTCATAACGGGCATTTCGACGGGCGCGGCCATCGCGCCCTTTGCCTTTCTTGGCAAGGCGTATGACAAGACGTTGCTCGACAATTACACGACCATCAATGCCGGCGATATTTTCGAGGACATCGACACCGATCAGAGCCTGCTCGACACCTGGCCGCTGAAGGATCTGATCGCCAGACAGGCGACGTTCGAGATCATGCAGGCGGTCGCCGAGGAACACAGGAAAGGCCGGCGTCTTTACGTGGTCACGATGAACCTCGATTCCGAGCGCCGGGTCGTCTGGAATCTCGGCGCCATCGCGAGCAAGGGTGACGAGGCGGCTCTTGCTCTGTTTCGCGACGTCATCCTCGCCTCGTCCTCGGTGCCCGGTCTTTTTCCGCCAGTGACGATCGACCTCGACGCGAGCGGAAAATGCGTCCGTGAAGTACATATCGACGGCAGCGTCGGCGGGCCGTTCTATGTGGCGCCCCGTGTCTGGTTCGACGGAAAGCTGGGCGAAAGGCTTCCCGCCAGCGCGCTCTACGTCATGCTGAACGCGAAGAGGACGCCCTATTTCGAGATCGTGCAGCAGAACATTCTGGCGCTGACCGGCCGGGCGATCTCGATCGCGCTCAAATTCGCCGGCCGGGTCGATGCGGAACGGTCGGCGGCGGCCGCGCGGCGCGACGATATTCCGTTCGGCGTTGCCTACATCGCCGACGATTTCGACGAGATTTCCCAGGGCGCGTTCGACGATGCCTATATGAAAAAGCTGTTCGAGCGTGGGGAGAGCGAGGCAAAAACCGGAAAAGCCTTCCGTCCCGATCTCGCTGCGGACTGACGCCGGACCACGGGCGTATAGAGAAGGTCTATGATCTCATAGCTTTTCTGCATTCTTTTACTGGACAAGCTCGAAACTAAACTTGTTGCCGCAGGCCTCGCCCGCGCCTATGTCTCGTGCGGACATTCGCGGGGTCCTTGCATGCTGATCCGGCAACTTCAATATCTGACGGCCCTCGCGCGCGAGCGCCATTTCGCCCGCGCGGCAGCGGCGTGCAATGTCACGCAGCCGACTCTCTCGGCCGGCATCAAGCAGATCGAGGAAACGCTCGGCGTTCTTGTTGTTGAACGTGGCCACCGCTTCGTGGGCTTCACGGCGGAAGGCGAGCGTGTTCTTGCTTGGGCGCAGCGTGTCACCGCCGATTACGAGGGGCTGGCGCAGGAACTGGGCAGTCTGCGCGAGGGGCTCACGGGCCAGCTCAGGATCGGCGTCATTCCGGTTGCGCTGCCGCTCGTCCACTGGCTGACCGAGCCGTTTTCCCAGAGCCATCCGCGAACGACGATCCAGGTCCTTTCGCACACATCGGCGGAGATCCAGCGGGGGCTCGATGCGTTCGAACTGGCTGCGGGAATCACTTATCTCGACAATGAGCCTCTTGCACACGTACGGACATTTCCGCTGTATCAGGAGCACTATGTTCTGGTCGCGCCTTCGGACCTTCTCGGGCGCCGCGAGACGATCGGCTGGGAAGAGGCTGCCGGCCTGCCGCTCGGCCTTCTGACGAGCGACATGCAGAACCGGCGTATTCTGGATATGCATTTCCGCGATGCCGGGCAGGTCGTGCGTCCCGTTTTCGAGACCAATTCGCCTTTCGCGCTGTTGCAGCATTTGAGGACCGCGCAATGGGCGACCGTTCTGCCGCACACCTATCTCTCCATTCTGGGCGATCTTGATGGCTTTTCGACCCTCAAGCTCGTCGAACCCTCGGTGAAACACGAGGTCGGTCTCGTTGTGGCCGAACGCGAGCCGCTCCAGCCGCTCGCCCGGGCGTTGCGCGCGATTGCGGCCATGCCCGAAGTTCGTCTGAAACTTCAAGGCGATGCGGTCTTTGATAGGTCCCATTTATTGAAGAACAAAAACATTCAGTTTGAAAGCTGAGGCCTCCGGCTCCATCTCTACGGGAAGAGGCTGCCGCCGCGTGGCGACAGCGAAGTGTCCGCACAAACAGACCTTTCGGGTCCGCGATGGCGTTCGCGGGAAGGGAACCGTTTTGCCCAAGTGCGGGCCGACATCGAGGGGAGGTGCATATGGCAAAAGTTGTTGCTGTTCTCTACGACGATCCGATCACAGGCTATCCGCCGAAATATGTGCGGGACAGCATTCCGGAGATCAAAGTCTATCCGGACGGCCAGACGGCTCCCACGCCGAAAGCCATCGACTTCAAGCCCGGCGAAATGCTCGGTTCGGTCTCGGGCGAGCTGGGGCTGCGCAAATGGCTCGAAAGCCTCGGCCATGAATTCGTCGTGACATCCTCGAAGGATGGCCCGGATTCCGAGCTGGAAAAGCATCTGCACGATGCGGAGGTCATCATCTCGCAGCCGTTCTGGCCGGCCTATCTTACAGCCGAGCGCATCGCCAAGGCGCCGAAGTTGAAGCTGGCGCTGACGGCCGGCATCGGGTCGGATCATGTCGATCTTCAGGCTGCGATGGAGCGCGGCATCACCGTTGCCGAAGTCACGTTCTGCAATTCGATCTCGGTCGCCGAGCATGTGGTGATGATGATCCTTGGCCTCGTGCGCAACTACATCCCGGCGCATGATATCGTCCGCAAGGGCGGCTGGAACATCGCCGACGCTGTCAAGCAGTCCTATGACCTTGAGGGCATGCATGTCGGCACGGTCGCCGCGGGCCGCATCGGTCTTGCGGTTTTGCGCCGCCTGAAGCCGTTCGACGTCAAGCTGCACTACACCGACCGTCACCGTCTGCCGGAGGCGGTCGAGAAGGAGCTCAACCTGACCTGGCATGCGAAGCGCGAGGACATGTATCCGCATTGCGACGTGGTCACGCTCAACTGTCCGCTGCATCCCGAAACCGAGCACATGATCAATGACGAGACGCTCAAGCTGTTCAAGCGCGGCGCCTATATCGTCAATACGGCGCGCGGCAAGCTTTGTGACCGCGACGCCATCGTGCGGGCTCTGGAATCCGGCCGCCTTGCCGGATATGCGGGCGATGTGTGGTTCCCGCAGCCGGCCCCGAACGACCATCCGTGGCGCACCATGCCGAACGAAGGCATGACGCCTCATATGTCGGGCACATCGCTGTCGGCCCAGGCGCGCTATGCGGCGGGCACGCGCGAAATCCTCGAATGCTATTTCGAGGGCCGTCCGATCCGCGACGAATATCTGATCGTGCAGGGCGGCAACCTTGCCGGCGTGGGCGCCCATTCCTACTCGAAGGGCAACGCCACGAGCGGTTCGCAGGATGCCGCCAAATACAAGAAGCTCGAAAAGGTCTGAGCGCGTCTCGCGACGTCCGGGCCCCGGCGGCGTGCCTCCGCAGTCACGCCGCCGTCCGAGCCTCGGGTGATCGCGAACTCAAGGTGCGGGCGCGGCAACGCCCGCACCTTTTTTCTTTCAGGCAGCGGGCGTGAATTTCAGAGCCACGCCGTTGATGCAGTAGCGCAGGCCGGTCGGCGGCGGCCCGTCCGGGAACACATGGCCGAGATGGCTGCCGCAGGTCGCGCAATGGACCTCGGTGCGCACCATGCCGTGGCTGCGGTCGACCGTGGTTTCGATCGACCCCGGAACGGGCGTGTTGAAGCTCGGCCAGCCGGTGCCGCTTTCGAATTTCACATCGGAGTGAAAGAGCGGCCGGGCGCAGCCCGCGCAGGAGAACGTGCCGGGGCGCTTTTCGTGGAGCAGGGCGCAGCTGCCGGGATATTCGGTCCCGTGCTCGCGCATGATGTAATATTGTTCGGGCGTCAGGCGTGCCCGCCATTCGGCCTCGGTCCGCGTGACGGGATAGGTCTTTTCCATGAATTTTCCTCGATTGCGCGGAAGAAATAGGAAGCGGCGTCTTCTCAGACAACCACGCTCAGGCGCCGGGCGGCGCGCGTGATGCCCGTATAGAGCCAGCGGGCCCGGCTTTCGGGAAAGGCGAAGCTCTCGTCGAAGAGGACGATGTCGTCCCATTGCGAGCCTTGCGCCTTGTGCACGGTCAGCACATAGCCGAAATCGAATTCGTCGTAGTGACGGCGCTCCTCCCAGGCGAAATCCTCGATGCCGCCGGAGAAGCATTCCGGGCGCACGCTGACGCGCGTCTCGCGCGCGGAGGGGTCGTCCTCCGGCCTGATACGCATCGAAACGAGCTTGGAGCGTGAGGCCCGCCGTTCGGTCACGGTCCAGAGCCCGCCGTTGAACAGGGCCTTCTTGCGGTTGTTCCTGAGGCAGACCAGCTTGTCGCCGACAAGGGGAAGCTCGTCGTTCATGCCGCGCCGCTCGCGCATGCGCCGGTTATAGGCGCGGCGCGTGTTGTTACGGCCCACGAGAACCTGTTCGGCGTTGAGCACGCGGGCCGGATCGAGTTCGGATTTGCGCACGACCTCCGTCTCGCCATAGCGGCCGGGCTGAAGCTCGCGGCCTTCGCGCACCTGCATGGACAGGCGCACGATCGGGTCGTCCTCCGCCTGCCTGTGCACTTCCGTCAGCATCACATCCGGCTTCTGGTTCGTGAAGAAGCCGCCGCCCTGAATGGGCGGAAGCTGGGCCGGATCGCCGAGGACGAGCACCGGCGCGCCGAAGGAGAGCAGGTCCTGGCCGAGTTCGGCGTCGACCATCGAGGCCTCGTCCACCACGATGAGTTTGGCGCGCGAGGCCGGCGCGTCGTCCCACAGCTCGAAGCTCGGCGTCTCCTCCTTCGTCTCCTTCGCCTTGTAGATCAGGCTGTGGATGGTCGAGGCGCCCTCGCAGCCGCGCGCGCGCATGACGAGCGCGGCCTTGCCCGTGAAGGCGGCATATTTCACCTGCCCGTCCACGCCGTCCGCCAAATGCCGGGCGAGCGTCGTCTTGCCGGTCCCGGCATAGCCGAAGAGACGGAAGATCTGCGGCACACCTGCCTTGCCGGGCTTCGATTTCAGCCAGTCGGAGGCGGCTTTCAGCGCGGCGTCCTGATGCGGGGTGAATTTCGGCATGGGATCGAGATCGGGAATCGGCGCGAACATTAGCAGAACACCGCCCGGTCGCGAACCCGTATGTTGAGGCCGGGCGCTCCGTCCGCTATTGCAGCGGGCCGCAAAGGAGAGCCGCCGATGATCGTGACCATGATGAAGGGCAAGATCCACCGCGCCACGGTGACCGAAGCCGATCTTCACTACGAGGGCTCGATCTCGATCGACCGCGACCTCGTCGAGGCGGCCGGCTTCCTCATCAACGAGCGTGTCGAAATCTACAACATCGACACCGGCGCGCGCTTTGCGACCTATGTCATCGAGGGCAAGCGCGGCTCGGGCGTGATCGGCCTCAACGGCGCGGCCGCGCGCCTTGCTCTGCCCGGCGACAAGGTCATCATCGTGGCCTATGCGCAGATGAGCGCGGAGGAGGCGAGGAGCTTCCAGCCGAGCGTGGTTCTGGTCGATGCCGGCAACAGGCCGATCGCCAAGGCGGCATAGCTCGGATTTCATCCGGCTGCCGCATGCGCGGCCGCGTGCCGAAGGATGAAGGCTGTATTTACCGCTTCGCGCAGCCGGGGAGGTCCCGCTCAGGCGATGTCGTCGTCCGCCGGCAGGCCGCCTTCGCCCTCCCAGCGGTTGATCTGCCGCGTGTCGAGCCGGGTGAATTTCAGCCGCACGCCGGCGCCCGCCACGCCGTCTTCCGGCACGAGCAGGGCGCCGGCGCGTTCAAGCGCCTGGCGCACTGCCGTCACCTTGCAGGTCTGGGGATCGGGCGCGGGCAGGTTGACGCTGTTGGCTTCCATCCGCCGCAGCGTCTTGACGCTGATGCCGGCCGCTTTCGCGAGCGCATCCTGGCTCAGCGAGACCAGCGCCCGCGCGGCGGCGATCTGCCGCCCTGTGAGGATATCGGACGGGTTCATGCGCCGATACTGGCACAGAGCGCGGCCCGATCAAAAAGGAAAGGCCGCGCGCTGCACCCGGATTTTTACTTAAGCCCGTCGGCCGTCTTTGCGGAGACGGTCAGGGCTCGATCTCCCAGGTCGCCGTCACCGTGACCGAAAGTTCCTGCTCGCCCGCTTCGACCGGCACCGGCGCGGCCTTGGCAGCCTCCGCCCGCATCATCATCGGGCGCGGCGGCGGGTGGTAGCCGGACTGTTCGGAGAGGTTGCGCAGGCGGCCGAGGGTCACCCCGGCGGCACCCGCATAGAGTTCCGCCTTGACGCGGGCGTCGGCATAGGCCTTCTTGCGGGCCTCGTTCAGGAGTTCCTCTTTCTTGGCGATGTCGAATGTCAGCCCGTCGATCTGGTTCGAGCCTTGGGTGACGGCCGTGTCGAGAATTGTGCCGAGCTTGGCGAGATCGCGCACCTTCACGGTGACGTTGTTGCGGACCTCGTAGCCGGTGATGCGCGGCGGGCCTTGCTCGCCGTTCCGCGGCTGGGGATAGACGTAGCGCGGCTGCACGCTGAAGCCCGAGGTCGCGACATCGCGCGCCTCGATTCCGGTGGCCTTGAAACTGTCGATGAGTTTCGTCATCGCCGCGGTGTTGGCGTCGAGCGCCTCGCGCGCCGTTTTCGCTTCCGTCACCACGCCGGAGGTGAGCACGGCGAGGTCCGGCACGGCGGAAGCGGAGCCTTCGCCTGTCATGGAGATCGTCGCCGGACGGGGGCCGTGCGGCGGGGGTGGCGGCTCCTGCGCGAAGACGGCAGTCGAGGCGAAGGCGAGGCAGGCGGCAAGCGCGAAATGGCGCATGACAGTCTCCGGTTGGTGAATCGGGACGCCAGCCAGCGAAAAAATCGAGGCAGCTTGAAGGCGCGCTGTGCTTGCTGTTCCGCCGCTCTGCGCTACCTTCCTGAAATCCCACCAGGAACCCTTCCCCGATGCTGGACTATATCCTCTCGCTTCTCGCCAGCCCCGCCGCCTGGGTGGCGCTCGCCACCCTGATCGTCATGGAGGTCGTGCTCGGGATCGACAATCTGATCTTCATCTCGATCCTGACCAACAAGCTGCCGGAGGAAAAGCGCAGCCTCGCCCGGCGCCTCGGCATCGGCATGGCGGTGGTGATGCGTCTTCTGCTGCTCGGCACGATCGCGGTCATCGTCACGTTGACGAATCCGGTCTTTGAGGCCTTCGGCCACGGCTTTTCCTGGCGCGACCTGATCCTGATCGCGGGCGGCCTGTTCCTCGTCTGGAAGGCGACGAAGGAGATCCACCATCACGTCGATCCGCCGGCGGAGGGCGATGTCTTCGAGAAGAAGAGCGCCAGTCTCGGTGTCGCGGCGGCGATCGGCCAGATCCTCGTTCTCGACCTCGTCTTCTCGATCGACAGCATCATCACCGCGGTGGGCATGACGCGCGACATCCCCATCATGATCGCGGCGGTGCTGGTGACGGTCAGCATCATGCTGCTGGCGGCCGACCCGCTGGCGAATTTCATCGCCCGCAACCCGACCGTCGTCATGCTGGCGCTCGGCTTCCTCCTGCTCATCGGCACGACCCTGATCGCCGAAGGCTTCGGCGCCCACGTGCCGAAAGGCTATATCTATTCGGCCATGGCCTTCTCGGCGCTGGTCGAGGGGCTCAACATGCTGTCGCGCCGAAACAGGCCCAAGGGGGAGGGCGGCCACTAGCCTGTGGCTGTCCGCCCGAGGGAGCCGGCGTGGGGGTGACAGAGGCGGCCCGTCAGGGTTATGCCTCGCGCGGGGGCCTGTAGCTCAATGGTTAGAGCCGACCGCTCATAACGGTCTGGTTGCAGGTTCGAGTCCTGCCGGGCCCACCAATCCGCAATGCCGGCAGCCGGCGAACCGCGCCGGGAGCCGACCCTCGGGCTCCGCCCCTCAGGCGCGCGATCTGCGCTGTTCGAGGCCGAACAGCGCAAGGGCGAGAAAGCCCGCGAGCGCGCCCGTCAGGGCGGTCAGCGTCCAGCCGCCGGCATGATAGGTGACGGTGCCGAGAATCGAGCCGATCGCACCGCCCGCGAATGTGAGCGTCATGTAGATCGCATTGACGCGTCCGCGCACATGGCCGGGCGCGGTGAAGATGATCCGCTGGCTTACGATCTGGTTCGTCTGCACGGCGGCGTCGATGAGGATCGTCAGGACGACGAGAATGGCGAGTGCGGCGGTGATGGAGCTCCAGCCGGTTCCGAGGAACGATACGCCGAGCGTCAGCATCGCGCCCGCCGTCATCGCCTTGCCGTGACCCCGGTCGGCGAGGCGGCCCACGATCGGCGCGGCGAGCGCGCCGCCCGCGCCGGCAAGGGCGAACAGGCCGATCTGATGCCCGTTCAATCCGAAATGCTCGGCGAGCATCAGGGGCACGGCGGTCCAGAACAGGTTGAAGGCGGCGAACAGCAGCGCCTGATAGGCCGAGCGCCAGCGCAGGAAAGGCATGTCGCGCAGCAGGCCCCACATCGAGGCGAGGATACGACCGTAATGCATGCCGGCTTTCGGCTGGTGGCGCGGCATGAGATAGGCGAGCGCGAGGCCGATGCCGACCATCAGGACTGCGGACGCCCCGAACACCGCGCGCCAGCCGAAACTGGATGCGATGAACAGCGAGGCCGGCCGCGCCAGCATGATTCCGGCGAGAAGCCCGCCCATCGCATTGCCGACGACGCGTCCGCGCCGTTCCTCCGGCACGAGATGGGCGAGGAAAGGGATCAGGACCTGCGCGCCGGTCGAGCAGACGCCGATGGCGAGCGCCGAGACGAAGAAGACCGCGGGCGAACCCGCGACCGCCGTTCCGGCAAGGCCGAGCGTCGTTCCCGCGATGCACAGAAGCACCAGCTTGCGGTTCTCCACGAGGTCGGCGAGGGAGACGAGGAAGAACAGACCGATGCCGTAGCCGATCTGCGTCACGCTGACGAGCGAGCCGGCAAGATCCTGGCTGACGCCGATTTCCGGGGCGATCGAGGCGACGAGCGGCTGGGCGTAATAGAGGTTCGCGACAAGGGCGCCCGCCGCGGTGGCGAGCGCGGTGAGAAGGAGAGCCGAAGGCTCGCTGGAAGGAGCCTGCCGCATCGTGCGTTCCTGTCCCGACATGTCAGGACACGCTGTTCGCGCGTTCGGTGTTCTGCCGTTCGATCATCCAGCCGGGATATTCGAGGGGCAGCGCGCTCACCTCGTCGAGCGTCTCGAGTTCCTCCGGCGTCAGCCGGATCTCCGTCGCTGCGAGATTGTCGTCGAGCTGTTCGACATTTTTCGCGCCGATGATGACCGACATGACGAAACGTTGATGGAGCACCCAGGCGAGGGCGATGCGGGCGACGGAGACGCCGCGCGCCTCGGCGATCGTGCGCATGGCATCCACGCAGTCGAAGGCACGGTCGCGGTTGACGGGCGGGAAGTCGAAGGCGACGCGGCGGCTGCCTTCGGGCCCCTCGCCGTCGCGGCTGTATTTGCCGGACAGAAGCCCGCCCGCGAGCGGGCTCCACACCATGAGGCCGAGCTTTTCGGCCTCGATCAGCGGCACAAGCTCGCGCTCGAGATCGCGTCCGGCGATGGTGTAATAGGCCTGCAGCGTCGCAAAGCGCGTCAGGCCCTTCGCATCGGCGATGCCGAGCGCCTTCATGATCCTCCAGGCCGCCCAGTTCGAGACGCCGATATAGCGCACATAGCCCTGCCGGACGAGGTCGTCGAGCGCTCGCACGGTTTCCTCGACGGGCGTGACCGTGTCCGTACCGTGAATCTGGTAGAGGTCGATATAGTCGGTGCCGAGCCGCTTCAGGCTCGCCTTCACGCCGTCCATGATATGGCCGCGCGAGGCGCCGCGGTCGTTCGGGCCGGTGCCGGTCGCGCCGAACACCTTGGTCGCGAGGACCACATCCGTGCGGGCGCGCCCGGAATTGCGGATCGCCTGTCCGGTGATCTCCTCCGACAGGCCCTCCGAATAGACATCGGCGGTGTCGATGAAATTGACGCCCGCGTCGAGCGCGCGGGCGACGATGGTGTCGGCGACCTTCTGGTCGAGCGTGCCGATGGCGGTCCAGAATCCCTTTCCGCCGAATGTCATCGTGCCGAGGCAGATTTCGGAAACGAGGAGACCCGTCCCCCCGAGCGTGCGGTAGCGCATTGACTGTCCTGTCGTGGAAATACCGGACTGGATATTGGGGGTGGCTGGACCGGCGGCAAGCAGCCTCATTCCATAGTCTGAGGACGCAGGCTCGGCTGCCGCTCAGCCCTGCGGCTCTTTCGGATAGTTCAGGAAATAGCGCACGGCCGCCGCCACGATGTGCGGCTGCGAGGCGTGCGGCCCATCATATTCGATATAGGTGACGTCGTAGCCGGCGGCCTTGAGCTTCGTCGCGCTGGCCCGGCCGGCGGTCTCGACCGGCGTCTTTTCGTCCTTCGAGCCGTGCGCGATGAAGATGTAGGGCGCGCCTTCCTGATGGAGCGGCGTGAAGAAGCCCGCCGAGAAGGCGAGGATATGGGTGACGAAATCGCCGTTGGCGACGCCGTTCGAGAGCGAGTAGGAGCCGCCGTCCGAATGGCCGGCGAAGGCGAATTTGTTCGGCCGCAGCGCATAGCGGTCGGCCACCCAGTGGATCGCGGTCTCGATGCGCTCGCGGTCCGGCCCGTTGCCCGCAATCACGATGTCCCAGGTCGGCAGGAGGGATTGCGGCACGAGCAGGAGAAAGCCCTCTTTCTCCGCGTGCCCTTTCATCACCGGCATGATGCGCTCGGCGCTGCCGCCGCCGCCGTGGAACATGATCATGAATGGCGCGGGTTTTCTCGGATCGAGCCCTTCCGGCACGACGAGATAGTAGTCGCGCTCCTCGAACAGCCCGATCTTGTGCAGGCCGGGCGGCAGAGGCTCCTTGGTTGGCGTTCTGTGGGTGAAAAAGATGCGGCCGGAGAGCTTGGGATCGAACATGGCCGCCTCATCGGCCATCGTTCCCGGCGGGTCAAGCCCCGCCGCTCACGCTATCTTGCATTAGCCGAAAGTCTGAGCGGAACGCAAAAAAGACTTAAATCTCCCCCAGCAACTCCTCCGATCATCATTGCCGGAGAGTGCAACCATGCTTCGTTGTCTTATCGTAGCCGCCGTCCTTGTCGCGCCCTCGGCCGCCTTTGCCGACAGGGCCGATGCGGATGCCTGCGCCGCCAAGCTCTCCGGCCAGAGCAAAGTGGTCTATCGCTCGGTGGTCACGCGCGTGCAGCGCGGCTCGACGCTTGAGAACGCGGTCCGGGAAGTGGTCGAACCGCGCGTGCGCAGCGGCCGTCTCACCGAAGCCGAAGGACGCAGGATCGGCCGCGATGCCGCCAATTGCGCCCGTCTCGTTCACCGCAAGACCTGATTGCCGCGCAGTTCGTGCAGGAGCGCCGCCCAGCGCCGCGTCTCGTCCTCGACAAGGCGCCGCAGCGCCTCGGATGTGCCGCTCGCCTCGTCAGGGATCTCGGCGCCGAGATCGAAGAGCCGGGCCCGCGTCGCGGGGCGGCCGAGCGCGATGCGCAGCGCCTCGTGGAGGGCGGCGATCTGTTCGGGCGGCGTCCCGGCCTTCGCGAAGAGGGCGTTCCAGGCATCGACCCGCATTCCCTCCAGCCCGATTTCGCCGACGGTCGGAACGCCGGACAGGATCGGCGAGCGTTCCCGGCTTGCGATGGCGAGCGGAACGATCTTGCGGGCTGTGATCGCCGGCAGGACATTCACGATCTGATCGGCGATCAGGTCGATATCGCCGCTGACGATATCGTTGAGGGCGGGACCCGTGCCCGCATAAGCCACGAAGGTCGGCTCGATCTTCAGCGCGGCGTCGAGAAGCAGTCCTCCGGCATGCGAGACTGAGCCGCGGCCGGCATGCGCCATGCGGATGCGTCCCCTGTTCGCCGCGACGAATTCCTTCAGCTGGTCGATGGTGCGGACATTGATCTTGCGGCTCGCGCAGATGACGAGCGGCGTTCCGGCGGCAAGCCCGACCGGCGCGAAATCCGCCATCGGGTCGTAGCCGAGATTGCCGGTCAGGGAAGGCGCTGCGCCGTGCGTACCCATATGGCCCATGATGAGCGTATGCCCGTCCCGTGCCTCGTCGAGGAACCGCAGCACGCCCGTGCGCCCGCCTTCGCCGCTGATGTTCTCGATATAGATTGGCTCGCCCAGCACGGTCGTCATCTCGTCGGCGACGATCCGGGCGATCGTGTCCGATGGCCCTCCGGCGGCGAAGGGAACGACGATGCGCACAGGCTGGCTTGGGCGCCAGGAGGACGCGCCGGCCGTGCCGGCAAGCAGGGCTGTGGCGAACATCGCGAGGGCGGTCCGCCGCGGAATGCCGTTACGCGCGTGCTTCATAGGTCTCGGGGAAAGCGGATGGTTCGAGATTGCGCAGATAGGCCGGCACGCGGCTGCCCGGCATCGGTTTTGCGAACAGGAAGCCCTGGGCGGTGCTGCATCCCGCGCGCTGCAGGAAAGTGAGGTGGTCCTGCGTTTCGACGCCCTCGGCGACGACCGCGATGTTGAGTCCCCGCGCCATGTCGATCACCGCGGTCACGATGCTGGCGTCGGCCGGATCGGATTCGACATTGTGCACGAAGCTCCGGTCGATCTTCAGGACATCGATCGGGAAGCGCTTCAGATGGGTGAGCGAGGCATAGCCGGTGCCGAAATCGTCGAGCGCGATGCGTATGCCGGAGCGGTGCAGATGCAGGAGATTGGCGTGCACGCGGTCGATGGTCTTGCCGAACAGGACGCTTTCGGTGACCTCGATCTCGATCATGTGAGGCTGGATGCCCGCGCTTCTCATATGATGGAGGATTTCGTTCGAGAAACCGGGATGTTCGAGCTCGGACGCCGAAGCGTTGACGGCGACGCGGCCGAAGGAGAATCCCATCTCGCGCCAGGCCTGCATGTCGGCCAGGATCTTGCGGAACAGGATGCGTCCGACCTCCATCGCCAGTTCATGGTTCTCGAAGGCCGATCCGAACTTCGAGGGGGTGAGAAGCCCGCATTCGGGATGAACCCAGCGCGCCAGGGCCTCGAAGCCGAGGACCTTGCCGGTGCCAACGCAGACCTGCGGCTGATAGTAGGGGATGAACTGCTCTTCCTTGAGCCCCCGGCGGATATCCTCGTGCAAGGCCGAGCGCGCGAGGATTTCGGCGCGCATGCCGCTTTCGAAGATCGCATAGCGGTTTCGCCCGGCGGCCTTGGCGGCGTAAAGCGCGATGTCCGCGCTTTTCAGAAGATCGCTCGTCGTCATGCCGTGCTCGGGCGAGATCGTGACGCCGACGCTGCCGGAGGTCAGGATCGTCTTGCCGAGATAGTCGAACGGCCTGCGGAATTCTTCGAGGATGAGATTGGCAGTCCGGATGCCGGCCGGCAGGGGTCCCTCGACGACCACGGCGAATTCGTCGCCGCCCAGGCGCGCGACATGGTCGGCGCCGACGCGCTTGAGGCGCGCGGCGGCTTCCTTGAGCAGCATGTCGCCCGCGTCGTGGCCGAGCGTGTCGTTGATCGTCTTGAACTCGTCGAGGTCGATCAGCAGAAGGCTGAGCTGCCGTCCCGCCTTGCCGGAAAGCAGCGCGTCGAGCGAATGCTGAAGATCGGAACGGTTCACGAGTCCAGTCAGCGCGTCATGGCTCGCGGCATAGCGCATTTCGGCTTCGATGCGGTCGCGGTGGCCGGCGGCCCGCGCCAGAAGCTCGCCCGCGGCAAGAAGGATGAGAACGGCGATGCAGGTGAGAACCATGCCGCGCCGGACCTCCTCGCGCCATTTCGCGAGGACGGCGTTCCGGGAGACGCCTACCGTCACGATCAGCGGCATGCGGCTCAGTTCCCGGAAGGCGTAAATACGGGAAATGTTGTCGGTGACGGCGGTCATCGTGTAGGTGCCGCTCGTGCGCCCGCGCACGGCCGCGTTCAGCGGCTTGGAAATGTCCTTGCCGACATAGCTCGCATGGAACGGCCGCCGCGTGACGATGATGCCGTCGCTGCGCACCACATTGATCGATCCGTCTTCGCCCATCTCGATGGAGCGGTGGAAGCTGTTGATGTATTCGAGATCGATCAGCGCGATGACGACCCGTCCCGGAATGCCCTCCTGGCCGCTGATGCGCCGGCTGATGCCCGCGACCCAGGTCTTGCCGTTGTCGTCGAAATAGGGCCGCCCGATGAAAAGCCCCCGGGAGCGGTTCTCGGCGTGCTCCTGAAGCGCCTCCTGATCGGCGTTCCGGCTGACGGATTTGGAGCGGTAAAATTCGAACAGAGGCTGCTTGGAATAGGGATCGAGCAGGCGGATCGCCATCACATGCGGCAGATCCTGCGTGAGTTGCGACAGGTTCGCGAGCAGGTTCGAGCGCTTGATGGGATCGGTCGCCCGCGGTCCGAGTTCCCGGGCGGTGATCTTGAGCAGCATGTCGACCGAGTCGATCGTGCGTTCGGTGTGCTGGCTCAGCATGCCGACGAGGTTCGTCGCCGTCGCCTCGGCGGTGTTGAGGGCGCGCGTCCGCGCCTGCCAGAGCAGGGCCGTCGCCAGAGCCAGAAGGCCCACACAGGCCACGGCCGTGCAGATCCGCACGAACTGCTTCAGCGGCAGCGTCCGTGCGGGGCAGCCGGCGGCGAGCCATTTTTGAGGCGGAACAGACATTCGGATCGGACGCGAAGAAATCCCCCTGACGGTTCAAAGTCCGTCACAAAGGTTGAAAGGGGATGAACCTGATCGGATAGGATGAACCGGACAGGCCTTCGGGGCAGCCGGAACGGCCCTTTTCAGTCGAGCGTCGCCGGGTCGAAGGGGTCCGTCCGGGGATGGTTCGGCACTTTGCCGTCCTGCCACATCTCGTCGTGGACGCGCGTTCCTTCGTCGGTGATCCGGTAGAGCTCGGCGTCCTGCGCGTCCCGCCCGCGCACTTCGAGAAGACCCGAACTGACGAGGCCCTTGATCGCCGCCGGGTTCAGTTCCGGCCAGCGCGCGGCGGGGGTCTCGAAATCCGGCGAGCGGGCGAAGCGGTCGAGCGCCCGGCGCTCCGGCGTGGTCAGGTCGCGATAGGTCAGCATGGCGTCAGGTCGAAAGCGGAGGCGAGTCGCGCCTGCGGTCTTCAATACCCGCCGCGGGCCGAAGGTTCAAAGCCCTCAGGCGCCCGAGCGGACGTAACGGCCCGCTTCGCCCTGATCGGGAGGCGGCACCACCCCTTCCTCCGCCGCGATCCAGAAATCGCGGATGTCCTTGGGAAGGGCCTTCTGCACGGTGTCGATCTGGCCGCGCGGAATATGGCTCGACAGGACCGCGAAGACCGCGCGGACCGCGTCGCGCGCATCGACCGGCCGCGCGTCGGAGAGCCATCGGCGCACCTCGCCGACGAATTCCTCCAGATCGTGCCTGCTCGGCTGCTTGGAGGGTTCGTACTGGTCGTAATAGACGCCCCGGATGAGCAGCGGCAGCGGCGCGCTGAGATGGGCGGCGAGATCGACGGGAAGGCGGTTGCGCAGACGATGCAGAACCACCGTCAGCACCTTCCAGGCGAGCTGTTCGTCCGGCCCCAGCCGTTCCTTGATCTCGTTCAGCCAGATATTCGTCGTCTGCAGGGTCTTGTCGAAGACGTCGAGTCCCGTCGCGCTCATGAGAGCCTCCGTTCGTTCGAGGGGGCCGGGCCGGCCCTCCGCCGGATCGGCCAGGGCGGAACGCTTTGAACCTGTGGCGCCGGCGGCCCGTGAAAAGGCCCGCCGCGAAGAAAATCCGCCGTCCCGCGCCCTTCCGGATGGCGGAACGACGGTGCGAACCCGGATGCAGGGAGCCCGCTATGCCGGCGATACTTCCACTTCCATGGCGTCGACCACGCTGCCGGGCGTGCGGTGCTTGTCCGCCATTTCGGCGCGGGCGCGGTCGAGGGCGTCGCTGCGGGACCGCGCCGGAACGAGGACGGTGCGCTGCAGCACCCTCATTTCGCGGCCCCGGTCGTTGCAGAGCCGTTTGAAGTAGCGGACCGCATAGCTCGGGTGCGCGGGGGCGGATTTCGGAGAGCGCGGTTTCGGGGAGTGCATGAGAAACCTCCACGGTTTCCCGCAGCAGACTCCGGATCGCGGCCGCCGTCCTTGATCCTCGTCAAGAAAACGTCACGCGGCTTTCGCCTTGAGCCCTCCGGCGCGGATGATGAAGTCCGCGACCTCCTCGGTGCCGACGCCGCCCCTTATGTTCGAGAAGACATAGGGGCGCTCGCCGCGCATCCGTCTGGTGTCGGCTTCCATGACCGCGAGGTCCGCGCCGACAAGCGGCGCGAGGTCGATCTTGTTGACGACGAGAAGGTCCGAGCGCGTGATGCCCGGCCCGCCCTTCCGCGGGATCTTCTCGCCGCCCGCCACGTCGATCACATAGATCGTCAGATCGGCCAGTTCGGGCGAGAAGGTGGCAGCGAGATTGTCGCCGCCGGACTCGATCAGGATGAGGTCGAGGTTCGGGAATTTGCGATTCATCTCGGCGATGGCCGCGAGGTTGATCGAGGCGTCCTCGCGGATCGCGGTGTGCGGACAGCCGCCCGTTTCCACCCCCATGATGCGCTCGACGGGCAGGGCGTCGGCGACGGTGAGAAGCCGCGCGTCTTCCTTGGTGTAGATGTCGTTGGTGATGGCGCACAGATCGTAGGTGTCGCGCAGCCTCTTGCACAGCGCCTCCATCAGCGCGGTCTTGCCGGAGCCGACCGGGCCGCCGATGCCGACGCGCAGGGGACCGTTGTTACTCATGAGCGGAACAGCCTCGTATACTGGGTTTCGTGGCGGAACGAGCCGAGATCGGCGCGGAAGGTCGCGCTGCCGATATCGTCGAGCGTGAGCGTTTCGGCCTCCCGGGCGATATTCTGGACAAGCGGCATGAGCCCCGTCACCACGCGCATGCCGGCAGTCTGGCCGATCGGCGCGGAGCGTATGGCCGCCGAGACGAGATTCTGCGCGAAGGCGAGGAGGAAAGCGGGCAGGGTCTCGCCGAGCGGGATTGCGTGCGCGGCGGCGGCGAGGCCGAGCGCGACAGGATAGGCGATCTCGTCCACATTTGTGGCGGCTTTCGCGAGTTTTTCCTGCGGCCAGGCGGCCAGAACCGCGTCGAGGAAACTGCGCCCCTGCTGCGCGGTCTCCAGCCGTAATTCCTGAGACGGCGCAAAGGCCAAAGCGAGTTCGTTCACATCAGCGAGAAGGGTCTTGTCGCCGAACGCGCGCCAGGCATGGGCGAGCAGGATCGCGTCGTTACGCCCCGCGCCGTGCTCCAGAGTGTCCGCCAGCCAGTCCCGCAGGCTCGCCTCGTCGCGCACATCCCCGTCCTCCACCGCCCATTCGAGCCCGTGCGAATACGCATAGGCGCCGACCGGAAAGCCGGGCGACAGCCAGGCGAACAGGGGCAGGGAGGCCGTCACTCGCCTCTTCCCTTGCGGGAGAGGGTCGGCTCGCCCGCAGGCGGGCTGGGTGAGAGCAATTGTG
>Ga0164243_10006647_pt1 | contig 17455 bp, 11 predicted proteins | sample OricompcompostOP_FD_108781 | JGI IMG/M metagenome (GOLD analysis project Ga0164243, IMG submission 108781) | Organic Plus compost microbial communities from Emeryville, California, USA - Original compost - Organic plus compost (OP) | ecosystem: Engineered > Solid waste > Mixed feedstock >... | reverse complement strand
ATGGACTGGTCCATGGACTGGATTGCCGACCCCAATGCCTGGATAGGTTTGGTGACATTGGTGGTGCTTGAGATCGTTCTCGGTATCGACAATCTCGTCTTCATCGCCATTCTGGCCGACAAACTGCCTCCGCATCAACGCAATCGCGCGCGGTTGATTGGCCTCAGCTTGGCTCTTTTGATGCGCCTCGCGTTGCTCGCTTCGATTTCCTGGATCGTTACCCTGCGCGAACCATTGGTCTCGCTGATGGAAATGTCGTTCTCTGGCCGGGATATCATCATGCTGATTGGTGGCCTGTTTCTGCTTGCCAAGGGCACGATGGAACTTCACGAGCGACTGGAGGGAAACCACGGGCCCAAGAGCTCCAAGGTCGTACATGCGGTGTTCTGGCAGGTAATCGTTCAGATTGTCGTTCTGGACGCCGTTTTCTCGCTGGATAGTGTGATCACTGCTGTAGGAATGGTCCAGCATATGCCAGTGATGATGATTGCTGTCATCATTGCCATCGGCGTGATGATGCTTGCTTCCAAGCCGCTGATGGACTTTGTCAACAAGCACCCGACCGTTGTCATTCTGTGTCTCGGTTTCCTGATGATGATCGGTTTCAGTCTGGTCGTGGAAGGTTTCGGCTTTCATATTCCGAAGGGCTATCTCTACGCAGCGATCGGCTTCTCCGTGTTGATCGAAGCAGCCAACCAGACGGCACGGCATAATCGTGAGAAGCTGGTTACCACCAATGACCTCCGGGAGCGTACTGCGGGCGCGGTGTTGCGTCTGCTCGGCGGCAGTCGCGGTGAGAGCCCGCTTTCTGACACAGTTGACGTGATTGCCCAGCAAACAGCCGCCAGCGATGTCTTTTTGCCGGAAGAAAAGGAGATGATCCGCGGCGTGCTTGATCTGGCCGATCGGCCTGTGCGTTCCATTATGTCGCCCCGCAATGAGATCGAGTGGCTTGACCTGGATGAAGACGCGGCGGAACTGGACGCGGCCATTCGCAAGCTGACGCATTCGCGCGTCATCGTTGCGCGCCGTCAGGTGGATGAGTTCATTGGTGTGGCATTGGTCAGGGATCTGCTGCGCGATATTGGAGACAAGAAGCCCATAGACTGGGATAAATCCATGAAGCAGCCGCTGGTCGTGCACGAGAATGCAAACGTGCTGCGCGTTATGGAGCAGTTGCGCAATTCCCCTGTTCAGATCGCGGTGGTGGTGGATGAGCACGGTTCATTCGAAGGCGTCGTAACGCCTACCGACGTTCTGGAAGCTATTGCCGGTGAGTTCCCGGATGAAGACGAGGAGGCGGCCGTTGCGTTATCAGACGGGCAGGGCGGTTACCTCGTAGACGGGTTTACCGACATTCGCCGCTTGAGCGGCCTTCTGGAGCGCGATCTTGTGGACGAAGCCGACCGCTACACAACTCTCGCCGGTTACGTACTCTGGCATCTGGGGCACTTGCCTGTGGGTGGGGAGAGCTTCGTTGCTGACGGGCTGGAATTCAAGATAGACTCGATGAATGGGCGCCACGTCGGTAAGGTTCGTATTACGCCTTCAATCGAATATGAGGTGTAATGGAAATATCTGCGGGCTGGGTCATTCAGCTCGCAAATTATTTCATGCAGTTAACTCCGATCAAAAAAGTAGGTTATTGACAAAAGTCCGGAAGCCTACAAAATTAACCTGTCGTTCATTGTTGCGGCGAAAGCGCGACAATATTGGAGCGTAAGGCAATGAGGAGGCCTGCATGAAGCGAACCGTTCATCTGCTCGCTACGAAGATGAAGAATGCGTTTTTGCGTGTTCCGGCCTTTCTGGAACAGCCATGGCGCGAGATGAAGCTGAATGCTGAAGAGATTGCAGCCCGCCGCCGCAACCGGTTGGAGCGCGGCGAGCATAATTTTCTCTGGTGCTGGCAGCATCGCGGTTTCTGGTAAGTCCGTTCAGGCGCGTAAATTTTTGAAGGCAGGAGGCGAAAGCTTCCTGCCTTTTGCGTTTCATTTCAGAATTTCGCTCCGGGGGAGAATTATTTTCTCACGCCAGCATATGGATTGGGCGCGGCTTCCATGAATGGCGTTGAAAGTAGTTTATATATTTAAATCAATGATTTAGATTGATTTTGTCTTTTCTCTCGTTAGATTTGTTTTCCGAAAACAATCCAGTTTAGAGCGCTTTTCGCAAATGGCGCGGTGGGGATGGGTCTAATGAGAAAAATTATTCTATATGCGGCGGTCGCTCTCGGTCTCGGCTCCGCCCCGGTTCACGCGCAGGAGCCAAAGGAAATCCTCAATGTTTCCTATGATATCGCGCGGGAACTCTACGAGCAGATTAACAAGGCCTTCATCGCCGATTGGAAAACCAAGACCGGAGAAGACCTGACCGTCAATCAGTCCCATGCCGGGTCATCGAAACAGGCGCGTTCGATTCTCGAAGGGCTTGAGGCTGATGTCGTGACATTTAACCAGGTGACCGACGTGCAGGTCCTTCATGACAAGGGCAATCTGATTCCAGCGGACTGGCAGAAGAGATTGCCCAACAACTCGTCGCCTTATTATTCGTTTCCAGCATTCCTCGTGCGCGAGGGTAATCCGAAGAACATCAAAAACTGGGACGATCTGGCGCGCGATGATGTCAAGGTTATCTTCCCGAACCCCAAAACCTCGGGCAATGCGCGTTACACCTATCTTGCCGCGACGGCTTACGCGAACGAGGCGTTCAAGGGCGATCAGGCAAAGGTGCATGAATTCATCGGCAAGATTTTCAAAAACGTCCCGGTTTTCGATACAGGCGGTCGCGGGGCAACGACAACTTTCGCCGAACGTGGCATTGGTGACGTTCTGGTGACTTTCGAGGCGGAAACGCGCGGTACTGAAAAGGTGCTCGGGCCCGACAAATATGACGTTGTCGTACCGGAAGTCAGCCTGCTGGCGGAGTTTCCGGTTACGGTCGTGGATAAGGTGGTGGACAAGCGCGGATCGCGCAAGATCGCCGAAGCCTATCTCGATTACCTCTATTCCCCGGAGGGGCAGGAAATTCTGGCGCAAAACTTCAACCGCGTGCATGACAAGGACGTCATCGCCAAGCACAAGGATATCTATCCTGATGTGCGCCTCGTAACGGTTGAAGACGCTTTTGGTGGCTGGGAGAAGGTGCAGAAGGAACATTTCGCTGAAGGCGGAGTGCTTGATCAGCTCTTCAAAGGCAAATAAATGAAGCCAACGGGCGACCCGCATGGGTCGCCTCGCTTTTCGGAAAAATCCAGTGGCGCTTCTGAGCATGAAACGTAATTCGGTGTTGCCGGGGTTCGGGCTGACTCTTGGCTGCACCTTGCTTTATCTGGTTGTGATCGTGGCTTTGCCGCTGCTGGCCATGATCCTGAAAACGGCCAGTCTCGGCTGGAGCGACTTCTGGAACATTGTGACTTCGGAGCGGGCGCTGGCGACTTACAAGATCACCTTGAGCGCTGCTGCGGTGGCGACCGTGTTCAATGGCCTGTTCGGTCTTCTGCTGGCATGGGTCCTGACACGATACGAATTTCCGGGCAAACGCATGATCGATGCCGCTGTCGATCTTCCTTTCGCGCTGCCGACTGCCATTGCTGGCCTGGCGCTTGTAACATTGTTCGCTCAGAATGGCTGGTTCGGTCGGCTTCTTGAACCGATCGGGATAAAGGTCGCTTACGCACCACTTGGAATCATGATCGCGATGTTCTTCACCAGCATCCCGTTCGTCATTCGCACGGTTCAGCCGGTGCTCGAAGATATGAGCGCCGATGTGGAAGAGGCTGCGCGCAGCCTTGGGGCCAGTTCCTGGCAGACATTCTCGCATATTATCTGGCCGACCATCTTTCCGGCTTTCCTTGCGGGCTCTTCGCTTTCCTTTGCGCGCAGCCTTGGCGAGTTTGGTTCGATTGTCTTTATCTCAGGCAATCTGCCGTTCGAAACCGAAGTCACATCACTGCTCGTTTTCATCCGGTTGGATGAATATGACTATCCCGCCGCGGCTGCACTTGCATTCGTGATGCTTGTTACGGCCTTTGTCATGCTTCTTGTGACCAATCTCATTCAGGCAAGGCAGCTTCGTTATGCAGAACGCTAGCGCAAGCATGCAGGCCCGAAATTCAGGCCCGATGCGCAATATATTGATCTGGCTCGCAGCCGTGTTGTCTGTGATCTGTATCGGAGCGCCACTTGCCGTCATCTTCTCCTATGCATTCAGCAAAGGCGTCGATGTCTTTTTCAGTGAGATATTGAGGCCAGACACGCTTCATGCGGTGTGGCTCACTGTGTTGACTGCGATCGTTGTTGTTCCGATCAACATGGCTTTCGGTGTCTGTGTAGCGTGGCTGGTAACGAAATTTCGCTTTCCGGGCCGCAGGCTGCTGATCACATTCGTGGAAATACCTTTTTCCGTTTCGCCTATCGTGGCTGGTGTTACCTATCTCTTCCTCTATGGATCGCAGGGGCTGCTGGGGCCGTTGCTGGAGTCCTACGACATCAAGATCATGTTTACGGTCCCAGCGATTTTTCTGGTCAGCCTTTTCGTGACTTCGCCCTTCGTAGCGCGGGAGCTGATCCCGCTCATGGAAGTGCAGGGGAGTGATGAAGAAGAAGCGGCTTTGACGCTCGGGGCCAACGCTTGGCAGACCTTTTTCTATGTCACCTTGCCCAATATTAAATGGGCGTTGCTCTATGGCGCGGTGCTTTGCAATGCGCGTGTCATGGGGGAATTTGGGGCAACGTCAGTTGTGTCGGGCGCGATACGCGGCAAGACCAACACGCTGCCGCTACAGGTGGAACTATTGTTCAATGACTATAACGTCGCCGGTGCTTTCGCTGCAGCCTCGACGCTGGCATTGATCGCTCTTCTCACGCTTGTTTTGAAGGTTCTGCTTGAGCGCAGGCAAGGCGCCTGAAAAAGGGAGCCGTCCATTTGAGGAATGGACGGCTTGCGGTCACGCTGCTTGGGAAAGCGTGTTGGTTACCGGTTCTCTGTGCAGTGAGGATGCCAGAATAATTCCCTCGGGCCAGCGGCTGAAACCGCTTGCCACGTTGATGTGACCGGCATGGCCCAGGTCGACAAATCCCGAACCCCACACATGCGAAAGAGCTTCAGCCTTGGCAAAGCGCATATACTCATCGTTGCGGCTTGCCACGACGATGGAAGGGAATCCCAGTTCATGGCGGGGCAGCGGGGCGAAGCTCTGGAAACGACTGTCCTTGCGGGCCATGGTCTCAGCGTCGGCCGGTGCAACGAGAAGTGCACCCGCCACATGAGCAGCCGATGGTCGGCTCGACAGATGGGCGACGAGCGCACAGCCGAGGCTATGGGCAACCAGAACCGCGCCGGGGTTTTCGGCGAGCTTGGCTTCGAGCGCGTGCATCCAGTCGGATAGCACCGGATAGTGCCAGTCGTCCTGTTCGACGAGCAATGCTGACGGATCGTCATGCAACCATTGGCGCTGCCAGTGGCCTGCTTCCGATCCCTTGTAGCCGGGGATGATCAATGTCGCAGGCATGCGTCTTTCCTCTTGGAATTAAAGCCTTGGGAGGGCGTTCAATTTCGCGATGCTCGTGCTTTGCGAAACTGGTTCCAAGATAAGTGGCGGAAGCCGCCTTTTTAAGGAAAACAAATTCAATTTAGAGCGATTATGTGAAAATTATGCTCCACGTCTGGCGGCTCTATTTTCGGTGTTTTTCGTTCCACCGCAGCAGAAACTGGGACTTTTCAAAAACGAGCACCACCACGAGCGACATTGCGAATGGAATAAGCAGATAAAGCAGTCGAAACACGATCAGCGCAGCGAGAACGTCTGCCTGATTCATATCCGGCAAACCTGTCAGGAAAACCAGTTCCAGGACGCCGAGACCGCCGGGGGCGTGCGATATCAAAGCTGCCGAGAACGAAACCAGAAAGATGCCGAGAATAATGAGAAAGCCGGGATTCCCTGCCTCTGGCAAGGCAAAGTAGATGATGCCGGCGGCGCCGATCAGTTCCAGCGGAGCGACGATGAGCTGCTGCACAACCACCGACATACGCGGATATTCGAGCCGGAAACTGCCGATCTGGAGTGGGCGCAGGCGCAACCAGCTGCCGAAGACATAGAGCAGCACAAATGCCAGCATCAAAAGTGCGATGACAATGGAAACGGTCGGTGTCAGTTCCTCGTTGAAACGCATCAGAATGTGCGGTTCCAGCAGAAGAACGACGCTGGAGGTTATGATAACGCCAAGAATGAACGTAAAAGAGCAAAAGGCAATCAGGACGGCGATTTCACTGCCCGGCATGCCTTGCGAGGAATAAGCTCGATAGCGCACTACAGCGCCGGAGACGACGGAGGCTCCGATATTGTGCGATAAGGCGTAGGTGGTGAAGGAACAAAGCGCGATAAACAGCCAGGAAATTTTGCGTTTGAGATGCAGCAGCGCGATACGATCATAGCCCGCAAGCGAACTATAGGCGAGAAGCGCTGAACCCGCCGCCAGAACCCAATGGTGAGCCCGGATGGCATAAAGGCTGTCCAGAACATCATCTAGCGATATGCTGCGAAGCTCGCGATAAAGAAGCCAGACCGAAACTCCGACTGCGCAAATGCCTACGACCGGCCAGATGTAATCCTTTGCTTTCATCAGCCGGTCACCACGCGTTCATGCTTCATATCATCCCCATTATTGCCCGTCATATCGGCCAATCCGTCCGATACTGTTCCCATTATGCCGTTCTGCGTTTCGCCTTCCGAAACGGTGACGGCGTCTTTCCTTTTGATTTCGGTTCCGATTGCCTTCGCCATGGCGGCTGCAATCTCTTCCTCGCCCAGAATGACGGAATTAGCGCCAAGATCATGCAGGTATTGTGCTTCTGCTTTTGAACAGGCGCGCACGACGATGTTTATTTCCGGGTTGGCGGCTCGAGCCAGCGCGGTCACACGACCAGCCTCAAAGGCGTTGGGTATCGCGATGACCAGATTTCTGGCGGCTGACGGATTGGCAGCCGCCAGTATTTCTGAATCCGAAGCATTGCCGGTGATCGCCTCAATGCCTTTGTCCTTCAAAGATGCGCTTACTTTCGGCGAATCCTCGATCACCAGAAAAGGTGAAGTTTCCGCCTGCAATCCTCCCGCGATACCAGCACCAATCTGGCCATAACCGACCACAATCGTGTGCGCGACCAGCGATGTTTGCGGCAAAGGCTCGGGCTCGGAAATGCTGGGCTCGGCTTCGATATTCTCACTGGCTGTCATTTCGCCTTTGCTTCGCTTTTCGATCCATGGCCGCATCCGTTCCGCTACGATGAACATGACCGGATTGAGGAAGATCGAGAGGATTGCGCCCGCGAGAATGAGATCGCGCCCGGCTGGAGGGAGAAGATTGAGACTGACGCCCAACCCTGCAAGAATGAAAGAGAATTCACCGATTTGCGCAAGGCTGGCCGAAATGGTGAGCGCCGTGCTGACCGGACGACGGAAAGCGCGCACGATGAAAAATGCAGCGACCGACTTTCCAACGAGAATAATGGCGAGCGTTCCGAGCAGGGGGAGCGGGTCACGGACAAGGCTCATCGGATCGAAAAGCATGCCGACAGAAATGAAGAACAGCACCGCAAAGGCATCTCGCAGGGGGAGGGACTCTTCAGCGGCCCGATGACTAAGCTCGGATTCGCTCATGACCATGCCAGCGAAGAATGCGCCCAGCGCGAAGGAAACGCCAAACAGATGGGCCGCGCCAAAGGCGACGCCGAGTGCAATAGCGAGCACACCCAGACGAAACAATTCGCGTGAGCCGGTTTGGGCCACGACATTGAGAAGCCAGGGTATGACCTTGCGTCCAACGATTAGCATCAGCGCAACGAACAGGATGACCTTGGCGATGGTAAGTAGAATGATGCCGCCAATGCCGAGGCCAAGCCATGAAATAATGGGATCGCTCGCCGCCGTGCCTTCTGCGCGCCCGGTGACGCTGGCAATGGCCGGAAGCAACACGAGCGCCATGACCATTGCGAGGTCTTCGACGATCAGCCAGCCGACAGCAATGCGTCCCCGTTCCGTATCGATCAGGCGGCGCTCCTGCATGGCGCGCAGAAGGACAACTGTACTGGCGGTTGAAAGGGCAAGGCCGAAAACCAGACCCGCCTGCACGTCCCAGCCGAGTGCGAGGCCGAGACCGGTACCAAGGGCTGCGGCGGCAGCGATCTGCGCAAGTGCGCCGGGTACCGCGATGGCTTTGACGGAAAGGAGATCTTTAAGGGAAAAGTGCAGGCCGACACCGAACATCAGCAGTATAACGCCGATTTCAGCGAGTTGCAGAATGAGGTCCTGATCTGCAACGAAACCGGGTGTGTGGGGACCGGCAATGACACCGGCCAGGAGATAGCCAACGAGAGGTGAGATTTTCAGACGGGTGGCTATCGCACCGAAGATGAAGGCCAGGCATAACCCGATGACGATTGTCGCTATCAAAGGCGTGTCATGGGGCATCAGGTGCCTTCCCCCTCTGGCTTCTCTATTCTGTATGTGGAAGCCGGGCAAGGCATGAACCTTGCCCGGCGAATGGGTTATTTCTGCGCTGCGGCGCTGTCTTCAATTGCTTGGTGGGCTTCCTTTCGGTGCTGCCACCAGTTGCCGAGCAAGAGCAGAATCGGAGCAGCGATGAAGATCGACGACGACGTTGCGATCACGATACCGAACAGCATCGGAACGGCAAAATTATGAACCGCACTGCCGCCCCAGATAGCCATCGGAAGCATACACAGGAACGTCGTCATCGACGTATAGATACAACGGACAAGCACCTGATTGATACTCATGTCCACGATTTCGCGCAGCGGTTTCGATTTATAAAGCCGCATATTTTCCCGCATGCGGTCATAAACCACAACCTTATCGTTTACCGAGTAGCCGATAGCAGTCAGAAGCGCTGCGATGGCGGTCAGGTTAAAGTCAAGCTGCAACAGTGCGAAAAAGCCGACCATCTTGGTGGTATCGAGGACAAGCGTGATGATCGCGCCCATCGCGAAGAACCATTCGAAACGCCACCACAGATAGATGAGCATGCCGAGTGCGGAAAGGACAACCGCGATGAAGCCGGAGCGGGCCAGTTCGCCAGAGACCTTCGGACCGACGACTTCCGTCCGTTCGATCTTCACGCCGGGATCGAGCTCGGTTACAGCCTGACGCATCTTGTTCACGGCCGCCGTCTGCGCTTCTTCGCCACCATCCTGCCGCTGCACGCGGATCAGAACATCGTTCGGGCTGCCTGCAGACTGGAGCGCGACTTCACCAAGTCCAAGCGAGCCAAGCTTGGCGCGCAATTGCGCCAGATCGGCAGGCTGTGATGTAACGATTTCCGCCTGAATGCCGCCCTTGAAGTCGATGCCGTAATTCAGACCCGGTTTGAAGAACAGGCCAATCGACAGGATGGACAGGACGATCGAGACACCAATGCCGACGAAGCGGGCGTTCATGAAGCTGATATTCGTCTTTTCGGGAACGAATTTCAGGAACGGCTCGATGACAAGCACCTTCAGCTTACGTTTGCGAACGTACCACGCCATCACCATGCGGACGAGCGTTACGTCCGTGAACATGGAGATCGCGATGCCGAGCATCATGGTAATCGCAAAGCCGCGAACCGGGCCTGTGCCGAAGGTGAAGAGCAGCAGAGTCGAGATCAGCGAGGTGACATTCGCGTCCACAATGGTGGAGAAAGCGCTGTGGAAGCCCTTGTCCAGCGCGGCCATGGCTCCGAGGCCGCGCCGCGTTTCTTCGCGGATACGTTCGTTGATGAGAATATTCGCGTCAACCGCGATACCAATGCCGAGAATGATACCGGCGATGCCAGGCAATGTCAGCGTTGCACCAATAAGGCTCAAGGCCGAGAAGGTAAGCAGGGTGTGAAGCAGGAGGGCCACATTGGCGATAGTTCCCCAGACACCGTACAGGAGCTGGATGAAGACCGCGACTAGCACGAAGCCGATCACACCGGTAATCAGGCCCATCTTGATCGCATCGCCGCCGAGATCAGGACCAACCGTGCGTTCCTCGATAACGGTGAGCGGCGCGGGCAGGGCGCCGGCGCGCAGGAGTGCGGAAAGAACCACCGTGTCCTGAACGGTAAAGCTGCCGGAAATCTGACCCGAACCACCGGTGATCGGTTCGCGGATGACCGGAGCGCTCAACACCTTGCCGTCGAGCACGATAGCGAACGGGCGATTGACGTTCTTTGTGGTGATATCCGCGAACTGGCGCGCTCCGAGACTATCGAAGCGGAAGGACACGATCGGCTCATTGGTACGCTGGTCGAATCCTGCACGCGCATCGGTGAGACGCTCGCCGGAAAGCGCGATCTGATCTTCGATCGGGTATTTGATATTCGGGTCCTTGGAATCCGGCATAATCGTCACGCCGGGAGGCGGCGCATCGTTCGGATTGGCATCCGCAACCATATGGAAGCTCATTTTCGCCGTACTTCCAAGAAGCTGGCGAAGCTGCGCCGGATCCTGAAGGCCGGGAAGCTGAACCACGATGCGGTCAGAACCCACGCGCTGGATCGAAGGTTCGGCGACGCCAACCTGGTCGACGCGCTGACGGATGATTTCTAGGCTCTGCTGAAGAGCGGCGTCGAGCCGGTAGTTGAAGCCAGCTTCCGTCAGGGTCAGGCGAACCTGATTGTCGGTCGAGGCGACATCTATGTCATTGATCGCCGTACCGAACCCGCTGGTATTGACCTGCGAAATCAAGGTACGCAGTGCAGTTTCCGCCTTGGCGCGCTGGTCGGCGTCAGGAATGGTCACGACAACCGCATCACCGATAGCGCGGATAGACTGGGGCTGGATGCGTTCGGCGCGCAGCTTGCTGCGGGCATCGTCGAGCAAAGTCCGCAAGCGATCCTTCTTCAGGCTGGCTGCATCGACTTCAAGCACGAGATAGGAGCCGCCGCGCAGATCAAGGCCGAGCGTGACCTGGCGCTTGGGGAACCAGGAGGGCATCGCGTCAAGTTGCTTTTGGGTAAAGAAGTTGGGCAAGGCGATGATAACGCCGATCGCAACGATCAGGCTATATAGCACAACCACCCATTTCGAAGTACGCATGGATTAAGGTTCCGGTTGGTAAGCCCGGTTGCCACTCGAAGGCTGGCGCGGGCATTGTTTTCAATGGCGTTAGGATCGGTAGGGGCCAATCATCAAGAATGGCGCATTATGCGCTTTTCGGGGGCGCACGGGCAGAGCCAAAATGTCCCTGCAAGACCGCGAGGCGCTGGATTTTCCGCGCCGCTTCGGCTGAACCCGTCTTTGGAAGAAACGCTGCCGCCGCCACAACCGGGAGTGCCGCGCCCGAGCTGTCGAAATAAGCAGCTTTGATCTTGGCTGCTATGGCTTCAATCAGAATCGCCCGCATGGGCTGCGGTGAGGGGGTGGATTGCTGGCGAACAGGCGTCGCTGGACTGCCTTCGACTTGCCTTGCCACGATGCCGCCGGAATGAGAGTGTGCCGCATCGTCATCGGGCGTTGAAAAATCGACGGCAAAGAGAAAAGCGGTAAACGACAGAACGCACGTCACGAACAGCATGAAACCATGCCGCTTGTGCTGTTCCGTGTTTTTCATGCCCTTCATCAAATCGCCAAGACTTTCTTTAGAGTCTAACCGTGGAGTTGAGCCCGCTTTTCACACTCATTGCGAATCCTCATTAATCATTTGTGTTCGCACGAACAAGGAAATACTGGCATCAAGGCTCGCCTGATAGGGGTATCTGTCCGCTTCCTACATGCTGTGAAATCTTGTAAACAGCCACGCCTTGCATCCCTTTTAGGGCGCTTTATGTTGAAACCGTGTCTTGTTTAACGGCAGAATTGAATTGGCATATTCATCGACGTTTCGTGTTCTTGCATTTTCTCTTCTGATCGGTGCCCTGTCGCCGGGAAGCTTTGCGCCCGCCTTTGCGCAGGACAACAAGCAGCTGGCACCAGCCGCGCCTGCTGCTGTTCCACAAAGCACGCAGGCGCCCGCTGCCACCGGTCAGCAACCAGCGGCGGCACCCGTTTCCAATGTGGTTCAGCAGCAAAGGCCTGTTATCGATGATTTGAAGCAGCAGACGAAGCGGATCAGCGATCAGCTGCCGAAGGCGGCTTCGAACGATGAAACGCTCGCCAATCTCAAGCTCCAGCTGGATTCTCTTTCGAAGAAGCTTCTTGATGCCGGTGTTTCATTCCGTCCGCGTCTCAGCGAAATCAATACGCGGCTCGAACAGCTCGGACCGGCGCCATCCGGCGATCAGCCGCCTGAACCGGCTATTGTCAGTGAAGAGCGTGCGCGGCTTGTCTCCGAAAAGGCGGAAATCAATGCGATTGTCGGCGAGACGGAAGATACGTCGCTTTCCGTCAATCAGATGTCCGCAAAAATCGGGGATATGCGCCGGGATCTTTTTGCGAGGACACTTTCCCAGCGCGTGAACATCGACACGACGCTCGGCACGGAGGTTGCATCGGCGGCGAGCTCGCAAATGGTATCGCTCTGGCGCATCATTCAATCGTGGTGGCGCTTTGTAAGCACCTTCAAGCTCAATTCGTTTCTCGCCGCCGCCTTTTTTGCGTTCGTAGCCGCGTTGGTAATTCAACTTGGTGCGCGGCGCGTTTTGGGGACACTCTACCAGCGTGATCCAACAGTGGAGTCGCCCTCCTATCTAAGCCGATTGTCGGTGGCCTTCTGGTCTACGGTAATACCGTCGGCGGCTGTGGGCGTCTTTCTGGCGACGACATACTTTTTTCTGAACTATTTCAATGTTCTGAGAACAGATATTGCGTCCCTTCTCCAGTCGCTTTTTCTGGTGCTTGGGCTGGTCTTCTTCATCCACAGGCTGGCGTTCGCCTGTATCAGCTCAGATATGCCGCAATGGCGGCTGGTTCCGGTCGCGCCGGGGCCGGGACGTGTTCTTGGCTGGTTGATAACGGGAACGGCGCTGACAAGCGGGCTCGATTCCTTCTTCGGAACGGTCAATCAGATACTTTCCTCGCCGCTATCGCTGACAATGGCGAAAAGCTTGCTCGCAACCGTAATGGTTGGTGTCCTTATTCTTGCGATCGCTTTCCTGAAGCCCGTTGAGCGCGAAAAGGATGGCATTGTCCGGTCGTGGCCGCGTGCCTTCAGGACGTTCCTCATCCTATTGGGCCTTTTGCCGATCCTGACCGCGGTTTTCGGCTATATCGGCTTGGCCCGCTTTATCTCGCAGCAGATCGTTGTGACAGGCGCTTTTCTCGTGACCATGTATATGGGCTTCCTGACCGGACGCGCGATTTCCGAGGAGCAGGCTTTTGCTTCCAGCCATATCGGCAAGGCAATGCGGGAGCGCTTTCATTTCGACGACGCGACGCTGGATCAACTTGGCCTCGCAGCCGGCATCCTGATCAATCTCGTCGTGGCGCTGATCGGCATTCCGCTCGTCCTGATGCAGCTTGGCTTCCAGTGGGCTGAACTGAAAAGTACTTTCTACCAGCTGATGACGGGTTTCCAGATCGGTAATATTTCGATCTCGCTCATGGGGCTCTTGACCGGCGTGCTGCTGTTCGTGATCGGCTATCTGCTGACGCGCTGGTTCCAGAACTGGCTGGACAACAGTGTCATGGCGCGCGGGCGCGTCGATTCCGGCGTACGCAATTCGATCCGCACAGTCATAGGCTATGTCGGTCTCTGTCTGGCGGCCTTGATGGGGATATCGGCAGCCGGGTTCAACATGTCGAACCTCGCCCTTATTGCCGGCGGTCTCTCTCTCGGCATCGGTTTTGGCCTGCAAAACATTGTACAGAATTTTGTTTCCGGTCTCATTCTGCTTGCCGAGCGTCCCTTCAAGGTCGGCGACTGGGTGGAAGCTGGCACGGTCAGCGGCATCGTCAAGAAGATCAGCGTGCGTGCGACCGAAGTGGAAACCTTCCAGAAGCAATCGATCATCGTGCCGAATTCGACGCTTATCAACGGCAATGTTGGCAACTGGACCCATCGCAACAAGCTCGGGCGCATCGATATCAACGTGCAGGCTTCCTACACGGCCGAACCGCGCCGGGTTCATGCATTGCTGCTGGAAATCGTTCGCGGCCATCCATCAATCTTAAAAAATCCGGAGCCTTTCGTCGCTTTTCAAAGCATGAACGATTCACTGATGGTCTTCGATATCTATGCTCATGTAGCCGATATCACGTCCACTGGCGGCATCAAAAATGAGCTGCGTTTCCAGATCGTCGAGCGCTTCCATGAAGAAGGATTGCATTTGTCCTCATCCTCGACTGATCTCATTTTGAGCGTGCCGGAAATCGAAAAACTTTCCGGGTTAATGCAGCAGGAAAGAGAGAATTCGTCTGCGGTCAGGACAAAAAAGGCGAATGCGGAAAAGCCGGAAGCCAAGGACAAGGACGATGATCGTGCTTGATGAACATTGCGTTCAGTTGCAGTTCAGTTTTGTCCGCTTATAAAGGGCTGTCTCAGAGCAATAGGGCTCACGCGACAGAGAACATATCGCAGCGGGAGCGATAGAAAGGTCGGGACGATATGAACACAAATCAACTCAACGGCTTCGCCAAGCTTGTTCTTGGTGCAGCAATTGGTTTTGCGGTCTCGGCCGGGAGCGCTTATGCTGCCCAGATTTCCAACAATGATAGCGGCCCGCAGACGATAGTTGTCACGGAAGGCGCTTCCAAGCGCGAAATGATCGTCGCGCCGGGCGAGACGGTGGATTTCTGCGCTTCGGGCTGCTTTGTGACCTTTCCCAATGGGGACCGCGAAGCATTAACCGGTGATGAAAAGATAACGATCAGTGGCGGCAAAGCCACGTTGAAATAATCTTGCGATCTGAACACAAAAGCCGAGGCATCGCCTCGGCTTTTGTATATAACGGGATTAACTGCGAGGCTTCAAGTTTTCCGGATCGTAGAGCGGTTTATAGCCGATAGAGCGCACCTCAATCGGATAAGTCTCACCGAAATATTCCACGTTCAGCTTGCGGCCTTCCTGGCAATAAGCCCAGGGCAGATAAGCAAGAGCAATGTTCTTGCCGATGGTCGGACCATAAGCGACGGACGTCGTGAATGATCGGCGGCCCAGCTCGTCGACAAGCGTTTCTCCCGTTTCAGGGTCCTGTACCGGCATGATACCAACTGGATAACGGGCCACACCGTTTTTATCGACATTGTCAGTCATGACCAGCGTGCAGAGCATAGCGGGCTGATGCTCGCGGGCGCGGTATTCCAGATGCTTTGCCTTGCCACGGAAGTCAGCTTCCTTGACCTTGGGACGGGCAAGATCTGCTTCCAGAAGATTGTATTCGGTCAGCAGATCGGCATTTTGCAGGCGCAGGCTCTTTTCCATACGGCGGGTATTGGCATAGGTCTCGACGCCCACCGCGATCACGCCGGTGGAGCGAAGCGCATCCCAGACGGCGAGGCCGTCTTCATAACGCATATGCAGTTCCCAGCCCTGTTCGCCGACATAGGAAATGCGGAAGGCGGTAACGTCCTTGCCTGCAATCCGGATCGGCTTGATGGCAGCGAAGGGGAAGTTTTCCGCGTCGAGCCCTTCCGGGTTCTCGACAACCTTTTTCAGATTTTCGCGCGCGTTCGGGCCCCAGATGCCGATGGTAACGTATTTTTCCGTCACATCGGTGATCGTGACATCGAAACCCTTATCTTCGGCCACACGGCGCATATAGTGGAAATCGCGTGGGCCCGCATCGGCGCCATTGATCATGCGAATGCGGTCAGCCATGCGGATTGCCGTGAAATCGGCTCGCACCATGCCTTCGTCGTCGAGGAAGTGGGTATAGATCCCCTTTCCGATATTGGCGTCGCCGCCAATCTTGGCCGCACAGAGCCACTCCATCAGCTCGACATGGTCGGGGCCCTCGATATCATACATCGCAAAGTGCGAGAGATTGATGATGCCGCAATTTTCGGTGAGTTCGAGATGTTCGGCGTTAGAGACGCGCCAGAAATGGCGGTTGTCCCACTCGTTTTTGCGTACCGGCACACGGTCACCGTATTTCTCCAGCAGGTGTTCGTTGGCGGCATAGCCATGCGCACGCTCCCAACCGCCAAGTTCCATGAAATAGCCGCCAAGTTCGACTTCGCGTTCGTAGAATGGCGAACGGCGAATATTGCGGCCTTTGGAGAAAGGTTCACGCGGATGAACCGCCGGATTATAAACCTTCATCGCCGTTTCTGTGCAGCGGTCCCAGATGAACTGCTCGGTCATCTGGTGCGGGTAGAAACGAGAATAGTCGATGGCGTGATGATCAATGGAAGTGCGCCCATCCGTCATCCAGTCGGCGATGAGCTTGCCCATGCCGGGGCCGTCCTTCACCCATATGGCCACCGCATACCAGAGGCCGCGCACCTTCTGGCTTTCGCCCATCGATGGGCCGCCATCGGTTGTGACCTGCAGGAAGCCATTGAAGGAATGGCTTTCATTGTAGCCAAGTTCTCCCAGAATGGGCGTCAGTTCGATGGCACGCTCCAGCGGCTCCAGAATCTGCTCCATTTCGAGGTCACGCTGTGAGGGCGACAGGCGCGCTTCGTGCTTTTCCAGAAGATCTCGCGGATGGCACAGACGAGGATTGGTTTCCTCATAGTACCCCCATTCGATCTGGCCACCTTCGGCAGTCTTTGGATCACCCGTGTCGCGCATATAGGCTGAATTGCCTTGGTCGCGCAGGAGCGGCCAGCCGATTTCCTTGCCGGTTCCCTCAAACTCGTTATAGGGGCCGAAGAATGTCAGCGGATGGTCGATCGGCATCACTGGCAGGTCTTCGCCGACCATTTCGGCGATAAGGCGTCCCCAAAGTCCCGCACAGACGATGACATAATCGGCTTCAATGGTGCCGCGATGCGTGACGACGCCCTTGATGCGACCGTTTTCAACGATCAGCGACTGCGCAGGCGTGTTGGCGAAACTCTTGAGCTTGCCCGCAGCTTCCGCCTGATCAATCAGCTTGCCCGCAACAGTCTGCGAGCGCGGGATGACGAGGCCCGCATCCGGATCCCACAGGCCGCCCTGAACCATGCTTTCTTCGATCAGCGGGAATTTTTCCTTGATCTCCGCCGGTTCCATTAACCGTGCGCGGGTGCCGAAAGCCTTGCCCGACGCGACCTTGCGCTTGATTTCGTCCATGCGCGCGTCGTCGCCGACGCGGGCCACCTCGATACCGCCGACGCGGGCGTAGTGTCCCATCTTTTCGTAGAAGTCGATGGAATAAAGCGTCGTCCAGCAGGAGAGGAAGTCATGGCTTGTCGCATAGCAAAAGTCCGAGGCGTGGGCTGTCGAGCCGATGTCGGTCGGGATACCGGATTTATCGATGCCGACGATGTCGTCCCAGCCGCGCTCTATCAGGTGGTGCGCGATCGAGGCGCCGACGATGCCGCCCAGCCCGACAATCACAACTTTCGCCTTCTTAGGAAACTCTGCCATTTTATGCGACCCCAGTTGGTAT
>Ga0164243_10006646_pt1 | contig 17455 bp, 20 predicted proteins | sample OricompcompostOP_FD_108781 | JGI IMG/M metagenome (GOLD analysis project Ga0164243, IMG submission 108781) | Organic Plus compost microbial communities from Emeryville, California, USA - Original compost - Organic plus compost (OP) | ecosystem: Engineered > Solid waste > Mixed feedstock >... | reverse complement strand
TTTTTTTTTTTTTTTTTTTTTTTTTTTTTTTTTTTTTTTTTTTTTTTTTTTTAAAAAAAAAAAGGGGGATAGTACACTGCATTAGGTCGAGATACCTTGTCTTTTTGTGCTTCTCGTTGGGGGACTATTGGAAGTTTATGATTAATTTGGATTGATATACCACAAGACTAGGGATGATAGAAGAAGGTGGAGGAGAGAGAGATTGAACTTAATACATATACCCCATTGTTTCTGTTAGCCATATCCCATCCTTGGTTGCCGTTTTCACTGTGATTAGGGCTTCGAGGAAGTACGTTTCAAGTTGACATTACCAACCGAATCACCAGTACAAGAAGATAGTTGGAATATGGGGACAGAAGAGAAGACATTTGATTCAAAATCAAAACGACGAACGTGACATTATCCCGCATTAGGGACTTCTCCATTCCAGTCATTAAAATTGGTATCCCATCCAAAACTCCCACTCCAGGTTCCCTCTCGCACGATGCCTCGCTAAATACATCGATGCGCTGATATCTCCCAAAAGATAAGAAATAAATAAATAAATAAATCGCGTCCGTAAAATCCCCGCTTCATATGCAAAGGCATAATAAATATACACAAAAAATAAATCGTTCAAATCCGGATCATTAAACCTTCTCATTACCCTCGACATCACACACCGTCCCGTCGTGTTCATACTCCTAACCAATCCCTAGTGGCATCAACGGCATAAGTGCCGAAGTTGATGTACTCCGCCGTGACAGGAATGACGCCTCCGTGCCCGTCCCCGCCACTTCCGTTCGCCGCCGTCCCGCCGGCCAGGCCACCGCCGGCAGCCGCAGCATCCACCATTCCATGGGCCATCGGGTAAAGAGCGTTTTCGCCTCCCGGCGGCACTCTCGGGTAGTTGAACCAGTTAAACACGTCCAGGTATTCCAGCTCGTTTGGTGCCGGAGTTCTAGCGGGAGTGAGGCTGGGCATGCGGGATGGTGCGCCGCTTAGCCCGCTACCGCCAGCACCACCACCACCATTCCCAGCATAGGCACTTGGCGGGGGGTGTCGTGGCTGGTGTGAAATGAGCCACTCGAGGTCAAACGCCGTGCGCCTCATATCAGCGAGGATCTTGACCGACTTGGGTGTCACCCCGTCACCCTTCCTCTCGCTATCTCTATATTCATCAAGCACCCTCTGAAGCAGCTGAGAGTACCTGCTTGCGACCTGCCAGTAGCGTCCCATCTCGCGAAGCGCCGAGAGGAAGACCGCGATATTCGGCGACAAGGGATGCTCCATCGTCGACGCGTGCACTAGGAGCAAGCGCGCCGCAACCCACAGACTAAATGCAAACGGCGGACCTAGCTTGTCGAGCAGGCCGTTCGAGTTCACGTATTCATATATGGCTGCAATATTCTCAACTGCTACCTGGCAACGCTGCATCGCTCCATAGGAGGGCGCAAATATTGCGGATCGCATAGTGGGATATGCCGCGGATGAATGGAGCCGGATAACCGTCGTGTGGAAAGTTGTCTGGAGCATGACCCACGAACAGGCGGCAGCTTTATTCGCTGCAGATTGGCACCCCATGCTGCCGAATTCAGCGGGCAAGCCAACCTGCCATTGAGATAATAGGGAGTCAAGCTCTTTATATCGTCTCTGCCACCGTTCTACGTCGGGCCCAGCGCTGATATCCACAGGTTCCTTGAGGAAGAGGTGGATCTGAGATAGGATTGACAGAATGTCAATGTAGTACGCAAATGCTCCAAGGTTCTCCGGTCGCCCCAAGCCCTGCTCAATAACGCCATCTCCAGCAGTTTGGCCCCTCAGATACCACCGGGTCTCGACTTTTTGGTTCTTCGCCCACAACTCGTCTCGGCAGGGCAATTTCCTTTCGATATCCCTATCCCCGAGCGCGAAGTCAAATGCCGTAACAATCGTGGCATACCTATCTAGAAGATAAACCATCCAAAAGAGCCGCCGCCGGGACTCTTCCTCGATGAAGTCTCTCGGCTCAGGGAGGATAGTAGCACGTAACGTGGATATAGATGGAAGGTTGGGCGCGACAGTCAAGGGAGAGCTCTCGACGGCGAGTCCGATTTGCACAACCGCCCTCGTAATCAAGGCCATGATATTCCAACTCGGTGGGCCGTGGCTACTACCAAATAAATCGAGGGCGAGGATAACAAGTGCCTGTAGGGATTTCACAGATAAGTTGTCCAAGCCGTAGAGCAGCACTTTTCTTTTGGAAAGATCGTGGTAATGGCGTTTTCTGTCCTCGGTTAGTCGAGCGTCTTGGGAGAAACGAAGTGTCGTCGCCACAATGGCATGAAGAAGGACGCGGTCAGCCTCATCGAGTGATGTGTGGCCACCAAAGAATGCATCAAACGTCGTCTTTCTGTGTAGGATCGGACACCATGTGTGGATTTGCTTAAAGTAGAGCTCAACCAGGGCGTAAAGCAAATCGTATGGAGGTAGTTCCTGTTCAGGTCCGGCGGCGGGGGTATCTGACGGTTGTGTGAGAAGACTAGAGGGGTGGACTTTCACATCGCCACGCGAATAATAATCCTGGTTATGTTGCTGTTGATTCTGCTGCTGGGATGCGGTTGCGGTTGCCACTGTATGTGATTGCTCTGGGTGTTGGGCTTGAAAACCATCGTGTAATGGCGCTGACACTGACGCGGATGGGCCTAGGCCTGTAAAGCTGACTGGATTCGCAGGTTGAAACCCCTGTGGTTTCGGTTGCAGGAACACCCTAGCCTCGCCATGGTGAGAACTCTGCATCGGATCTGGATGCCTAAACAAGGAAGAGTGGCCCTGCTCTCTCGGTGTGCCTTGTTCACTCGTCACGCTCGGGACGCTAGGGTTGCTGAGGCGCAAGCTAGGGGTGTTTGACGCGAGGGTATTGATGTTTGCTCCGCTGGTAGAAGCGGTAGCGGCCATGTAGGCCTCGAGAATCTGGGAATGGGTCCTTTGGATCTCCTCGAGCCTATCGAGGCGCTGCTCAAGCTCCTTCCCGTAGCCAGCTCGAAGGCCAGGCTTCTTTCGTTCCTTGTATTCGCAGAGTGCTCCATTGCGACTACACCAACCACAGGCAGGTTGTCCACGATCGCATTTAACCTAATTGATGGCAATAGAATCAGCATTATTCTTGAGAGCTCTTGAAGGGATTGACTGCAAGAAGGTGTAAGGTCTGTTAAAGTACGGCGCCCGCCGCGTGAAGGTGCCTGAAGGCGAGTAGGGAATATGGAAGTGGGGTACGGCACGAAACGGTACGTGACACGAGCTGGTTGGTGGAAGAGCGCACCTTTCGCTGTTTGCAGAGTTCACACCTAGGCAAAGTAAAGAGGTAAGACATTAGTAACCAATGTTAGAGGCTCTTCGGGGAAAAGAAACAGCTCGCGGGATTATTCTCAAGACGTGATGGGGAGAATGCAGAGAAGATTCGGTAGTGTTAGAGCGAAACGAAGGATGATCTCGCGAGCTTCAATGAGGCATCTGAGTAGGCTAAAGGTCGGGATTCGGGAGGGGGAGGGCTTACGACACAGAGAGCGGTCGCTTGCGCTTTCCAAGACGGACCGAGTCGTTGTCTTCATTTTCGTGGTCAAGGTCATCGGGGCTGGGGACGGGGTTGCCCTCATCACTCTCCTGGTCGGTGCTAGGCATGGCGGCAGAGTTGGCATCTGACGGCGGAGCGCCAACGCTAGAAGCTCCTAGGGGATATGCCAAGCTGGGTGATCTACTTTCTTGCTGGGTACTGCCGCCCTGCGGCTGGTGCTGGTGCTGGTGCTGGGACTGGGGCTGTTGCGCTCCCGGCTGGTGTTGCTGATGCTGCTTCGTCATATCACTAGTGCCCCCAGGACCGAACACGTATATACCAAAGCATTGGACGGTCGGGCATGCGCGAAATGCCAATAAGGGCGCTGACGGCGGGTGCGGGGAATGCAAGAATGGAAGCCAAAGAGCCTATGGGCCTATGGCGAGAATGGTGGGGGGCCCAGACTGGCGGTGGTTCGTCGGGCCGGACGTACTACATTCGCAAAGAAGGGGCCAGAATCAGGTATTTCCTAATATTAAGCAAGGCTGTGGATGCACGTCGACGATGAAAAGAGACCAGGGGTGGGAGGAGCCGGCGCGATACGGACGGGTAGGTCGCGAGAGCGTCGGCGCTCGGGAGCGGGCAGAATGACAGGTCGAGGCCGGGGCTCTAATGCATTGTGGATTGTTTAGTGGGGGAGGGAGCGAGAATGGCGGGGCAAGCGCACCACAGAGAGAAACAGGGCTGATGGAGTAATGAGACGTTCGATGACTGGATCACGTCGTTTGAGGCGGCGAAAAATTGTGATAGGAAGGATTGAAGAGAGGCTGGTGACCTGGGCACCTCGTGGGAGAATGCCGGCTCGAATGGGGGTGGTGAACTTACCAGGTTCGGTTCCCCCAGAACACCAATGCTACGCCACGAGCCTGCCAGGACTGAAGTGCCAAAGAAACTCGGTAGCAGTTCTGGAGTTTAGGCCTCGCACGTTGCAGAGAGAATACGCAGAAAGGGCAAGTAAGGGAGGAGATCAAATGTGGGTGGTCTGGATTGGGCAGCAGACACAATGCATCTGGCGGCCCAAACAATCGAGGATATTTTCGGGTATAATGAAGCTTGGATGCTCGCAAGGAGAAAGGGAGGTCCTGGACAAGGAGCTATTGTCGGTCGTGGGGGGAAGGAGCCCTGCGAGCCAGACAGCCCAGACAAGGACAGAGCAATGAGAGCAATCCATTCATTCGTCGAATCACGTTGGCTCGTCGAGTCCGGTCGGGGAAAGGGCGGCTTCGATGCGCCAAAATCGATCAATTGTATCTTGTACCTTGTTCCCGGCCCTCGGTACTATTATTGTACGCAATCGCCGTACCGAATCTAAGGTCTCCGTTACATATCTACTCCACTCGTCCCATGGGGAAGCAAGAGCACAATGAAAACACTCCATGTACCTCAGTATCCTGGGCGGGGTCTTGTCTCGACAATCCAACGTTCGTTAGACACCTGGCGACGGGAAACATTGACAGTTGACAGATGGTTCAATTTGCGTTCCTAGGTCTCACAGGACCAAAACCAGGGCAGGGGGTCCAAGTCGAACCGTGGAGGGCATTAAGGGGAATCCTCGTCCCAGATATTCTCTCGTCCCATCCGCCTCTGAACCCTTCCCATGCACGATTCTGTTTGTAGGAAATTACCTGCATTACTGACATTCCAACCATGTTGTACCACAGCCGGTCACCTGGTATCCTTCCGCCAAGGAGGATGACTCTGGAAGCAAGCGTGTAACATTCGGAACCAGTGACAACATTTAATCCGATGCTCACTTCCTCTAACCTCACTTCGGCCTCTAACCCGAGGCTTTTCTCCTATTGACTTCGGAGGACTGTGGATCGCAGGTTGGGTATCGACGAGCTTCCCTACATACCCAGCCGGCCATATATTGGTCGACCTTCTGCAGTGTGTGGGAAATCTTGCCATCATTGGCTTGCTGGCCCATCAGCCTGACGTGACTGGCCCAGAGCCTAGAATGCAGACAGGGAGAATGTTCGTGTACTCAATCGCATCGGCGAAGCAGAAATCCTTACCATGAACTTAACTAGCTCTTCCGATCTCTACTCTCCCTCTCATAGGTAGTCACCCCCTACGATGCACCGCCTAGGCAGATGGGGTAAGGCTCCAGATAAGGTCGAGAACGGATTGAGATATAATCAGACTGGACACGCATTTCACCCCAAAAGCCAGTCACCATACATGACTCTGGAGGATGTGCTCCTTGGAATTCCTTTCCTAGGTTGTCAAGATAAGAATCTGATCCGTCTATATTCTAGAACCCGTCGTGTCAATGAATCTATCGCGATCACTGTTCCTCCCTGCCTTTCTCGCCTCCTCTCAGCCTCCACTCGTCCATTTCCTAGCTGTCGCCCAACGATGCCCCAACGATGCCGGCGCTAGCACCTTCTTGGTATTAGTCCGGCGCAATACTCTCGCGAGAGGAAAGTAATATGACAATGCTAAGAGCAATACGTGGTAGCACCGTGCAGTCGTACCGGAATTTCCTGCACCTATGACGGTAAAGTGGAGGGCCGTAAGAGGCTCTGAGTGGTGATATACCAGGAGCAGGAGAAGAAAGGGAGCGTTGTGGAAGAAGAACAGAGCCTCGGCATTGACGACAATGGCTTGATAGCGTCGAATGAATCGAGACGAAATCGATACCAGATGCCAATGAACGAAGTATTCGGACCCACGGTGAGTCTGTAAAGTGTAGGTTTTAATGTTCTGATCCCTCAGGGTTGACCTAGTCCGAGGATCTTCGTCACTCTCCTAAGAGGCTCCAAGCTCACCCCACTTACACCTAGATCCGGATTGGCGACAACGGAGGGGGAGGGGGATAACAAGTGAGTGAAGATGTCGGTTCGATGTCAGTTCCAGACCCTAACCTAAAAAAGACCCCTTCTTATCCACTTTATCCACCTCATTGGTGAGAATTCGTCCCATTGCTCCCCCGTCGTCCGCTCGGTGGATTTCCTCCCGATGGCCCATTAACCTTGGATGGACTGGAACAGAGACCTTGGCCATGGAAAATACGCATTCTTGGTTCCAATTGGCACCATCCCACAGTATTATCGCTATTTTCGCCCTTGATCCTCGTGCCTTTTTGTCTTGTTTCTGTTTCTCGCGCTTTCTCGCCTTCTCCCCTTCTCTTCATCAGACCCCTTCGGCCTCGTACCCAGATAACCCCCCCTCTCTCTGTTCTACGTTTCTCTGCCCGGCTTCCGAAATGTCGCTGGTATGTGACGACTGTAGCCATTGACGTAACTGTCTCTGGATAGGTTCGTGATGGACCAGTCACCGACTCCCTCTTGTAGACTGGACTTCCAGGATAGACAAAAGAAACAATGCAAAGAACGAGCTACGTGTTCATCGCTCACGAACCCAATTGAAACCACGTTAAGAACTGACGAGACACTGGACCTGTTTTCTATGCAATCAATGACCGAATGACTGATGGAAAGTGATCCACTCCAGTCCAATGCTGCTTAAACCTACATCAATTTGATGTATTGAGTTGAGCCCGTGATTGAATCAAATGCCACTAGTCCGGCCCCATTTAGTTCACCCAATCCCCACTTCACATTGCTCGGTGCACAGAGTCTCCGACATTTCATCACTGGGTCTTCCATCTTTCATATTTCTCCATCTTCAACCCGACCAGCTTTGCTATATAAAGGCACACCCTGCGGACGCTTCCTCGTCCTCTTCTACTTCACCGATATACCTGTACACACCACATCTCTAAGACAGGATCTCAATATAATCACCAGCCTTCTACCTCACATGCACCATGGCTTCCTCATCAGGTGTTCGCGAGTTTCCTACTATTAAAGCGATCCGGTCTTACGTGATTAGCGGAGTCGGCGCAGGTATGTCAGAGCAGAAAAACATCGGTGTCGATGATGTTGCGTAACTTCCCGTTTGCTGACTGGAAGGTGCGAAGGCGGTGACTATCACAATGTTAAGGGCGGCCATTGGTAAGTAAAAAGTCCTAGTGTTATCCCACACGTGTGCCTTTGTGTACTCTGTGCAGAGAAAGAAGAGCCACTTACACGAAGAAACTCCTAAACTAGGCTCATAGACACTCCCATCTCCACTCCGTGTTCAAGATGGGAAGAATATCGCAAGTCGAGGACGAGCTGGGGCATCAACGTCCTCGGTTCGTTCTTCATCGAAGTCGAGGCCTCTGATGGCACCGTTGGCATTGCCACCGGCTTCGGTGGCCCCCCAGCCTGTTGGCTCATCCACCAGCACTTCGAACGCTTCCTTATCGGCGCCGACCCGCGGAACACCAACCATCTCTTTGAGCAAATGTATAGAGCCTCCATGTTCTACGGTCGCAAGGGTCTTCCAGTGGCGGCAATCTCGGCAATCGATCTTGCGCTTTGGGATCTACTTGGTAAACTTCGCAACGAACCCGTCTACAAGCTTATCGGCGGCGCGACGAAAGAGCGACTCGATTTCTATTGCACAGGACCCGAGCCCGTGGCCGCTAGAGAGATGGGCTTCTGGGGTGCGAAGCTTCCCCTACCTTATTGCCCTGACGAGGGCCACGTCGGGCTCAAGAAGAACGTCGAGTTCCTCCGCAAGCATCGCGAGAGCGTGGGACCTGACTTTCCACTTATGGTTGACTGTTACATGAGTCTCAACGTTCCTTATACCATCGAGATTGTCAAGGCATGTCTCGACCTCAACATCCACTGGTGGGAGGAGTGTCTTTCCCCCGATGACACCGACGGCTTCGAGCAGCTTAAGCGTGCCCATCCAACTATGAAGTTCACCACTGGTGAGCACGAGTACTCGCGATTCGGTTTCCGCAAGCTCGTCGAGGGCCGTAATCTCGATATCATCCAGCCCGACGTCATGTGGCTTGGTGGTCTCACCGAACTTCTCAAGGTCTCTGCCATGGCCGCCGCCTATGATATCCCCGTCGTACCCCACGCTAGTGGGCCGTACAGCTACCATTTCGTCATGTCGCAGCCCAACACGCCTTTCCAGGAGTACCTGGCCAACTCGCCGGATGGCAAGAGCGTACTGCCCGTCTTTGGCGACCTATTCCTTGACGAGCCCATCCCTACGAAGGGATACTTGACCACGGCTGACCTTGATAAGCCTGGATTCGGACTTACTCTGAACCCAGCGGCGAGAGCAAAGCTCATACCTGCTGACTACCTCCTGTCGCCTCCTCCGGCCAGAATACTCAGCCCGCCTACCCCCGAATCTGAGCCAGAGCCGGAGCAAGATCAAGACCAGAAACTTCAGCAGGAGAAACTGCAGCAGAATGGAACGGCTGTCCAAGATGGCATAATCAGCGAGTTGGCGGCGAAGGTCGAAGCGTTGGTGACAGATGGTACGAATGGTACGAATGGTACGAATGGTACGGCCTAAGTATGTATTGACAAGGCGTTTGTCTGAGTGACTTGGAGAATGGTATAGAACGTGAATATTCTTTTGAGGCATACATTTATGAAATTGCCATGCCCGAGAACGGATTAGAAGACTCTTTCGGGTGCTGGATTTGATGATACTAGTCACGAACGTTTCCTAGGTTTTAGTATTCGACTACTTTTATGCTTGTATTTGGCAGATTGAAAAACATCAGTATTCCAACGCTTGAACTCCTGTGTTTTGAGGCTCTTTTCTGCCGCCCTGTTTCTTGAATGAGCGAACTGCAGGTCACGCGTTTTATCACGCACCCACACCTGTCCAGCTCTCGTTTTCTGATCCCCATTCAGCCCCAGTCGTCCACCGTTATGATTCCAGGGCGGAGCCAGGGGACGCACACCTTCCTACTTGTCCGAGTGATCATATCTCGAATGGCTTGCATTCTAGTGACGGCACAGGCACCCGCGATGCAGGAGATATTTGCTTTCCGCTCACACCTGTGCCGAGTTGAACGTATCGCCTAGTTCGGCCCTGGTCAAACTTGCATGGCTCCGGATTCCCCATCCCACCTCTTTCCTTTTTGGTTCTTGTCTGGGGAAACCCTTGTCTTGACATGGATGTGCCATTCTCCCGAGTCTTGTCGGCAGAACTCTCTTCAATATCCTCGTGTTCCTTCTCTCCGGCGCAGTCGTGTTTCCATTGGCAATCAGGCCAACGATGTGGGGTAACATCGAAAATGGCTCTTTGGTGTGATGATTTTTGACTTTCGCTGTTCGGTACAATGAAACCCCGAGAGGAACATCTCGGATCTCGGGGTCTTCCCAATTGTCAGGAAAGTACATATGAAAGCTCGGCCGATGGTCACACACGTTAGGGTTCTTTGCTTCAGACGACGACAGCGCCAAGGAGGTGGCATCGCGGGTCTTTTCATGCAGCTCATTCTCGATGCTCGGTGCTCGGTGCTTCTTGTCGAGCTCACCTCAATCCGTCCTCGGTGCTAGAACCTTCACGGACCCTAGGTCGTCCAATTGGCGGGATACTTATCGTTTTCTGGCCTTTCTGTTCCTCGATTGAGCGAAACTCGAACGGCCCGCATCCAGGCAAGAGCTTCTCGTCTTATTCCACAATCTTTTTCTCCTCTTGATTTTGGGGAGGAGAGGGGTCCCTCTTTTTGTCTTTCCTCGACGTATTTTCAACGGCGCTATAAAGCATCAGAAGAATTGAATGTGCTGGGTTTTTGCATTAATTCTCAGTCAATTGATGTAATTGATGATCATTGATGTGAGACCATGATTAAACACTATTGATGTTCTCCTCCTTCAACTGAACCTCTCGACTCGAGTTCAGAGCTCGCTCGCCCCGAACCGCAGCACAAGCCCAGAGCAGAAGTGCTGCCGCCGTCTGGTGACTCTACACGAAATAGCCGAGTTTTATTGAACCTGGGTATACATCTAGCGATGCCTCTTAGCATCGGCTCAATACTGATCCGCGAGGGGCAGCTGTAAAGCTCAATATGCCATCGCCTCTCTTTTTACTCCCCCTTCCATCAATACAATTGTATGAGCTGGCCTCCATGAACCAAAATAAAAAAAAATCCAGACTGCTCCTCTCTTCCTAGCCTCACAAGATAGCGCACTCTTGCCTTGCGCCTCGTAGACTTCTTCCGCTTTTGTCATTGCTCCTCCACATTCCTCATCAAATGTCTGCCCAATTACCCCGCGTCCACCTCCTCGCAAAGAAGAATGCCATCATCACAGGAGGCACCACCGGCATAGGCCGCGCCATTGCCATCTCCTTTCTGCGTCACGGCTGCAACGTCACGGTGAACCACCTCGATCTCGAAAAGGACAAACCCCATCTCAACTCTCTCATTGCAGAGGCCGACGCCATCCGCGCCGATGACCCCGAAGCCGGACTCCTCGCCCATCTTGCCGGCGACGTGCGGGAACCGCAGACCGCGGCAGATCTAGTCACCTATGCGGTGCAGCATGGCGGTACGGGAAGGTTAGACGTGTGCGTCTCCAACGCAGGCATCTGCACATTCGCCGAATTCCTAGATCTCGACGCGGATCTGTTCGCCAACACCGTCAGGACAAACCTAGATGGCGCCTTCTACGTCGTACAGGCGGCAGCTCGACAGATGGCCCGCCACCAGACTCCGTCCGGCGGAAGCATTATTGCCATCTCGTCCATTTCTGCGCTCGTCGGTGGAGGCCAGCAGACGCACTATACACCAACCAAGGCGGGCGTCCTTAGTCTTATGCAGAGCACCGCCGTGGCGCTGGGCCAGTACTCCATCAGGTGTAATGCACTACTACCCGGGACGATACGCACGCAGCTCAATGAGGAGGACTTGGCTGATGATGCGAAGAGGACGTATATGGAGGGTAGGATACCTCTGGGCAGGACGGGAGTTCCCTCCGATCTTTCCGGCCCGGCCGTGTTCCTTGCGTCTGATGAGCTGAGTGGATATGTGACTGGAGCACAGCTCCTAGTTGATGGCGGGTTGTTTGTTAATCTCCAGTGATAGAATCGTGTATTTTTTTATATTCCCTTCCGAGAGAACCTATGTATACAATGAGTGATGAATCATCGAATCGTGAATCGCGTAACTGCTCTCAAGCTGGGATGATATCTGCCTCAAGCACAACTTGGCCTTATTCGAGGACCTGCCTCTCTTCATTAGCCCGCCCTTCCCGAAACTTGAAGCCTCCCCAGTCAGAGCTGACAACCCATCCAGCTTCATCTACGACATCCTGTATCCTCTCCCTAGTTGTTAAAGCTTCTTCAGCCGAAAGGAACGCGCCTCCCATTCCAAACCCGACCCCTTCTTCATCAAGGTCGACCCTCATCCAGCCCTTCCAGCCAGCATTGATGTCTCCCCCAGGACCCCCGATCACAATCGTACCCCACCACTCCCTCCCACGACTCGCATGTCGTCCATAGAGCATCCATTTTTGGGCCTCAGCGACCAACTTACGCACCTCCTCCACTCCGGACATACATCTCGGCGGACGGTAGACATAGACGTGCTTTAGGTCGGCCTCAGAACAACTTAACCTTGTAGTATCAAACCGACCCTCCAGATCGACAACCAAGACGGTCTTCCCACAGCTGTTGCCCGAATTTGCGCCTTGCCCAGGATGCTCTCCAGGAACAGGTGGAGATGGGGAATGGGGAGACTCGCTTGTTACGAGTCGTGCGACAATGGCGTAGATAAGAGGTAGAGCTCGCCCCGCAATGGAGACTTGGGTTGAAAGTGTGTCGCGGAAGTGCTGTGAAATGAGAGCATCGAGTGCCGCAATTGAGGTTTGCTTGGGCTGGGCGGTTGTGGTTGTTCGTTGAGTGGTGCTGGGGTCGGTCGAGGCCGCTGTGAGGGAGGCGAGATTTTGGCGGAGGGTGGAAAGGATCTTCGAGGGGAGGTCAGTTACGAATGGCACGGGATGAGAAATGAAGAATTAAAAAATGTATTTTCCATAATCGCAAACAAATCATGGGTATGCGCTGTATGCTAAGAAAACGTGGTGATCAAGCCTCATCATTGATCGATCAGTCTCGTGGCGAGCGAGATCGATGTCGATGTCGTAATCACTCTGGGTCGGTTTCTAGAGAACGGACCAGGATTGAACTCACCTCATCAAGACTTGTCTCTTCCACCTCTCTCAGCATATTCCCGCCCACCGCTGCACCCGCGCCCACATCCATCTTCACGACTCCGTGTCCCTGCCTGCAGGTCCCCTCACTTCACCAAGTCGCACCACAAAAAAAAAAAAATAAAGAGGGATCGACAAGAATGCCCCCTCCAGTCCGAACCTTCCCGCCTTCAGCTCTCCCCGAGGAGATCCAGCTCGATACCTCTGGTCGGAAAAGAAAGCCCGCACCGGGAGCGCCAAGCAATATCAATCTATCCGCCTGCGAACTGTTCACTATGTCGCAGTACGAGTGTGTCGTGCCGCGGCCTGACATGCCGGAGAGTCGGGTCCAATGCTATGAGGTTTTGAGATTTTTCCGGAAGTGAGTGCAAAAGGTTTCTTTGCTCTTTTTCTGTTTTCACTTTCTTGGGGGGCTGTAGTGTGCTATGAAGGAGTCAATTTCAGCTGCATGATCTTGTTTTCGGGGATTTTGCTTGGGCGAGATTTGTCTGGTTTCGGCTTAAAAAGCACGAGGCGTCGACTTGAGGTGGCATGACGAGGCTGTGAGATTTCAAGCACAATCCCTTCATTTGCCCGCCACCGAAACAACGCCTTCGCTCCCATGATTCCTGTCGAAATAAAAGCTCTAATTGCGTAACTCTCCAGATGTGCTGATAAAAAGGGACCTTTCATGGTCGAAACCACGGGTTGGGAACAGCAAACAAGATCTTAGCCGGAATTTACGTCTTGGTTTCAACGCAGGATAAACGGAGTTTGGGTTTAACATGTAAATACCAACAATGGCATTGTGATCTTATTTACTACGTCTAGAATATGCCGGCATTAATTTCAGGGACGTATTCCCACAAGAATTGCTCACCGAGAGCTCGACTGAGTCTCAATTGCTACAGAAGGAGCTGGTGGGTTTGACCTCCATGTCATATCAAGATCACGCGTCGGCAAAGCCAAGAGGCACGATTGAAAGGAGCTCGCGTATTCAATTGCTTATTCGATCCTCGGCAAGCCTGTCCTTCCAGTCTATATCTATGATACAACACAAAAACCCCATTCAGACCCTCAAATGAGCTTAGGAGTAGCTACGTAGAGCATCAGATCACCGCGCAGCTGCCCCGAAGCGCACACCGTCTCTCCGGCGCTAGTTGACATTCCGGATTTCAAACAAATCACGCCTTCTCCGCCGCCCTCTCCTGCTCGAGCCTGGCGTAGAGGTTGTCTCGCTTGTGGACATTGCGCATGTGGAAGCCGTGCCTATAGTAGTAAAGGAAATTCGTTAGAACAACATTCTCGGTGGTTTCTGTCTTCGGCTCGCAGCTCCTAAGTTAGGGTGAATCGGATTCAAGGACATCGTACCAGAACCATGTGGCCATGCCACCGCCGAGAGCTAGGGTCGAGAAGTGTTAGCCGAGCTGGGAAATTCACGCATCAAGGTCCGGGGAATTGGAGCTCGAGGAGACACGTACTGAGAGCAATGGTGATATCCATGATGAGGTTTCGCCTCAGCATCTAATTGAGAACACAAAGCGTCAGCCTGCCATCCCAAGTTCGCGGAAGATATCGACTCGTCTGTTTTGCACTGGGCCATTCGTTGGGAGAATTCGTGCGCCGAGACGCTCAGCCATTGGGCTCCAGGAGGTAGATACGTACGCCGACAACGGGCTTGATGGCCATTTTTGCGATTGGTAGAGTCGATTCGACGTGGGAAAAGGGTGTTTGTGGTTTGCGGTGAGAAACGAAAGTTGTCGACTTGAGGATCGAGTTTGCGTGATGGGAAAGAGTCCGAGAGTTCTTGTGGTCTGATTCTACTTCCGTTATTTCACATCCAATCCCGAGGCTATGATTGGGTCCCATTGGCTCACGTGATTCTATGGGATCTGCATTCCCAAAGCCTGATAGCTCCTCGGAAGAGAAATTCTTTCCTGACTTGACCTGGCGCGACTTCTATGACTAAGCAGTACGGATTTTTCCCTTGAACCAAAATTGTTCCTCCGTTGAAGGCTTTCTAGGACGAGACTTGAATTGACGCACGACTCGCTCCAATTGATCTCAATCGTTGACCGAACAGGGCCGCCGCTATCGAAGAAAGGGCCCCGCGCGTTTTAGGTCGCCTGGCGCGTCGTCAATATGAGCCTCAATCAGCCGGCGAGGCGCATCGCGATCGCCCTCTCTTGTACGTGTGAAGCAGCTCCGTTGTAAAGCTTCAGTGTGGCCGAAAGATGCCCGGGTCGATATAAAACTTGCTAACATGGGAATTCTTCCTGTTCTGTAGCCTCCAACATTTCCCGTCAACAATGCCTCACCCACCTCTCCTCCCGAACCTCACCACTAACGACGACCCTCACCGTCCTCCCTTCAACCCGCCGCTCTAAATGGTCCTTTAGCAACCTGAACCCCTTCCGCTCCAAGAAGACCGGGGCCACTCCATCCTCCGACCTCGATGACCCGACTATCCGAAGACGCATGATGGAGGAAGCCTCCACGCCTCAACTCGACTCCTCCATCTTCGCCGAGGAAGTTTCGGCTGTCGAGGAGAAGGAAAAGGAGCAGGGGAAGAAACAGCAGGCGGCACCTATCCGGGCACAGCACCTCGCCCCGACGGCCGACCCTGACCCGCAGAGCAGGCAGCGCTGGGAGCGTAAGATGGTCATCCGCATGATCCATCGTAACGGCCACGAGACCCGCCAGGAGATCATCCGCCGGACCGAACGCGAGATGCGGTACCGCTCGCCTTTCCTCGCTACCTCGATCAAGAAGCTCGTCCATCTCGCTCGCCAGATTGCCGACCGGCCCTTGGATGAAGCCCTTGTTCAGATGCAGTACTCGAAGAAGAAGATGGCTCGTGAGATTCGCCATCACCTCGAGCTCGCGCGTGATAGGGCTATCGTGGAGCACGGTATGGGTCTGGGCCAAGCTAACGGCGAGGCTCCCCTGGAGAAGCCCAAGAAGATCAAGTCGAAGGATGGCAAGTGGCTCGTCATTAGTGATCCTACTAGGATCTACATTGCCCAGGCTTGGGTAGGACGTGGGTCTTGGCGTGGACAGCGTCTTGTCCATCTTGGTCGTGGTCGAAAGGGAATGCACAAGAAGCCCAGCACCAGTATGTTCAAACTCAGCCTGGTATCCCTCTCTAACTTCTACTAACTTAAAATCGCAAGGCATTTCCTTTGTCCTCAAGGAGGAAAAGACCAGAATCCGAGAATACGAAGAGGCTCTTGCCAAGGAGAAGAGGCAGGGCCCTTGGGTCCACCTGCCGAATAGGCCGATCACTGCCCAGAGGCAATACTACACCTGGTAAGCTAGATCTATGGACTAGCTCCTTATAATTAGAGAGAGGGCGAAGGAGGATGTGCATTACAGGGTTGTGTGTGTGTGTGTGTGACGGGAAGTACCTGTGGGTGGAGGCTTCCATATGTGTTGAGAGGAGGGCTATCGTGGGATCGGCTCCTAAGCTTAGAGTCGTGCTACTGTATCATCTCTTGTCAGATACGTGATTGGGGTATGCGGTTCAGCCGAGAGTCCCCGTTGTAGAGTATACGCCAAGCGTCACTTGTACAGTATTGTTTTATAGACAAAACGGAAAATCTTGACCCCCATCCCTTGGAGTCCTGACAAATCGTGTCTTGAACTGGCGGGTAACCTCATTAGACAGTGTGTAGATCAAGTTGTTCAATCGCAGGTCTTGTATTCTTAGACTTGGTTTTCATACTATGTACATTTCCCGAACAGAATCTCAGTCCTCAATTTCAAGGACATAAATGAGATACTCTTTTACCATTGAACTCCTCAACACCTGATACAGTTTCAATCCATTCATTTCTTCGTGAACTCGCGATTCTACGCGTTTTTTTTCTTTTCTGTTTCAACATATTAAGACACGGCATTTGTGTAGACGGCTGGCCCCGAATGCGACAAATACATCAAAAAAATGAAAGGAGGAGAATCAATTTGAATATAAAGACAAAGAAATATTTTCGGGGGAAACAAAATCCTAGATGACCAGGCAAAAGAGAGGCCCGTCAAATGACCGAAGCGGGCTGGGCGCGAGGAAGCATATCCTCGTACCGCCTCGACGTCATCTCCAGCTCGGAGCCATTATTTTCCTTTCCAAAGTCCGAGTGGGAGTCGGCGTAGTCTCTTCCCGAGCCAGGCATGGGTCCGGAAATGCTGTATCCGCTGCTGTTCAAGCGGCGGCCGTTCTTTGCTCGGCGGCGGCGGAGGAGAAGAAGAATGGCGAGCAGGATGACGGAAAGTCCGACGACGCCAACGGAGACTCCGATGCCGGCTTTGGCGGCTAGGGAGAGACCGGATGCGCCTCCTTTGGATGAATTGTCCTCCTCTTCCTTCCTGTCTTTCTCGTCGTTGTCGGAATCGTCGTTGGACTGCTCGGAACCACCAGCGCCCGCGGCAGACGACGTAGCAGCGGAAGATGTAGTGGCGGCGGGGGCGGTCGTGCTAGTGGTTTCAGTCGGCGCAGAGGTCTACGGAAGTAAGCTTTTGTTAGTATAATAAGGCGACTTGATTCTCCCAACTCATAACTACATACTGTTTCGCTGCTCGACGCTTCGGTGGCTGATGATTGAGGTGCCTGCTCTGGAGTTGGACGCTCAACGGTGCTGGTAGGGGCAAGTTCAGCCTGTGTTGGCTCTGGCGCAGGAGTCGGGGTCGGGGTAGGCGGCGCTTGGGCTTCGAATCGCAACCACGCATCATGTTAGTATCAAGGAGCTCTCCAGCGGGGGAGACAACCCCCCAAAAAAAAAAAAAAAAAAAAAAAATGAAGAAAACTGGGAACCTCAAAAAAAGGTCGGGGAAAAATTTTTGTTTTGGTGCATTTGTCCGCGCGATTTGTGGGGAAAATCCCGGGCCCGGG
>Ga0164243_10006645_pt1 | contig 17460 bp, 17 predicted proteins | sample OricompcompostOP_FD_108781 | JGI IMG/M metagenome (GOLD analysis project Ga0164243, IMG submission 108781) | Organic Plus compost microbial communities from Emeryville, California, USA - Original compost - Organic plus compost (OP) | ecosystem: Engineered > Solid waste > Mixed feedstock >... | reverse complement strand
GGCCCCGCCTCCTGATCCTCCCCAGGTCAGGTCCTCACTGCTTGATGTAGGCGTTGTAGTAGACCGTCGTGCCGATCGCGTCGGAGTGGAACACCCCGCCGATCTTGTCGCCCATGACCAGGAAGGTCTTGGACTGGTAGATCGGGACGACCGGGTAGTACTTCTCCACGATGGTCTTCTCGATGGCCGCCCAGTCGTCGCCGGCCTCACCGGCCGGGAGCGCCGCGGCCTTGTCGATCGCGGCGTTGACGTCGTCGGCGTTGAAGTACGAGACGTTCGAGTTGCCCTGCGGGCCGATCTTGCGGCCGTCGTAGAGCACCGGGATCGTCGACGCGCCGCTCGGCCAGTCCGCACCCCAGTTGCTGATGTAGATGTCGTACGGGTTGTCCTTCGTCCGCGCCGTCGGGTTGTGGTTCGGCGTCTGCACGTACGAGACGACCACCTCGAACCCGGCCTTCTCCAGGCTGTCCTTGACGACCGGCGCGGTCTGCTGGCCGAAGGCGTTGTCGCGCGACATGAAGGCAAGCTTGATCTTCTTGCCGCCCAGCAGCTCCTTGGCCTTCTCCGGGTTGCCGCTCGGCCCACACCCCGTCGGGTCCGGGATGTCCTGCCAGCCGATGGTGGTGTCGGCCTGGAGCGTGTTGGTCAGCCGGCCGGCCGCGTCGCCGCCACGGGCCAGCAGGATGCCCTGCTTGTCGAGCGCGCAGCCGATCGCGTGCCGGACGTTGATGTCGGTGATCTTCTGGTTGTTGATCGCCAGGTAGTAGACGAACAGGCCCGGGGTGTCGATCGTCCGCTCCTTGAGCGCCGGGTCGCTCTGCACCTTGCTCACCAGGGACTGCGGCACGTTGTCGTACGCGATCGCGTTGCTGTCGGCGCCACCGGCGATCACTCGCTCCGTCTGGGCGGCCGAGTCGGGGCCGATCTCGACCTCGACGCCGTCGAGGTAGTCGTGCCGGATCGGGTCCGTCTTCGGGTCCCAGTGGGGGTTCCGCTCGAGGAGCAGCTTGCTGTCCTTGACGTACTCCTTGATCTTGTACGGCCCGGAGGAGAAGATCCGCCGGTCGTACTCGAGCTTGGTGTCCTTGGCCTGCGGCACCGGGACGGAGGTGCCCATGCTCAGCGCGTACGGCAGGTCGCAGTGCGGGTTCTTGAACTCGAACCGCAGGCCGTAGTCGCCGGTGACCGTCAGGCCCGGCACGTTGGTGTGGCCGGAGGTGTAGGGGCCCTTGTAGTCCGCGTTGTAGGTCGGGTTGTCGGCCAGCCACTCCTGCACGTACGTCGGGCCGCCGTCGATCGTCTCCTCGAAGGACCGCGCGATGCCGTAGGCCACGTCCGCGGCCTTGACCTCGGTGCCGTCCTCGTACTTGATGCCCGGCTTGAGGGTGTACTCCCAGACCTTGCAGTCGCCGTTGACGTCCTTGCCCGGCGAGTCGGCGAGGTCGCCGACGAGGGTCAGCTTGCCCTTGCCGTCCTCGCGGAACTGCGTGAGGTTGCGGACCAGCAGGTGCTGCACGGCCATCGCGTTGACGACGTACGTGCGCTGCGGGTCCAGGTGCTCGAAGTCCGCCTGCTGGATGATCTTCAGCGTGCCGCCGCGGACCGCGCCTTCGACCTCGGGTGCCGGCCCCTGGGAATCCTTGGGGTCGGTCGCGATCGCGCTGGTCCTCTCGACGACCTCGCTCTCCTCCTCGGCGGACTCGCCGGTGTTCTTCGAACAGGCGGCCAATGTGGCGGCCAGCAGCAGTGCGGCGCCGGTGGCGGCCGTCGCCCGCCGGAACCCGCGTGGTGAACGCATCCGGTCACTCCCTCCCTCTCCCACCCGGGGCTTTGCAGAAAAGCTCCGGCTTGAGCCTTCGATATGTATATTTCTTTCGGGTCACGGACGCGTGTCGGCTCGCCCGGCAGTGCGTCGCCTAACTCAGCCGCACCCGCGGGTCGATGACCGAATAGAGGACGTCGACGACGAGGTTGGCCACGACGATGAAGAGCGCGGCCAGCAGCACCGTCGCCATCACCAGCGGCATGTCGAGGTTGATCGCCGCGTTCAGCGACGCCTTGCCCAGCCCGGTGAAGCCGAAGATCGTCTCCGTCACCACCGTGCCGCCGAGGTAAGTGCCCAGGTCGAGGCCCGCGATCGTCACGATCGGCGTGATCGCGGCGCGCAGCGCGTGTCTCCCGTACACCCGGATCTTGGTCATGCCCTTGGCCCGCGCGGTGCGCACGAAGTCCTCGGACAGGGTCTCCAACATCTGCGCGCGCGCCAGTCGCGCGTAGCTGGCCGAGTTGATGAAGCCCAGGGCCAGCCAGGGCAGCAGCATCGCCGCCGCCCACTTGCCCGGATTCTCGGTCAGCGGCACGTAGCTCGGGTACGCGAGCAGGCCCGTCTCGTACACCAGCACGATCAGCAGCAACGGCCCGAAAAGCAGGATCGGCATCGAGGCGCCGGTCAGCGAGAGGCCCACCGCGCCGCGGTCGAAGATCGTGCCCTTGCGCAGCGCCGACACCATGCCGACCGAGACGCCGATCAGCAGCCAGACCACGGCGGCCCCGAAGACGATGCTCAGGGTGACGGGCAACGTGCGGCCGATGATGTCGGTGACCGGCTCGTCGTTGCGGAACGAGTAACCCAGGCACGGTGCCGGGCACTCGCGGGCCGCATCGCCCTCCCCGAACGTGCGGCCCTTGACGATGCCGGCCATGAAGTCCGCGTACTGCACGACGACGGGCCGGTCGAGGCCCATCCGCCGTTCGATGCTCGCCTGCTGGTCCGCCGAGCACGTCTTGCGGTTGCCGCACATCAGCTCGGCCGGGTTGTTGGGCACCGCGAAGAACAGGCCGAAGGTCACCACGCTGACCGTGAACAGGGTGGCGATCGCGAGGAGCGCCTTCTTGAGGAAGAACCGCAGCATCGCCCGCCTCCTACCGGTCGGCCTTGGGATCGAGCGCGTCGCGGAGCGAGTCGCCGAAGAGGTTGAACGCGAGCACCAGGGCGAAGAGCGTGATGCCGCCGGTCAGCGTGAACGCCGGGTCGTCGCGGATGTAGGTGACGCTGTCCGAGATGAGCCGGCCGAGGTCCGGTGTGGGCTCCAGGATGCCGATGCCGAGGAACGAGAGCGCCGCCTCGGCCGTGATGAGCGCCGGCACGTTGAGCGAGAACGTGACGAGGATCGGTGCCCAGAGGTTCGGCAGCAACTGCCGGAACAGGACGTGCCGGGTGCCGGCGCCGGACGCGCGGGCCGCCTCGACGAACTCGCGCTCGCGCAGCGTCAGGACCTGGCCGCGGACGAGCCGGGCACTGTACGTCCAGTTGAAGAGCACGAAGACGACGATCAGCAGCATCGGCCGGAACCAGGGCGCCTCCTGCTCGGTCGGGCCGTACGCCTGCGCCACCGCGATCGGCACGAACGCGAAGCAGAAGATGTAGAACGGGAACGCCAGCGTCAGGTCGGTGAGCCAGCTCAGGAAGGCGTCGACCTTGCCGCCGAGGTAGCCGGCGACGATCCCGATGACGACGCCGAGCACGATCGTCAGCAGGGCCGCGGTGAGCGCGACCATCAGCGAGGTGCGCAGGCCGTAGACGATCTGGATGAAGATGTCGCGGCCCCACCGGGGCTGGACGCCGAGCCAGTGCTCGCCGCTCATGCCGCCGAGATATCCCAGCGGGTTGCCGTTGCGGTCGAGCTTGTCGGTGAAGCGGTCGAGCGGCCCCTTGCCGTAGAGGCGTTCGATCAGCGGCGCCGTGATCGCGACCAGCGCGAAGAAGACCAGCGCGCCGCCGCTGACCCAGGCGGTGCGGTCGCGGCGCAGCCGCAGCCAGGCCAGCTGGCCCGGCGAGCGGCCGACGACCGCGGCGCCGGACCCGGTGACGGCTGACTCCGGCCCCGGCTCACCGGGTGGCGCGACCGCGAGACCGGCCGGCCCGACACTGCCATCCGTCATCGACGTCCGCCTCCCTCCGGTGGTGCTCTGAAGAACGCTTCGAACGCGAAGAGAAGTTGCATCCGACCGTTGGCGCTGAAATTAAGCTACGGTCACGGCGCTGTCAGCCGGGCTGGGGTAACGACTCTGCATCGAGGACTCGATATGCGCGCGACCGTCGTGTGCGTCCACCCGCGCGAGCCGATCATGACCTAGGGTCCCCTTCGTGAGCCATTTCGACGCCGCCACCGCCGCGGTCCAGGCCGCTCTCGACGCCGGGGCCCGCTACGCGGACGCGCGGGTGATGCACCGCCGTGCCGAGTCCATGTCGGCCCGCAACGGCGAGATCGAAGGCCTCAGCCAGGACGAGGACGCCGGGGTCGGCGTGCGGGCCCTGGTCGGCGCCGGCTGGGGCTTCTACGCCGTGCCGGACATGTCCGAGACGGCCGCTCGCGCCGCCGGCACCCGGGCCGCGGAGATCGCCGCCGCGAGCGCGGGCGTCCCCGGCCCGGCCACCGGCCTCGTGCCGCTGCCGGCGGCCTCGGGCTCCTGGTCGTCGCCGTGCGAGGTCGACCCGCTGACCGTGCCGCTCTCCGACAAGGGCGACCTGCTGGTCGGGCTCACCACCACCATGCGCGAGCACGGCGCCGACATCGCCGACGCCTTCTACCGCGTGTGGGACACCGCGAAGTGGTTCGTCTCCAGCGAGGGCCACCGCATCGACCAGCGGTTCCGCGAGTCCGGCGCCGGCATCTCGGCCACCTCGATCGGCGACGGCGAGTCCCAGCGCCGCTCCTACGGCAACCAGTACGGCACGCGCGGCTGGGAGCTGGTCACCGGGCTCGACCTGCCGGGCAACGCCGCCCGCGTCGCGGTCGAGTCCCGCCAGCTGCTGACCGCGCCACCCTGCCCGGCCGGCGAGACCACCCTGATCCTCGGCAGCGAGCAGATGGCCCTGCAGATCCACGAGTCGGTCGGTCACGCGATCGAGCTCGACCGGATCCTCGGCTGGGAGGCCGCCTACGCCGGCACCTCCTGGCTCGACCTCGGCCAGCTCGGCTCCCTGCGCTACGGCTCGCCCCTGATGAACATCACGATCGACCCGACGATCCCCGGCGCGCTGGGCAGCTTCGGCTTCGACGACGAGGGCACGCCGGCCGTCGCGCGCTACGCGGTGCACGAGGGCGTCTGGGTGGGTGTGCTCGCCGGGCGGGATTCCGCGGCCGTGGCGGGGTTGGACTATGCCGGCAGCGTGCGCTCCGACGGCTGGGCCCGGCTGCCGATGGTGCGGATGACCAACGTGGGCCTGGAGCCCGGCCCGCACACGCTCGAAGAGATCATCGCCGCGACCGACGACGGCATCTTCATGGACACCAACCGGTCGTGGTCGATCGACGACCGGCGGCTCAACTTCCAGTTCGGCTGCGAGATCGGCTGGGAGATCAAGGACGGCAGGATCGGGCGGATGCTGCGCAACCCCACTTACACCGGGATCGGGCCCCGGTTCTGGCAGTCGATGGACATGCTCTCCTCCGAGGTCACGGCGTGGGGCATTCCCAACTGCGGCAAGGGCCAACCCGGGCAGACCGGCCACACCGGCCATCCGGCGGCACCGGCGCGGTTCACCGGCGTACGGGTGGGGGTGACGGGCTGATGCTGTCCGAACTCGACCTCGCGGCGCGGGTGGTGGAGCTGGTGGCCCGGCTCGCCGGCAGCGGGGCCCAGGCCGAGGTGCTGGTCGACCGCACCGCGCTCGCGCTGACCCGGTTCGCCAACTCCGGCATCCACCAGAACGTCGCCGACGAGACCACCACCGTCCGGCTGCGGATGCACCTCGACGGCCGCACCGTCGGCGGATCGACGACGGTGACCGACGCCGACGGGCTGACCGCGCTGGTCGAGCGGACCATCGCCGCCGTCCCCCTGACGCCGGTCGACCCGGGATGGCCGGGCCTCGCCCCGCCGGCGCCGCTCACCGGCGACGGCGCGTGGGACGAGGCGACCGCCCGGGCCACCCCGGAGGAGCGCGCGGCCCGGGTCCGCGCGTTCGTCGACGCCGCCGGCGGCCTGGAGACGGCCGGGTACTGCCGCACCGTCCACTGGGCCGGCGGCTTCGCCAACAGCGCCGGCCAGGCAGTGCGGGGCCAGGCGGCGGAGGCGGCGATGGACGGCATCGCACGGGCCCGCGGCGCCGACGGCGTGGCCCGGCTCGGGGCCCGCCGGCTGGCCGACATCGACGGCGCCGTGCTCGGTGCCCGGGCGGCGATCAAGGCACGGGCCGGCGCCGACCCGGTGGAGCTGCCGCCCGGCCGGTACGAGGTCGTGCTGGAGCCGACGGCCGTGGCCGACCTGCTGCTGAACTTCGCGACGTTCGGCTTCAACGGCAAGATGCACAACGAGCGGCAGTCGTTCGCCGAGATCGGCGCACCGCAGTTCGACCCCTCGATCACGATCGTCGACGACGTCGCCGCGACCGCCGGGGTCGGCAAGCCGTTCGACGCCGAGGGCACCCCGAAGCGTCCGCTGCCGCTGGTGACCGACGGCATCACCACCGCCGTGGCGTACGACCGGCGCGCGGCGGCCGAGGCCGGGGTCGCCTCCACGGGGCACGGCTGGTCCGGCGGCAGCTCGCTCGGGCCGGTGCCGGGCAACCTGCTGCTGGTGCCCGACGACGCCGCGCCGGCCGCCCCGGTGGCCGGCCCCGCCGCCGACGGCCACACGGCCGCGCTGCTCTCCACGATGGAGCGCGGGCTGCTCGTCACGGATCTCTGGTATACCCGGGTCCTCGACCCGAAGACCCTGGTCGTCACCGGGCTCACCCGCAACGGGGTGTGGCTGGTCGAGGGCGGCGAGATCACCCGTCCGGTGCGCAACTTCCGCTTCACGCAGTCCTACCCGCACGCCCTGGGCCCCGGCGCGGTCCTCGGCGTGGGCGGCAACGCGATCACGCCGGCGGACAGCTGGGACATGTTCGGCTTCACGGCCCCGTCGCTGCGGCTGGCCTCCTGGAACTTCACCGGAGGCGCCTCGGGCTGAGAACGCGAGGGTCGCGGCAGCGGTGCGAGGATGCTTCACTGATTCCCGTGACGACGCCGCCGCCCCCGCCGTACCCGCGATCGCCGGATGCGGCGGGTTCCGACGACGCCGACACCGCGAAGCTCCCGGTGCCGGGCCGGCCCGCCGACGCGGACCCGGCGGCGCCGGGTGGTGAGGTGCCGTCGCCGGGATTGCGGTCCGACGGGCCGTCGGGCACGGCACCGACCGCGGACGAGACGTCCGCGCCGACCTCGGCCGCCGACGCGACCTCCCGCACCGCGCCGGTCCCCGGCGCGGCGTCAGCGGCGAGCCCGGTCTCCGGCGCGACGTCCCGCACCACAGCGACCACGAGCGCGGCGTCCACGCCGACCCCGGCCGGCGACGCGACATTCCGCGGCGTGCCCACGGGCGGCGCGACGGCCGCCGCTGGCGCCGCCTCCGCGGGTGGGGCCGGCGTTGGGGCGGATGGTGGCGAGGCGCCGGCCGCGTCGGCGGGTCGGCGCCGGTGGTGGGTCTGGGGCATCGTGGCCGCCGTGGTTGTCCTCGTGGTGGCCGGCTGCGTCGGGGTCGTCGCGGGTGCCGTCGGGATCGCCGACCGGATCGGCGACGACGACGCGCCGCACCGGCGCGTCGCCCGGGTCGATGACGCCTGCCTGGCCCTGGAGACGCGGCTCAACCGGGTCGCGCCGCCCGGTGCCGCGGCCACGCCGCGCGAGCGTGCCACCGCCATCCGGAACGAGAACGCCGCCGTCGAACCCTTCCTCGACGAGCTCCGGTCGGTCGGCGACGAGCGCCGCTCCGGTCTCTGGCAGCGGCTCGTCGATGCCCGGGTCGCCTACGCCGACGCCCTCGACCGCCAGGCCGGCACCGGTCAACCCGCCTTCTTCGTGCCGCCGCGCACCGACAACGACCGCTCGGTCCTCGACCGCCTGGAGGCCGGTCGCGAGGCGTGCGCCGCCGCCGTGCGCCGGCTCGGGGCCCCTGACCTCTGACCCGCCGGGGGCCGCGGCCATAGCAGATTGATCACACCCGCTGGCACCGGCTCGAACAGTTTGTTTTCCTCGGCGTAACGTGTGCACCGTCACGCGCGGCCACGGGCCATGGAAACCATGCGGGAGACTGAATGACGACGACGGCGACGAGGCCGGGTGGGGCGCGTGCGCGCGCCTCGATAACGGCCCGGACGTTGCGTACGGATCGATGGTGGCTGGCACCCCTCATCACCGTGATCGGGTTGAGTGCCTGGGTCATCTACGCGACGGTCCGGGTGTTCATGCACAAGTGGTTCTTCGTCGAGGACTACCACTACCTGACCCCGTTCTATTCACCGTGCCTCACCGACCGGTGCGGTCCGGCGGCGGAGTTCGGCTCGTTCCTGCCGAGCTGGTGGATCATCCCGGAGGCGGCCCTCACCCTGCCGTTCCTGCTGCTCTTCCGGCTGACGTGCTACTACTACCGCAAGGCGTACTACCGGTCGTTCTGGCTCTCGCCGCCGGCCTGCGCGGTGCCTGACGGGCACAAGACCTACACCGGCGAGACCCGCTTCCCGCTGATTTTCCAGAACGCCCACCGGTACGCGTTCTACGCCGCCGCCATCATCTCGGTCATCAACACCTGGGACGCCATCAAGGCATTCCACAGCCCCGAGGGATTCGGCTTCGGGCTCGGGAACCTCATTCTCATCGGGAATGTGGTCATGCTCTGGGCCTATACCCTTTCCTGCCACTCGTGCCGACACATCGCCGGCGGCCGGCTCAAGCACTTCTCGAAGCACCCGGTGCGTTACCGCTTCTGGACATTCGTGTCCAAGCTCAACGTCCGGCACATGCAGCTGGCGTGGATCACGCTGGGCACGCTCGCACTCACCGACTTCTACATCATGGCGGTGTCGGCGGGCTGGTTCGGCGATCTGCGGTTCATCAACTGAGGCGACTGACATGACTGAGCGAATCGAGCGACACCACTACGACGTCGTCGTGATCGGCGCCGGCGGCGCCGGACTGCGGGCGGCGATCGAGGCACGGCTGGCCGGCAAGCGGGTCGCCATCATCTCCAAGTCACTGTTCGGCAAGGCCCACACGGTCATGGCCGAGGGCGGCGCCGCGGCGGCGATGGGCAACGTCAACCCGCGCGACAACTGGCAGGTCCACTTCCGCGACACCATGCGCGGCGGCAAGTTCCTCAACAACTTCCGGATGGCCGAGCTGCACGCCAAGGAGGCGCCGGAGCGGATCTGGGAGCTGGAGACGTACGGCGCGCTGTTCGACCGTACGAAGGACGGCAAGATCTCGCAGCGCAACTTCGGCGGCCACGAGTACCCGCGCCTCGCCCACGTCGGCGACCGCACCGGCCTGGAGCTGATCCGCACGCTCCAGCAGAAGGTCGTCTCCCTCCAGCAGGAGGACCGGGCGGAGTACGGCGACTACGAGGCCCGCATCCGGGTCTTCGCCGAAACCACGATCACCGAGCTGATCCTCGACGGCGACCGGATCGCCGGCGCGTTCGGCTACCGGCGCGAGACCGGCGAGTTCCTGCTCTTCCAGGCCCCGGCCGTGGTGCTGGCGACCGGCGGCGTCGGCCGCTCGTACAAGGTCACCTCGAACTCCTGGGAGTACACCGGCGACGGCCACGCGCTCGCGCTGCGCGCCGGCGCGACGCTGATCAACATGGAGTTCCTCCAGTTCCACCCGACCGGCATGGTCTGGCCGCCCTCGGTCAAGGGCATCCTGGTCACGGAGTCGGTGCGCGGCGACGGCGGCATCCTGAAGAACTCCGAGGGCAAGCGGTTCATGTTCGACTACGTCCCCGACGTCTTCCGCAAGCAGTACGCGGAGACCGAGGAGGAGGCGGACCGCTGGTACACGGACCCGGACAACAACCGCCGTCCGCCGGAGCTTCTCCCCCGCGACGAGGTCGCCCGCGCGATCAACAACGAGGTCAAGGAGGGCCGCGGCACCCCGGCCGGCGGCATCTACCTCGACATCGCGTCGCGCCGTTCCGCCGAGTACATCACCAAGCGGCTGCCGTCGATGTACCACCAGTTCAAGGAGCTGGCCGACGTCGACATCACCAAGGAGCCGATGGAGATCGGCCCGACCTGCCACTACGTGATGGGCGGTGTCGAGGTCGACCCCGACACCGGCGCGGCGATGGGCACCGTGCAGGGCCTGTTCGCGGCCGGCGAGGTCTCCGGCGGCATGCACGGCTCGAACCGGCTCGGCGGCAACTCCCTCTCGGACCTGCTGGTCTTCGGCAAGCGGGCCGGCGAGTACGCGGCCAGGTACGTCGACGGGCTGGCCAAGCGTCCGACGGTGCCGGCGACCGACGTGGAGGCGGCCGTCGAGACGGCGCTGGCCCCGCTCAACCGGGACACCGGCGAGAGCCCGTACACCCTGCAGCAGGATCTCCAGGCGGTGATGGGCGACCTGGTCGGCATCATCCGGCGCAAGAACGAGCTGGAGGACGCCCTCGTCAAGCTCGCCGAACTGCGCGAGCGCGTGGCGAAGGTGAGCGTGGGCGGCGGCCGCCGGTACAACCCGGGCTGGCACCTCGCCCTCGACCTGCGCAACATGCTGGTCGTCTCGGAGTGCACCGCGAAGGCGGCGCTGGAGCGGGAGGAGTCGCGCGGTGGCCACACCCGCGAGGACTTCCCGAAGATGGACCCGAAGTGGCGGAACGTCAACCTGGTGTGCTCCCTGGACGGCGACAAGGTTCGCCTGGAGCACAAGCCGGTGCCCACCATGCGGCCCGACCTGATCCAGCTCTTCGACCGCGGTGAGCTGGCCAAGTACCTGACCGACGAGGAGCTTGCCGACTTCGACGCGCTCGCGGGATCGGTGACTGAGGGAGCGAGCAAGTAATGGGAACCAAACGTCAGTTCCGGATCTGGCGCGGCGACGCCACCGGCGGCGACCTGCAGAACTTCCAGGTCGAGGTCAACGAGGGTGAGGTCGTGCTCGACGTCATCCACCGCCTCCAGGCGACGCAGACGCCGGACCTCGCCTGCCGGTGGAACTGCAAGGCGGGCAAGTGCGGCTCGTGCTCGATGGAGATCAACGGCATGCCGCGGCTGAGCTGCATGACCCGGATGTCCACGTTCGACGAGAACGAGACGATCACGGTGACGCCGCTGCGGACGTTCCCCGTGATCCGCGACCTGGTCACCGACGTGTCCTTCAACTACGAGAAGGCGCGGGAGACGCCGGCGTTCGCGCCGCCGGAGGGTGTCGCGCCGGGCGAGTACCGGATGCAGCAGGTCGACGTCGAGCGCTCGCAGGAGTTCCGCAAGTGCATCGAGTGCTACCTGTGCCAGAACACCTGCCACGTGGTCCGCGACCACGACGAGAACAAGAAGGCGTTCTCGGGCCCGCGCTTCTTCATCCGCGCCGCGGAGCTGGATATGCATCCATTGGACGCGCGGGACGACCGGAAGACGTACGCTCAGCAGCATCAGGGTCTCGGATACTGCAACATCACGAAGTGCTGCACCGAGGTCTGCCCTGAGCACATCAAGATCACCGACAACGCGATCATCCCGATGAAGGAGCGCGTGGTGGACCGTAAATACGATCCGCTGGTGTGGCTGGGCAGCAAGATCTTCCGCCGGCACCCCGAAGACGACGAGCTGGTCCCGGCCGGCGCCAACCACGCGCTGGTCGGCCCCGAGTCGGCGGGTTCGAGCCAGGGTGCGTCCACGCAGAGCGGCGTCGACCTGCCGGACGCGCACGAGCGCAGCGACGAGCAGGAGGTCGAGCGCGGCGTCAACTGGCACCGTCGCCTCCCGCCGGCGCAGCTGCCGGTCGTCGGCGCGAACGGCAAGCTGGGCATCAGCGAAGCGGCCTTCGACCGCTCCGGCGCGCCGTCCCCGTTCGGCGACGACGTGCAGTTCCCGCTCCGCACGCGCGATCTCAACTACGCGCACCCCGACCAGGACTGACGCCGGAAGCCTGAGACAGGGCCACCGGGCGGCGCACACCGACGCGCCGCCGGGTGGCCCTGTCGGCGTTTGGCGGCCTTGCCGACGAACCGGACGCTGCGGTGGCCGCGTTCCTCGCCGAGGTCGGTGACGTCGAGGTCCACGGCGCGGTCAGTCGAGCCAGGGTCCCGCCCGCAGGGCTTCGACGATCGGGGCGTCGGCCGGGAGCCACGCGACCGTGTGCAGTTCGTGCCGCGCCAGCCAGCGGATCTCGGCGTGTTCCAGGGGGCGGGGATCGCCATCGAGCAACCGCGCGGCGAAAATCTTGAGTACAGTGCGGCGGTGGCCCAACGGGATGTCGGCGCCGACGCGCTCGCCGACAGCGACGCGGACGCCCAGCTCTTCGTGGCACTCTCGGGCGAGGGCCGCCGTCTCGGACTCCCCGGGCTCGACCTTGCCGCCGGGAAACTCCCACCTGCCCGCCAGCTCCGGCGGGTGCGCGCGTGCGCAGGCCAGCACGCGACCGTCCGCCACGATCGCGGCGCCGACGATCACCCTGGGTGCGTCACTCCCCCGGCCGGCGGCCGGGACTGGACGTTCGGTGTCCACGATCAACGAGCGTGCCAGATGAAATGGAAGATCGGGTGCCGGAGCCGTCCCCTAGGTCACCACAAGGGGGAAATGTGGGCGTGGACACAGGGGCCGGTCAGCGAAAGACTGTAGGGCACCGATCGATGACGAGATGGCGACAGTTTGGCCACAAGCCGGCAACGACGCCTGGGAGGTGTGGATGCGAGCCCTGTGGAACAGCCGGGCACGCGGTGACTACCTGTCTGACGCGCTCGCCCTGCTGACGGGGTGGACGCACGAAGACAAGCAGCTCAAACGCGTGTTCACGCTGGACACCGCCCAGCACAGCGACCTCACCGAGCGGGTCAAGGTCTGCGCCGACGCGCTGCATCTGCGCGCCGAGATCCGCCGCCTCGACGGCTACACCCAGGTCAAGCTCGCCGCAGCCGACGGCATCGCCATCACGGAGCGCGAGGTCACACTCGCCGCCCGCATCGAAGACGCGTACCGTCTCGTCCTCAACGGTCAGTAACCACGCTCACGTCCGCAGGTACGACGCGCCGTTGACGTCGATGATCGCCCCGGTCATCGACTCCGTGCCCGGCCTCGCGAGGAACGCCACCAGCCGCGCCACCTCCTCCGCCGTCGCCACCCGCCCGATCGCCGTCTCGGCCCGGATCTCCGCACCCCCCGGCCCGTCGAGGTACGGCGCCGCCATGTCCGTCTCGACGTACCCCGGAGCGACCGCCGTCACGACGATGTTGTGCCGGCCGAGGGCCTTGGCCAACGACTGGCTGAGGCTGTTGAGCCCGGCCTTGCTCGCCCCGTACGCCGGATGCGTCGACTCGCCCCGGAACGCACCGCGCGAGCTGATGTTGACGATGCGACCGCCACCCGCGGCGACCATGTGCGGCACGACCGCGTGCACGAGGTTGGCCGGCCCGACCAGGTTGGTGTCGAGCGTCCGCCGCCAGATCTCCTGCCACTCCACGTAGGACGTCTCCAGCACCGGCTGCCGCTCGTAGATGCCGGCGTTGTTGACGAGCACGTCGATCCGCCCGTGCCGCGCCACCGTCTGGTCGACCAGATCCTTGACCTGCGCGGGATCCGCGATGTCGGCCTGCCGGATCTCGTGGTCGCCGGCGCCGAGCGTGTCCCGCGTCTCCTGCGCCGCCGCCTTGTCCCGCACGTAGTGCACCACCACCGTCGCGCCGCCGGCCGCCAGCTCACGGGCGACGGCCCGCCCGATCCCGCGCGACGCGCCGGTCACCAATGCCACCGTCATGCGCCAAGGATGCCGTGGGTTGACCGCCGCGCCTAGCGTGGGCCGCATGACGTCGACGAAGGCGAAGTACGACCGGAAGGAACAGCTCCGCCAGATCGAGAGCGGGCTGTTGCAGGGCGAGGAGGTCATCGCCGTCTACGACGCGATCGGCACGGGCACGGGCTTCATCGGCCTCACCAACCGCCGCGTGATCGTGCAGGACAAGAGCTTCGTGGGCAAGAAGGTCGCCATCACCAGCATCCCGTACGGCAAGATCACCAGTGTCAGCGTGGTCAGCAACAAGAACTGGGGCGGCGCCTTCTTCTCGACGGGATCGATCGCCATCCACGTCGGCACCCACACGTACGAAGTGGAGTTCCGCGGCGCCGACAAGGCCCACCACGTCCACAACGTCATCCTGCACTACATCTCGTAGCCGCCACCGTCACAGCGGCTGCGCAGAGACGATCATCGCCGGTGTCCCCTGCATGCAGGTGCTCACCAGGTCGGTGCGGACCTCCAGGGTCAGCCGCACGCGCGCGCCGGCGTAGACGACCCTCGTCGGGGCGTTCACCAGCAGATACTTGTCGATCAACAGGCAGCCGGGTTCGACGCCCTCCCGCACCGTGCCGCTGACCGTCACCGGCTTGCCCGGCGGCGACGTCGTCGGCGCGGGCGGCAGCGTCGGTGCCGGCGACAGCGTCGGTGTGGGCGGCAGCGTCGGCACCACCGGCGACGGGCCCGGCGTGCGACCCGGAGCCGGCGGCGCGGCCGGCTCCGCGCAGCCCGCCAGCAACACCAGCCCGACGGCCGCCACGGCGACCCGGCGCACGACTGCCATGGGGATGGGACGCGCGCCACCCGCCCCGCGGTTCCTCAGAGCAGCTCCGGCGCCTGCAACTGGCGCGGCATCGCCTCCACCTGCGGCGGCGCCACCAGGTCGTCGCCGGAGACACCGAGGTCGGCCAGCTTCCGCGCGCTCACCAGCACCCGCGCCTCCAGTGACCCGACCGCCCGGTTGTACGACGTGACCGCCGTACCCAACGCGGACCCGAGCCGGCCCACGTGGTCGCCGAGCGTCGCCAGCCGCCCGTACAGCTCACGGGCCAGCTCGTGCACCGAGACCGCGTTGCGCGCCAGCGCCTCCTGCCGCCAGGAGTACGCGATCGTCCGCAGCAGCGCGACCAGCGTCGCCGGCGTCGCCAGCACCACGTTGCGGCTGAACGCGTGCTCCAGCAGCGTCGGGTCGCGCTGCAGCGCCACGTCGAGGAACGGGTCCGCCGGCACGAACAGCACCACGAACTCGGGTGCCTGCGCGAACGCCGCCCAGTACGACTTCGCCGCCAGCGCGTCGACGTGGGCCCGCAGGTGCCGGGCGTGCGCGTCGAGGTGCTGGTCCCGGCCGCGCTCGTCGCGGGCCTCCATCGCGGTCAGGTACGCGTCGAACGGCGCCTTCGCGTCCACCACCACGCTCCGGCCGCCGTGCAGCTTCACGACCAGGTCCGGCCGTACCCCCTGCTGGTCCGTCGCGGCCGTGACCTGCTCGGCGAAGTCGCAATGCTCCAGCATCCCGGCGGCCTCGACGATCCGGCGCAGCTGGTGCTCGCCCCAGCGGCCCCGGACCTGCGGGGCCCGCAGCGCGGCGACCAGCTGCTTGGTCTCCGTGCGCAGCTCACCCGAGACCGTCGACATGGCCCGCACCTGCTCGCGCAGCTCGGCGTACGCGTCGACGCGCTCGCGCTCCAGCTCGGCCACCCGCAGCTCGTACCGGCGCAGCGTCTCGTGGAGCGGCGCGACGGCCCGGGCGACCGCCTCCTGCGACTGCACGGTGGCCTCGTAGGAGAGCGCGCGCATGGACTGCTCCAGCCGCCCCTCCCCCTCGCGGGCCGAGTCGAGCGTCGCCTCCAATCGGGCGATACGCGCCGAGGAACGTGCAGTCGCCGCATACCATCCCAAAACGCCGCCGACGCCGAGACACAGGACCACCACGGCCACCGTCGAAAGGTCCATCCGCCCAGATTGCCAAACATGTACGGCGGGACAGCGGTAGGTACCGTCGTGTCATGGAATGGATCTGGCTCCTCGCGCTCGTGGTGATCATCATCGCGGCGCTCGTCTACTACCAGCGCTCGCTGGCGGCGCGGCGCGAACGCGAGCTGGGCGACGCCCGGGCCGAGGCCCTGCGGTGGTACGAGCGGCTCGGCGGGCAGGTGATGAACCTGCACGGCGACGAGCCGGCCGTCCGCCAGGCACTCGCCGACGCGGGTGAGCGCTACACGGCCGCCGGCAGCCAACTCGAACAGGCCCGCACGCCCCGGCAGTACGAGCTGGCCCGGGAGACGGCGCTCGAAGGGCTCACGTACGTCCGGGCGGCCCGCACGGCGATGGGCATCGACCCCGGCCCCGAACTGCCGACCCTGGCGTCGGCGCGCGGCGCCGGCACGCTCACCAAGGAGCGCACCGTCGACGTCCAGGGCCAGCGCTACACGGCCGGCCCGCAGCCCAGCAACTCCACGCCGTACTACTACCCGGGCGGCCACTACCAGGGCCGTCCCGTACCGTCCGGCTGGTACTCCACGCCGTGGTGGAAGCCGGCGCTGGCCGGCGCGGCCGGTGCCGTCGGCGGCCTGCTGATCGCCGACGCGCTGTTCTCACCCGCGTTCGCCGACCCGGGCTACGGGTACGACGCGGGCTACCAGGAGGGCTTCCAGGACGGCGCCGGCTGGGACGGCGGCGCCGACGACGGCATGGGCGGCGCGGACGGCGGCGACTACGGCGGCGGCGCCTGGTGCGGCGGCGACTTCGGCGGTGGGGACTTCGGCGGCGACTTCTGACCGCCCCCACCGGACCGCGTGCCTGACCACGCCGGGTAGGGCTAGCCGGATGGTGCCGGGCGGCCGCGGTCGGCACAGTAGGTGACGTGACCACGACGTACCCGCAGACCTCGCCGCCCAAGGCCACCGACGGGGCAGCGGCCGGCCGCGCCGCACCCTGGCTGGCCAGCTTCAGCGTCGCCCTGCTGGCCTGCGCGCTCGTCAGCGGCGTCGCGCAGGCCGCCGACGACTTCCGCTGGTGGTCGCTCTTCGTGGTGATCCCGACCGCGCTGATCACCGCGAGCGGCGTGGCGGCCCTCGTCCGCGGCGGCGGGCTCCTCGGATACGCGATCGCGAACGCCGGCCTGGTGCCGTTCGCGATCGGCGTGATGCTGATGTTCGGCGAGGTCGGCCGCTTCTGGCCGCTGACGATCGTCCTCCCGGCGGCGGCGATCGCCGGCAGCCACGTCTGGCGTCCCGACAATCCGCTGGCCCGCTCCTTCCACCGCACGCTCGCGATGCTCGCCACCGCCGGGGTCGTGCTCGGCTTCACGTTTCTCGCGCTCCGCTTCGACCTCTTCACCCCGGGCCCGCGCTGGTGGGCCTGGTTCATGGTGGCGGCCGGCGTGATCGTGGTCGGCAACGGCGCCGAGCTGCTCCGCCACCGCATGGTCTACCGGGTATCGGCGGCGGCGCTCGCCGCCGGCCCCGGGATCGTCACCTTCCTTCTCGGCATCCGCTTCCTCCAGGGTTGGGCACCCTAGAGCCAGACCCGGTCTCGGGTCCGCGGTGGTCCGGACCGTCGCTCATTGGGGAGACTGTTGCTGCCCGGTCGTTGGGGGCTGGGTGGCGGCCTGGGCCGTCAGATCACTGCCGTCCGTTGCTGCCCCCCGGGTTGAGGGCTTGCGGGAGTGGTGCGGGGTCTGGCGGTCCGGGACATC
>Ga0164243_10006643_pt1 | contig 17461 bp, 20 predicted proteins | sample OricompcompostOP_FD_108781 | JGI IMG/M metagenome (GOLD analysis project Ga0164243, IMG submission 108781) | Organic Plus compost microbial communities from Emeryville, California, USA - Original compost - Organic plus compost (OP) | ecosystem: Engineered > Solid waste > Mixed feedstock >... | reverse complement strand
TGACCCCTCCCACTCCGAGCTCTCCTTCAGCGTCAGGCATCTCGCGATCAGCAAGGTGAAGGGGACCTTCGAGACCTTCGACGTGACCGTCATCACGCCGGAGGACCCGACCCAGATCAGCGTCGAGGCGACCATCGACGTGGCCTCGGTCAACACCAAGCAGGAGCAGCGCGACGCGCACCTTCGCACCAGCGACTTCTTCCTCGTCGACGAGCACCCCACCATCACCTTCAAGTCCACCTCCTTCGAGGCGAAGGGCGACGACTTCACGCTCAACGGCGACCTCACCCTGCGCGGGGTGACCCAGCCGGTCACCCTCAAGGGCGAGTTCGGCGGTGTGATCACCGACGACTACGGCCGCACCAAGGCCGGCGCGAGCGCCACCACCACGATCAACCGCCAGGACTTCGGCGTGAGCTGGAACGCGGCCCTCGAGGCCGGCGGCTTCACGCTCGGCGACGACGTGACCATCACCATCGACCTGCAGGTGGACCTGCAGAAGTAACAGCGACCGTCAGGGCCCCGGCTTTCGAGCCGGGGCCCTTCTGCGTGGACCGGGCGGCTCAGCGGTGCTGATGATCCTCGTGGTCCGCGTGCTCGGCCGGTTCCAGCTGGAAGGTGGAGTGCGCGACGTCGAAGTGATCGGAGAGGCACCCGGTCAGCTCGTCCAGCAGCCGGTCCGCGTTGCCGGAGTCGAAGACGCCCGGCTCGACCACGACATGGGCGGAGAACACGTTCGAGCCGGGGCTGATCGACCAGACATGGACGTCGTGGACGGCGACCACCCCCTCGGTCTCCAGCACGTGCGTGCGGATGAGGGCGACATCCGTTCCTCTCGGGGCGGCCTGGCTGAGCACCCGGGCGACATCCCGCAGCAGCGAGAAGGCCCTGGGCAGGATGAGCGCGGCGATCGCGAGCGAGGCGATCGCGTCGGCCGGGGCGAATCCGGTGAGCAGGATGACGAGCCCCGCGACGAGCACTGCCACCGAGCCGATCAGGTCGCCGAGCACCTCGAGGTAGGCCCCGCGCATGTTGATCGAGTCCTTCGCGCCGCCGCGCAGCACCAGCATCGCGGCGACGTTGGCGACGCCGCCGATCACGGCCACGACGAGCATGATCGGCGCCTGCACCTCAACAGCCTCGGGGGCCAGAAGCTTGTGCACAGCCTCGATCACCACGAACACCACCACCGCCAGCAGGATGGCCCCGTTCAGCCCCGCGGCGAAGACCTCGGCCCGGCGATGGCCGAAGGTCTGCACGTCGGTGGCCGGGCGTTCGGCGATGATCGTCGCCACCAGGGCGACGATCAGCCCGGTGAGATCGGAGAGCATGTGCCCGGCATCCGCGAACAGGGCCAGCGATCCGGAGAGCAGGCCGCCGGCGACCTCGATCACCAGCACGACCGCCACGATCGCGATCGCGATCAGCAGACGGCGGCGATTGGCGGAACCGGCATGGTCGTGCGCGTGCCCGTGCTGCACCGATCCGCTCATCAGGCAAGCCTAAGTTCGCGGCCGTGCCGGGGCGAGGGAATCGCCCAGTCGGGAATGAGGACCGTTCTCACCGGGGCGCATCCCGGGACCCGCGCCTCACGGCCCGGGCGCGCGTGCCCTCGATCGAGTTGACCCGAATCGACCTTCCCGCCGCCGGGAAGGTCGATTCGGGTCAACTCGATGAGCACGAGCATCCTCGTCCGGTCGCACGGGGAGCGCAACGCGGGAATGCGGCAGGATGCGGAGCATGTTGGCTGAGGCAGACGAATCACGACGAGCCGGACAGGGGAACCATGCACGACTGGCGACAACTGCAGAAGGTGGCGCATCGCGAGTTCGCCACCCGGCTGGCCGCGGTCACCGACTGGGAGGCGCCGACCCCGGACACGGAGTGGAACGTGCGCGACCTGGTGCGGCACGTGATCGAGGAGCAGCAGTGGGTGCCGCAGCTGCTCGCCGGGAGGACCATCGCCCAGGCCAGGCGGGAGCTCGCACCGCTCGGAGAGGACCTGGTGGCCGAGTGGGGCCTCTACTCCTTCGCCGCGACCGAGGCCTGGGCGGCCGCTGACCCCGATGCCCTGGTGAGCCTGTCCTACGACCGCGTGCCGGTCGCCGCCTACCTGCGCGAGCAGGTGAGCGACGTCGCCATCCACTCCTGGGATCTGGCGCGCGCCATCGGCGCCCCTGAGCGGCTCGACCCCGCCCTGGTCGAGGCGGTGTGGACGGTCTTCGAACCGCAGCGCGAGACCCTGGCGGCGAGCGGCCTGTACGCGCCTCCGGTGCCGCTGCCCGAGGATGCGCCGCTGCAGTCCCGACTGCTCGCGATCACCGGCCGGGACGACCGGGTCGCCGCCTGACGGAGGTCGCCCCTAGCATCGAGCCATGGTCGCCGCGAAGGACAAGCCGCTGCTCGAGTTCGACCGGGCACAGGAGTGGGAGGCCTGGCTGGAGCTGAACGCCGGCGACCCGGTGGGGGTAAGGCTGCGGATGGGCAAGAAGAACGCGCCGAACCCGGGGCTGCGCTATCCCGAGGCCCTCGACATCGCCCTGTGCTTCGGCTGGATCGACGGCCAATCCGGCTCGATCGACGAGACGCACTACTTCGTCTCCTTCGGCCCGCGGCGGGCGAGGAGCATCTGGTCGCAGATCAACCGGGAGCACAGCGAGCGGCTGATCGCCGCCGGGCGGATGCGGGAGGCGGGCCAGGCGCAGATCGATGCGGCCAAGTCCGACGGCCGCTGGGACGCCGCATACCGGCAGAAGGACGCGGCGATCCCCGACGACCTGCGCGCGGCCCTCGACGCGAACCGGAGGGCCGCCGAGTTCTTCGAGACCATCAGCTCGCAGAACCGCTTCGCCATCCTGTTCCGCATCGGCAACGTGAAGCGGGCGGAGACCCGGGCGAAGAAGATCGCGACCTTCGTGGAGATGCTCGCCGAGGGCCGGACGCTGCACTGACCGTGACGGTGCCCGTTCCGCCTCGTCGTGCCCGCTGGAGCGGGCGCATCGAGCCGGAGCTGTCACGACGGGCCCGGTGAGAGTCAAGGCCTCGGGCAATCGGGTCGACCGGGGTATCGTGCGCAGCATGAAAGCCAACAAAGCCCTCGCCGACAGCCTGCAGGCCGTCCTGGTCGACCTGATCGAGCTGCACATCCAGGGAAAGCAGGCCCACTGGAACGTGGTCGGGACGAATTTCCGCGACACGCACCTGCAGCTGGACGAGATCATCGATGCCGCCCGCCTCCTCTCCGACGAGGTGGCCGAGCGGATGCGCGCACTGCACGTGCTGCCGGACGGCCGCTCCGAGACGGTCACCAAGAACACCTCGCTGCCGAAGTTCCCCGGCGACCAGGTCGACACCACCGAGGTGGTGAAGCTCATCACCGAGCGACTGGACGCCGCGGCGAAGACCGCGCGCGACGTGCACGACACCGTGGACGAGGCGGACCCGACCAGCGCGGACATCCTGCACAAGGTGATCGAGACGCTGGAGCAGTTCGCCTGGATGGTGAGCGCGGAGCACATGAAGCCGCGCAAGCGCAGCGAGGAGCCCAGCGGAACCTAGGGGCCCCTTCGGCCCATCGCCGCTCTCGTCATCCACGGTCGCCTCCGAACGCGGCCCTGGTCGACGACATCGACTGCGGTGGCCGGAGCCGGCGGCGGCATACAGCCGGTGGCGGGCTAGACGGGCGCGGCGAGCAGCGCGACGGTGATGCTGCCGCCCTTGGTCCGCTGCTGCCCCACCCGGCGGAAGCCCAGCCGTTCGTGGAAGCGCAGGGAGCCCGGGTTCGGCGGGTCGAGGTTGACCTCGCAGGTCACCTCGGCCCTGCCCTGCTCCCTGGCGAGGGCGAAGACCGCGTCGTAGAGGAGCCGGCCGATCCGCTGCCCCCGCAGCCCTTCGTCCACGACGATCCGGTCGAGGTAGAGGGAGTCGACGCCCCTCTCCTCGAAGAATCGGTAGTTCTCGCTGCCGTAGTCGGCTCCGGGCAGCATCCCGATCACGAAGCCGACCAGTCGCCCGGATTCGTCGACCGCGGCGAAGGTGTAGCCCGCGATGCGCAGGAGGGCAGCCATCTCCTCGGCGGAGAGGATCGTCACCGCGGGGTGCGCGGCGTCGTTGAGCTCCAGGATGCGGGGCAGGTCGGCGGGCTCGAGGTCGCGCAGGGTGATCGACGGCACCGGACCATACTGCTCGCTCAGCTCGAGACCGTGCCGCCGCCGATCGGAGCCTTCGCCGAGGGGATGAGGATCCACAGCACGACGTAGAGGACCACCTGGGGACCGGGCAGGAGCACCGAGATGATGAACAGGAAGCGCACGAGCGTCGGGCTGAGGTCGAAGCGGGCGGCGAGCGCCGCGCAGACGCCGCCGATCACGCGACCGGTGGCGGGGCGGGAGAGTGTCTGAGCCATGGATCCACCCTCCTCCCGGATCGGCGGCTCGGCCAGGGGGTTAGCCCCCGAATGCGCGGCCAGGTGATTCAATCGGCACATGCACCGCCACCACAGCGCCATCAGGCTCGTCGCGATGGTCGTGGTCGGGATCGCCGCCGCCGTGGTCACCGGTCTCCTGGGACGCTGGCCATACGGCGTAACGGTCGGCTGGTGCGCCGCCGCCCTCACCTACTCGATCTGGGTCTGGGCGGTGGTCGGCCGATACGACGCGGAGCAGACGAAGAGCCACGCGAGCATCGAGGAGCCGGCCCGCGGGATCGTGGACACCCTGGTCGTCGTCCTGAGCCTCGCCAGCCTGGGCTCGGTGGTCGTCCTCCTCATCGGCGCGTCCACCCTCTCCGGCTCGGAGCGGGTGCTCACCGCGGCGACGGCCCTGGGCAGCGTCGCCATGAGCTGGCTGCTCCTGCACACCCTGTTCACCCTCCGCTACGCCAGGGCGTACTACCAGGGCGGCGGCGGGGTCGACTTCAACCAGGACGAGCCGCCCCGCTACTCGGACTTCGCCTACCTGGCGTTCACCCTCGGCATGACCTATCAGGTCTCGGACACCAACATCGGCAGCCACCGGATGCGGATGGCTGCGCTGCAGCATGCGCTGCTGTCATTCGTGTTCGGCTCGGTGATCCTGGCGACCACCATCAACCTGGTGGCCGGGCTCAGCTCGTAGCCGCCGCTACCGCGGCTCCGTCACGAAGTCGATGAGCTGCTCCACCCGTCCGAGCAGGGCGGGCTCCAGGTCGGCGAAGGTGCGGACCGTGGAGAGGATCCGCTGCCAGGCGGCTGCGACGTCCGCCTGATCCCGGTGCGGCCAGCCGAGCGCCGCGAGGGTGCCGTGCTTCCAGTCCGTGCCGCGGGGGATGTCCGGCCACGATCTGAGCCCGAGCCGGGCCGGCTTCACCCCCTGCCAGACGTCGATGAACGGATGCCCAACCACGAGCACGTGCGCCCGGTGCGGTCCGCGGGTCACGGCATCCGCGATGCGGCTCTCCTTCGAGCCGGGGACCAGATGATCGACGAGCACGCCGACCCGGCGCTCGCGGGATGGGCCGAACTCGGCGAGCACGGCCTCGAGGTTGTCGACTCCCTCGAGATACTCGACCACGACTCCCTCGACCCTCAGGTCGGCGCCCCAGACCTTCTCGACCAGCTCGGCATCGTGCCGGCCCTCGACGAAGATGCGGGAGGGCAACGCGACCCTCGCCCGCTGCTCCGCGACGGCGAAGGAACCGGAGGCGGTGCGCGCCCGGCCCCTCGGGGCGGCGGACGGCGCGACCAGGATCACCGGTTCCCCCTCGAGCAGGAAGCCGCTTCCGAGCGGGAACAGCCGCACCGTGCCGCCGTAGTCCTCGAGCCGCACGAGCTTGCCCTCGAGACCGAGCACGGCGCCGCAGAAGCCGGTCCCGGTCTCCTCGATCACGAGGTCCGGAGTCGCCTCCACCCGACGGAGCTCGCGCCTGGCCGGCGCACGCCGCGCGTCGGCCAGCACGTCGGAGCTGTAGCGGTCGGGGCCGAACCTGTCGTCAGTCACCCGACGAGGTTAGAGCCCGATTCCGCCGAGGGCGTCGAGGCACGCGTGGAGTCTCCGACACGGAGGAAGGCCCCAACCCTGGGACGGCTCAAGCCCAGTTCGGAGATTCGGGACGTGGGCCCGATGAGTCCGGCGAGCTGCCGCGGGCGTCCCTAGCGATCGCCGGAGCGGAGGAAGTGGAACGGGATCGCGAGGGCGACGGCGATCGCGATGATGCCGCCGAGGAAGACCGGGTATCCGGCGACACCGGGGTGGAAGGCGTAGCCGAACAGGAACATCCCGCCCACGAACAGGATCAGGGCGATGACAAAGGCGACGATCTTCACGGGTCCTCCGAAGTGACTTGGCTCACCCCCATCCTAGAGAGTGGCGGCGCCGCTCAGCCCTGGGCAGCCACCGAGACGTCGTTCCACTTCTCCCACTCGGCGAGCCGCGACTCGTAGGCCGCGCGGATGAGCGGCAGCGGCCGGGTGCCCAGCAGCAGACGCAGGGGCGGCTCGTCGGCGTCGACGACGGCGAGGACAGCGGCGCTGGTCGCCCTCGGGTCGCCCGCCGGCACCGGCGGATTCGCCCAGCGCTCCTCCGCCGCCGCGCGGAGCTCGTCGTACTCGGGCAGCGGCGCGGAGTGCTTGGACGACGGGCCGGACCAGTCGGTGCCGAAGGCGCCGGGCTCGATCAGGGTGACCTTGACGCCCCACTGCGCGGTCTCGCTGGCCGTCGCCTCCGAGAGAGCCTCCACCGCCCACTTCGAGGCGTGGTAGACGCCGAGAGCCTGGCCCGAGGCGATGTGCCCGCCGAGCGACGAGACCTGCACCAGATGGCCGCCGCCCTGCCTGCGGAAGACCGGGAGGGCGGCCTGGGTCACCCAGAGCAGGCCGAAGACGTTGGCGTCGAACTGGGCGCGCGCGTCCTCCTCGCTGAGCTCCTCGATGAAGCCGTAGTGGCCATAGCCGGCATTGTTCACCACCACGTCCAGCCGGCCGAAGTGCTCGGCCGCCGCGTTCACCGCCGCGATGTCCGCCGCACGATCGGTGACATCGAGCTGTTGCGGGAGCACCGCGTCGCCGAAGGCCGCCACCAGGTCGTCGAGATCGGAGATCCGGCGCGCGGTGGCCGCCACCCTGTCCCCGCGCTCCAGGGCCGCGGTGGCCCATTCGCGTCCGAAACCGCGCGATGCGCCGGTGATGAACCAGACCTTCTCAGCCACGACGAGCTCCTCCCGGGGCGTCTCCGGCGACGCCGCCGGATCGAGCCTAGCGAGCGGTCAGGCCGCCGCGACGACCGAGAGCACGTTGCCCGCCGGGTCGAGGAACCAGGCGATGTCCGGCCCGTTGCCGCGCATGATCCCCTTCTCGTCCACCGGAAGGAGTCCCGACCTGTTGTAGATCGTGGTCGCCACGCCCCGGGAGTTGAGGTCGTCGACCGCCGCCTCCACGTCATCCACCGGGAAGTTGAGGATGGTGAAGGTGGCCGGCTGATGGTCGGGCTTGGGATAGGCGATGACCGTTCCGCCGCTCGCCAGATGCAGGGTGAGGATCCCCATGGGATTCGTGCTGACGGTGAGACCGAGGGTCTCGCCGTAGAACCTCCTGGCTGCCTCGACGTCATCCACCGAGAATCCGCCGAATGCGCCGTCGCTGCTGAACATGCGATGCTCCTTCGCTCGTGCCGCCCAGGGTACGCCGCGGCTCACTCGAGCAGCAGGAAGCCGTCGAGCACCAGGGAGCGGATGCTCGGCAGCAGCTCGGCCGAGAGCGCGGCCTCGTCGGCCTCGAGCAGCTCGGCCAGGGCCGCGACGATGGCGCGGACGCTGAGCTCGCCGTCGCAGGCGCCGACCAGGGCGGCGAGTGCTGTGCCGATCGGCTCCGCGCGTTGGAAGCCCCCGCCCTGGCGCAGGGTCATCGCTGTCGGGTCCTCGTCCCCCGGCCAGTAGTGCCGCTCCACCGTGACGTCGGGCGCCACGCCGAGGTGTCGGGCGGCGAGAGCCTCGTCATCGAGGGCGGCGAGTGCGTCGTGAGCAGCCAGGGTCGCCGCGATGCGTTCGCCGAGCCCCGGCGCGACCGGCCCGTCGAGGCGCTCCAGCCGGCGCAAGCTCGGCCGGTCACGGGGACGGCGCACGGTGAGGTATCCGAAGCCGACGGAGGTGACGCCCCTCGTCTCGAAGTCGGCGAGCCAGGCGGCGTAGAGACGGTCGAACTCCGCACCGGGCCTCATCCCTCCGTCGCGGATCCAGGTCTCCGCATAGGCCGCCGGGTCCTGCAGCTCGCGCTCGATCGCCCAGACGTCCAGGCCGCGATCGGAGGCCCAGCGCACGGCGCGCTCCAGGCCCGAGGCCCCCGGCCGGTACTCCCAGTTGCCGAGGAGCTGGGCGACGCCGCCGGGCTCGAGGTGCTCGGCCAGGCCCTCCACCACCGCCTGCACGAGCGCGTCGCCGACCATCCCGCCGTCGCGGTACTCGTATGCTGGCACCCCGTCGGCGCGCGGGGTGATCACGAAGGGCGGGTTGGAGACCACCCGGTCGAAGCGCTCCCCCGCGACCGGCTCGAACAGGCTGCCGGGTCGGAACTCGATGTTCCGGATGCCGTTCAGCTCCGCGTTGAGCCGGGCGATCTCGAGCGCACGGGCCGAGATGTCGGTCGCCACCACCCGATCGGCGTGCCGTGCGGCATGCATCGCCTGGATGCCGCAGCCCGTGCCGAGGTCGAGCACGCTCCGCACCGCCGAGCCGATGGTCAGCCCGCTGAGCGTGGACGACGCCCCGCCCACCCCGAGCACGTGGTCCTCCCTGAGCGGTGCGCCGGTGGCCAGCTCGCTCAGGTCGCTGGCGATCCACCATTCGCCGACGCCGTTGGCGTCGACGAAGGAGTACGGGCGCAGGTCGAGCAGGGGCTCGGCCGCTCCGTCGGCGAGCCGCACCAGGCCGAGCCCTGCCGCACCTGCGGCGCCGAGCGCCGGCAGCGCGGCGTCCAGGTCGTCGCCGCCGACCGGCAGGCCGAGCACGAAGGCCGTGGCCAGCGTCGAGAGCGGGGTCGGCTCGGAGGGAAGGGCGCGCAGGGCCGGGACGCGGTGGCCTCGGTGAAGGGCGGCAGCGGCATCCGGTCCCCAGAGCGCGGTCAGCCGCTCGACCGAGAAGGCGGCTGCGGCGAGGTCGGATCTCAGGGCGGCGACGGTCACGCTGCAATTCAAGCCCATCGCGCGCCACCCGTTGACCGGCGGAGCGTGCCGAGTACAGCTGTGGTCATGACGAGCTACGGATACACGATCATGACGGAGCAGAGCGGCCCGAAGGAACTGGTCGGCTACGCTCTCGCGGCCGAGAGGGCCGGCTTCGACTTCGAGGTGTCGAGCGACCACTACTCGCCGTGGCTGGTCTCGCAAGGGCACTCCGCCTATGCCTGGACGCTTCTGGGGGCGATCGCCCAGGCCACGGAGCGGGTGGGTCTCGCCACCTATGTCACCTGTCCGACGATGCGGTACCACCCCGCGGTGGTGGCGCAGAAGGCCGCGACCATGCAGCTGCTCTCCGACGGGCGCTTCACCCTCGGGCTCGGGGCCGGGGAGAACCTCAACGAGCACGTCGTCGGCCGGGGGTGGCCGATGGTCGAGCAGCGCCATGACATGTTCGAGGAGGCCATCACGATCATCCGTGAGCTGCACGGGGGCGGGCTGATCACCTGGCGGGGCGACTACTTCAGGGTGGACTCGGCCCGCATCTGGGACCTGCCGGAGAACGGCGTGCCGATCGCGCTCGCGCTCTCCAGCCCGGAGTCGATCGAGCGCTTCGCCCCGCTCGCGGACGACCTGATCACCACCGATGCCAGACCCGAGCTGATCGAGGCCTGGACGAGTTCCGGCAAGACGGGCCGCTCGATCGGGCAGGTGCCGATCTGCTGGGCCCCGACCGAGAAGGAGGGTGTCGAGATCGCTCACGACCAGTTCCGGTGGTTCGGCGGGGGCTGGGCGGTCAATTCCGACCTGCCGACGACAGCCGGCTTCGCCGGGGCGAGCGCCTCGATCACGCCGGAGCAGGTGGCGAAGAGCATCCCGTGCGGTCCCGACCTCGACGCGATGGTCGAGACGATCACGAAGTACGCTGCGACCGGCTTCACCGACGTGGCGCTGGTGCAGGTCGGCGACATCCATCAGCAGCGCTTCCTGGATGGGGTGGCCGAGCCCCTGCTGGCCCGGCTGCGAGCGTGATCGCGACGGGGTTACGCTGACTGGAGCATGAAAGCGCTCAGCGAGGACGACATCCGGTCAAGTTTCGTCAACGCCACCCATGGCGAGATCCAGCGGATCCCCCTCCCCGGACTCCACGAGGTGATCTGGCAGGACCGCGAGTACCTCGGCTGGCGGGACCACGGCGCGCCGCTGCGCGGCTACCTGGTGCACTGGGCGGAGGACCGGCCGGTCGGCGTCGTGCTGCGCGCGTCGGGCGTGCGCATGAGGTCCGGCATCAGCGCGATGTGCTCGCTCTGCCGCACTCCTCAGCCCTCGGATCAGGTGACCATGTTCTCGGCGGCCAGGGCCGGCAGGGCGGGGCGCGAGGGCAACACCGTCGGCACCTATATCTGCTCCGACCTCGCCTGCTCGATCATCATCCGGATCACCCCGCCGAAGCTGCCGATGCAGCCGGATCCCGCTGAGCTCGTGGCCCGGCGCTCGGCCGGGCTGCTCCAGCGGGTCAACGGCTTCACCGCCGACATCATGAGACCGGCCTGATCGGCCCGCCGTCCGCCGTACAGCGCCCGTTCCGGCTCGTTGCGCCGGTTGTGCCTGGCGCAACGAGCCGGAACGGGAACTGTGGTCAGCCCTGCATGTAGCCGCCGTCGACCTCGAGCACCGTTCCGGTGACGAAGGAGGACTGGTCGGAGAGCAGCCAGACGATCGCCGCGGCGATCTCCTCCGGCTTGCCCATGCGCCCCATCGGCACCAGGTCCGCCCACTCCCCCATCTGCTTCGGGCCCGCGGCCTCCATCGCCGGCGTGAAGATGGTGCCGGGAGCGACGGCGTTGATGCGGATGTTGTCGCGCACGTAGTCGATCGCGCCGGTGCGGGTCAGACCGACCACGCCGTGCTTCGCGGTCGAGTACGCGGTGAGGCCCGGGGTGGCCTTCTCGCCCGCACCGGATGCGGTGTTGACGATCACGCCGCCGCCCGCCGTGACGAAGTGGGCGATCTCGGCGCGCAGGCTGTAGAAGGTGCCGTGCAGGTCGACGCCGAGCACCCGGTGGTACTCCGCCGGGTCGAGCTCGTGCAGGCGGCCGGGGTGCTCGGCGAGGCCGGCGTTGTTGACCGCGAGGTCCAGCCCGCCCCAGGTGTCGACCGCCGCCTTCACCATCGCGTCGACCTCCTCGACCTTCGAGATGTCGGTGTGGTGGAAGGCCGCGGTGCCGCCGGCGGCGGTGATCTCGTCGACCACCCGCTTGCCGCCCTCGTCGTTGATGTCGACGACCAGCACGCTGGCCCCTTCCGCCGCCATCCGCTTGGCCGTGGCCTCGCCGATGCCGGATCCGGCTCCGGTGATGAGCGCCTTCTTGCCGTCCAACAGCATGATGTTTCTCCTTGTTTCGATATGCCGATCAGTTCGGGCGGGCTCGTCGTCTCGGCGTTGAGCGATGTCGGCTCTCGAGCAGGATGGCCGCGTCCACCTCAATTATGGCACCGAGTGCAATAAACTGGGCCGGTGAGCGAGGTGGAGCAGGTCAGGCGCGGCAGACGACCGAGCATCGACCCGGCAGCGCTGTCGCTGGTCGCGGTCGAGCTGTTCGAACGGGACGGCTACGACGCGACCAGCATGGACGACGTCGCCCGGGCGGCCGGCGTGAGCCGGCGCAGCCTGTTCCGGCTGTTCCCGACCAAGTCGAGCCTGCTCTGGGACGGCTTCGAGCCATACCTCAGCCGGCTCGGCGAGCTGATCGTCGCGACCGAGGACGAAGAGCCGCCGTTCGCCGCGGTGGAGCGCTGTCTGATCGGCGCGCTCCCGCAGGACCAGGACTCCCGCCACGGGGTGCGGGTCCGACTCCGGATCGTCGGCAGCCATCCCGATCTGTGGTCCAGCGGCTCACCGAGCATCATCACCGCGCGAGACCTGATCGTGGAGCTGCTGCGTCGCACGACCGGCGACGGCCCCCTCGAGCTCCTGGTCCGGGCGGAGACTGCGGTCACCACCGCCTTCACCGCGATGCGACTCTGGGCCGCCCTCGAGACCGAGGAGCCGATCGAGGCCGTCATCCGCCGCGGAATGGCGACGCTGAGCTCCTGGGGACGCTGAGCTCGTGGGATGGTGAGCTCCGGCGGATGGTGAGCGCCGACACCGACGGCGGATGCCATGCTTCGGGTCGCGGACATCCGACGTCCGGCGCCTGCAGGAATTCAGCATGCCCTTCGTTTCCTTTGTCGTCGGAATATTGCAGAATGTTTCTGTGCTGATCTGATCAACGCCCGGTCATCGCGTTGAGGCGATCCCTTCCCCGGGCCCCTCCGCCCGCATTCGCGCCGCGCGTCGTCGTCCCGACCTCGCCGCACATCACTCGTTCACATCCACTTCCCCGGAAAGGGAACCCCTTGTCACAGGACACCCGTGTCATCTCCGGCACCGCAGAGCTCAGCGCCGACGAGCAGGAGAGGGCGCTCGGCGCCCGCAACCGCCTGGTCATCGGGCTCCTCCTCGGCTCGGCCTTCGTCGTCATCCTCAACGAGACGATCATGGGGGTCGCCCTGCCGCGCCTCATCGTCGATCTCGACATCACGGCCGGCACGGCCCAGTGGCTGACCGCCGCCTTCATGCTCACCATGGCGGTGGTCATCCCGATCACCGGATACCTGCTGCAGCGCTTCCACTCGCGCACGCTGTTCATCGCCGCGATGTCCCTGTTCGTCGCGGGGACCGCCATCGCGGCGATCGCGCCGGGCTTCACGATCCTGCTCGTGGCCCGGGTCGTCCAGGCCAGCGGAACCGCGATCATGTTCCCGCTGCTGATGACCACCGTGATGACGCTCGTGCCGGCGGAGACGCGTGGTCGGATGATGGGCAACATCTCGATCGTGATGTCGGTGGCCCCGGCGATCGGCCCGACCATCTCCGGGCTGATCCTCAACGTGTTCAGCTGGCGCTTCATGTTCGTCTTCGTGCTGCCGATCGCGATCCTCGCGCTGGTGCTCGGGGTGATCTTCATGAAGAACATCACCGAGCCGTCGGCGAGCAGGGTCGACGCGCTGTCGATAGTGCTCTCGGCGATCGGCTTCGGCGGCCTGGTCTACGGGCTGAGCATCGCCGGCACCGCGCAGAGCCCGTTCGAGCTGTGGCTGCCCATCGGCATCGGGGTGCTCTCCCTCGCGTTCTTCGTCTGGCGCCAGCTGCGGCTGCAGAGGACCGATCGCGCGCTGCTCGACCTTCGCACTCTCATGTCGGCCAACTTCAGCCTCTCGATCGTGATGTTCGCGATCAGCATGATGGCGATGTTCGGCGTGATCGTGCTGCTTCCGATCTACCTGGTCGACTCCCTGCACCTCGAGGAGATCAACGTCGGGCTCCTCCTGCTGCCGGGAGGCCTGGTCACCGGTCTCCTCGCACCCTTCGTCGGCCGCTTCTACGACCGGGTCGGCCCGCGCATCCCGCTGATCGCCGGCGCGATACTGGTGAGCGCCGACCTGTGGGCGATGGCCATGCTGCTGAACGCCGACAGCGGCTGGCCGACGGTTCTCCTGGCGCACGTCGTGCTGAGCATCGGGCTCGCCCTGCTGTTCACCCCGCTGTTCACCGCCAGCCTCGGCTCGCTCAGACCGCAGCTCTACGCGCACGGCAGCGCCATCATCGGCACCATCCAGCAGCTGGCCGGCGCCGCCGGAACCGCCCTGTTCGTGACGGTGATGTCCTCCCAGCTGATCCGGCTGCAGGCCCAGGGCGCCTCGACGGCCGTCGCAACGGCGGCCGGGGTGCACTCCGCGCTGCTCTTCGGCGCGATCATCTCGCTGGCCGGCATCGTCGTCTCCCTGTTCATCCGCAAGCCGGTGGAGCAGCCCGGCGCGGCGCCGATGGGCCACTGACCGCGGCCGGGCCGGCACTCGCCCCGGCCGACGCTCGCCCCATCGAGTTGCCGCATATCGACCTTCCCGCAGCCAGGAAGATCGATATGCGGCAACTCGATTCAGGCACGTCCGCCGAGGGCGGAGCGACACGGCGTCAGCGCGAGGGCGAGGCCGGCACCACGAAGCGCTTGCGCAGGAACTCCGCCAGCTCGTCCTTGCGCTCGGCGATCACGTCCTTCGGCCCGGCAAGGCTGACCGACGCGACGGTGCGCCCGCCCTCGCGGATGGCGACGGCCACGCCGTCCGCCGGTTCGTCGGTGACCCCCGGCGCGATGCAGACGCCGGTCTCGATCATGCCGGGCAGCAGGTCGAAGTAGCGACGGATGCGCCAGTCGTCCGATGGCGGAAGCGAGTGGAGATAGGTCCAGACGTCCCGCTTCTCCATGTCGGCCATGAGGATGAATCCCGCGGAGGACTGGATCAACGGGCCGCGCACCAGCGCCTCGGAGAAGTAGGCGTACTCCGCCTCGGTCGAGCTGTAGTCGACGTAGTACTGCGAATCGCCGACGCCGACGCCGAGCAGCGCGGTGAGTCCGGTGACCTTGCGCAGCTCCTCGAGATCCTCGTGGCTCACTCCGGAGACCACCCGGCGCCCGGCCATCAGGTTGAGCACATAGGGCGCCATGCCGAGGTAATAGCGCTTCGAGTGCTCCTCGAGGAATCCTGAGGAGACCAGCCCGTTGGCGATGTTCTGCACGGTGCTGAGCGGCGAGCCCGTGGCCTGCGCGATCTCGGTCAGGGTCAGCCCGTTGCGCGAACGCGCGACGACCTCGAGGCTGGCCGCCATCCGATCGATCAGGCGGTGCGAGGGCCGCGGCTGTCTCACGCTTCCCGGAAACTGGTCCACTGGTGCCGAGCCCTCCTGCGAATGACGTCGGTCCGCGGTGGTCCGGGACGCCGAGCGCAATTATATCTAATTAGATAATCAGAACGGAGTACTCCTCGCAACACTTCCCCGATATATCACGGCTTTGCGCTGCGCCTTGTGACCATCACCCTAAATAAGTATTCTTCTACCCACAACGAGGATGTCGAGCCGCTGGTCAAGGAGGATCACCATGGCCGATCCGCGCCGGGCGCACTCCGCCCCGATCGCAGCGGGTACCGACGACGCAGCGCGTCCGACCGGACCGCACGCCGATCCTGTCCGCGCCGCGACCGTCCGGCCCGGGGCTCAGGCATCCGCACGACGAGGGGCATACGAATGAACAGCAGTAACGACGCGGTGCTGAACGGCAAGTCGATCATCGTGACCGGAGCGGCGCAGGGCATCGGGGAGGCGACCTCCCTCTACCTCGCCGAGCACGGCGCGAGAGTGGTCGTGGCCGACGTCCAGGCCGACCAGGCGGCCTCGGTCGCCGCCCAGATCGTGGCTGCCGGCGGCACCGCCGAGTCGTTCGGGGTCGATGTGACCTCGTGGGAGGGCGTGAAGGAGCTCGTGGCCTTCGCGGCCGACCGCTTCGGCGGGCTGGACGGCGTGGTCAACAACGCCGGCGTGATCCACCACGGCGGTCCCCTCGAGGAGACCGGCCTGGATGGCGCACGCCGCGTCTTCGAGGTGAACCTGCTCGGAACCTACGCAGTCGGGGTGGCCGCCATCCAGTACATGGCGGAGCACGGCGGCGGGGCGATCGTGAACACCACCTCGGGGGTCCAGGCCGGCCTGGGCGACGGCGCGTCGTACAGCGCGTCCAAGGGCGGGGTGGCCTCCCTCACCTACAGCTGGGCCATCGACTGCCTGCCTCTCGGAATCCGGGTCAACGCGGTCTCCCCCGTCGCATCGACGCCGATGACCCGGGAGACCGAACGAATCCTGCGCGAGAAGGGCCAGCTGAGCGGCGAGACCCCCTTCAACCCTCCCGTGCGGAACGCGGTCCCGATCGCCTATCTGCTCAGCGACCTGGCCGAGGGGATCACCGGGCAGGTGCTGCGATCGCATGACGAGACGCTCCAGCTGATCGCCCATCCGGTCGTCATCCAGCCCGAGTTCACCCGGGACGTCTGGACGGTCCAGGAGATCGACTCCGTGCTGCGCGGCGAGTTCGGCGACCGGCTCCCTCCGCTCGGGCTGGCCGCGGCGCAGGTGAGCTACGGCTCGATCTCCAAGGTCAACATCGTGCCCGGCATCGACCAGGAGACCGGCGGGGCAGCGGCGGCGAAGGAGGCCTGAGGATGACCGGGCGCCGCACCCGACGAGTGCTCCTGGATCGGGTCCCCGACGGCGAGCTGACCGTCGGGCACTTCCGGCTGGTCGAGGACGCGGTTGCGGACCCGGCTCCCGGCGAGGTGCTGACCCGCACGCTCTATCTCTCCGTCGACCCCGTGATGCGCAAGCTCATGGCCAACCGCACCAGGGAGCCGAACGGCCTGAACGGTGTGAACTCCCTGGGCGCCGGCGATCAGATGCGAGGCAGGACGGTCGGGCTGGTCGAGGTGAGCAACGATCCCCGGTTCGCACCGGGCGACCTGGTGCTCGGCTGGGGCGGCTGGCAGGACCTCGCCGTGGAGAAGGGCGACGCTCTGGTCGCCATCGCACCCGTCGCCGGCCATCCGCTCTCGGTGCATCTCGGGCCGCTCGGCCGGCCCGGGATCACCGCCTGGCTCGGCATCGTGCACACCGCGCGGGTCACCGAGTCGGACACCGTCCTGGTCTCCTCTGCAGCCGGCGCGGTCGGCAGCGTCGCGGGGCGGCTCGCGAAGAGCCGTGGCGCCAGGGTGATCGGCATCGCCGGCGGCCCGGAGAAGTGCCGCTGGCTGGTCTCCGACGGCGGATTCGACATGGCGGTCGATTACAAGTCGAGCGGCTTCCTCGACCGGCTCGATGAGGCGACGCCGGACGGCGTCTCCGTCGTCTTCGAAAGCGTGGGAGGCGCGATCCTCGACGCGGCGCTGGGGCGCATGCGCGCCGAGGGACGGATCGCGCTCTGCGGACTGCTCGACGCCTATCAGGCCGGTTCCGGCGAGGCCTACGCCTACCGGAACTTCGGCCTGCTCCTCGACCGGGGGCTCAGCCTCACCGGCTTCCGGATCGACGCGCTGACCGAGCACCATCCGGAAGCGCTGGCAGAGCTGCGGCGGCTCCTGGAAGCCGGCGCCCTGGCCGCCACCGAGACGGTGACCGACGGGCTCGAGAACGCCCCGGCGGCGCTCGTCGGGCTGCTCGCCGGAAGGGGCTCCGGCAAGCACCTGGTCGCGGTCGACCCTCGGTCGGTCGCCGGGAACTGACGAAAGGCGGCACTGATGCCGAGACCTTATCCGGCCGAGCTCCGCGCACGCGCGGTGGAGATGGTGCGCTCCGGCGAACCGGTCAGCCGGGTCGCCGCCGGGCTCGGGATCAGCGAGGCCGGGCTGCACAACTGGGTCCGTCAGGATCGCGTCGACCGGGCGGAGTGCCC
>Ga0164243_10006641_pt1 | contig 17462 bp, 29 predicted proteins | sample OricompcompostOP_FD_108781 | JGI IMG/M metagenome (GOLD analysis project Ga0164243, IMG submission 108781) | Organic Plus compost microbial communities from Emeryville, California, USA - Original compost - Organic plus compost (OP) | ecosystem: Engineered > Solid waste > Mixed feedstock >... | reverse complement strand
GCGATAACGAACCCGGCGAAGGTGGGCGGGCTGCTCCGGGCGATCGATGGCTATGACGGCGATGCAGTGACGCGGCTGGCGCTCCAGCTCGCGCCGCATGTATTCTTGCGCCCGGGCGAACTGCGATGGGCGCAGTGGTCGGAGCTGGATCTGGAAGCAGGTATTTGGAGAGTGCCGGCGGAAAGGACCAAAATGCGCAAGCCGCATAGCGTCCCGTTGTCCAAGCAAGCGCTCGGGATTCTCGCCGAGTTGCACGCGATCACGGGCGGGGAGGTGGGCTATGACGGATTCTTGTTCCCGTCGATCCGGACACGCCGCAAGCCGATGTCCGAAAACACCCTGAACGCCGCGCTGCGCCGCTTGGGCTATACCAAGGACGAAATGACCGCGCACGGTTTCCGCGCCACGGCCTCCACGCTGCTGAACGAGAGTGGCAAGTGGACCCCGGACGCGATCGAGCGGGCCTTGGCGCATGGCGAGAGCGATGCGGTCCGCGGTGCCTATGCCCGTGGCCAGCATTGGGAGGAGCGGGTGCAGATGGCTCAATGGTGGAGCGATCATCTCGACACGCTGCGGAAGGGCGCGGACGTGGTGCCGCTGCGTCGGGAGGTGGGGCAGTGAGCGAATACAAACCACGCGTCACGCGGAAAAGAGAAGTGCGTGGTGATGGGTTAACCGCTTACGAGGTTGAAACCGAGACGGTGACCTTCGGGTCCATGACCTCCGACATGACACCAGCTGAGCGGCGCGCCATGTTGCAGGCTAACCATGTTGCAATGGTTGAATGGGCAAGCGAAAACAATGCGATTTACGCGGATACATTGGGTCATTTGTCTCAGACAATTAAGAGTGCGCTCGATAAAATACTTTCTGCTGCCAATTGGCGCTACGATGATCAGAAAGGGAAATGGGTCGACGCGGAGGGTAATTCAGATGATCGGCCGGATGTCGGCTTGGGCTGGTATTGCCATGAGATTGACCGTTGCCTGGCATCAATTCGCACCGCGAAAAGTGCGCCCGATCCGCTGAAAACGAGCCTGCCACTGAAGATATTTGAGGCTGGTGGCCTTCTTACGGAGATGTCGATCCGGGTGGCTCACAACGATTATTTCATGCGTCGGCAAGCGAATACCGAGTCACAACGAGATGCGGGACGGCGTGCGAGGCTCAAGGTTAAGCCGGAGGTGGCGCGAGAAGCCTATCGCCGCCACCGCAATGCAAACCGACACATGAGCAAGACGGAGGCGGCCCGCCGCGCCGGTAAAGAACTCGGGGTGTCAGCGAGCACGATCACTCGGGCTTTCCCCAACGGGCTTCCGGACTAGCTTTCAGAAATTGTTGCATCGGTAGCGACGCAATACCCGTTGCGTCGCATCTCCGTTCGCGTCCGCTGCCGCATGCTGCGTCAGCGACGAACGCGAAAGGACGAAGGCAATGGAGCCTTTTCTCGTTTCCATCCCCGAGGCGGGCCGCCTGCTGAATCTGGGCCGCTCCAAAACCTATGAGCTGATCGGTTCTGGCACACTGCAAACCGTCAAGATCGGCACGCGGACGCTGGTGAAGGTCGCTAGCATCAAGGCACTTGCCGCTGGTGCCGTTAGCGAGGCGGCGTGACTCATGCTGGAACGAAACAGCCCCGCCCGTGAGGGCGAGGCTGTCGAATGTCAGCTTGGCGGCGACGTCGACAGCCATACCATCCCGATACAAAACTCGCAACGCGCCGCCGCGCGCTGGCCTATTCTGGCCAAGCATTGGGCGCCGCCCGAGGTGCTTGCCGCGCTGAGCGGGGGAGGCGTCCCGTGAGCGAGGATCCCACTATCACCATCGTGCCCGAGGTCTTCGGCGCCGCGATCGACGTCGTGGTCATCCCGCCACCCATGGGCATCGGCCATGATCGCGAATTCCAGGACCATGCCGGCGCGCTCGCCTATGCGCTCCAACTTCAGAAGGTGACGGGCTGGCGGGTGCGCGATCTCTGCCAGGCGGAGGCGCAATGACAGCGGAATCCTCCAGTCCGCTTTCGAGTTGGCGCGACAACTGGGACGAGCGAAATGGCCGGGAGGCGGATCGTCCGCATGGCCGGCATATGCCCAAGCTCGATCGCGCCGCGGGCGCTGCTTGGGCGTTACCTGTTGTGGACGCCACGCAGTGGATTGGTCACGAGCCGCCCGAACGAGAGTTCGTGGTAGACGAATGGCTGGTCCGCGGCACCGGAGCGCTGCTTGTCGGTGAGGATGGCATAGGCAAGTCGCTCCTCGGGCAGCAGCTCGTCACCTGTGTCGCGGCCGGCCGGTCGTTCTTGGGTCTGGCGGTGAACCAGGCGCCGGCGCTGTATGTGACATGCGAGGATCCGGAAGATGAGCTGTGGCGGCGTCAGCGCACCATCAACCACACGCTGGGCGTGCCGATCGACGCAGCACCCGCGGTCCTGAGCAGTCTGGCCGGATATACCGGAATCGAGCTGGGCGCGCGCGCAGAAACGGGGGAGCTTGAGCTTTCGTATGTGGGCAAGGCCATAGTTGCCCGCGCGAAGCAACTCGGCGCTGCGCTGATCGTACTCGACAATCTCGCGAGGCTGTTCAGCGGCAATGAAAATGCCCGCCACGACGTCGCGGAGTTTTGCGCTCTCCTGGAACGCATGGCGCTCGACACGAACGCGACTGTGTTGCTGGTTGCTCATCCGTCGAAGGGCGGGGCCGAATATTCCGGCTCGACGGGCTGGAGCGCACACGTCCGACAGCGGCTGTATTTTTCCCGTACCAGTGACGACACCGGCGTTGACGACGACGCTCGCATATTGCGCAAGTCGAAGGCGAACTATTCCAAATCGGGCGTCGAAGTGGCCTGCCGCTGGCATCAGTGGGCCTTCGTTCGGCCCGATGATCTGCCGGACGACCAACGCGTCAAGATCGCCGATAACATCAAGGCCAGCGCGGAGAACGCCGCGTTCATCGCCTGTCTGCGCGAGCGGTTGGCGCAAGGCGATGGGCGTGAGGTCGGTCCCTCGCCAGGACCAAATTACGCACCATCGCAGTTCGAAGGGATGACGCAGGCCAAAGGGTTCAGAAAGGCCTCGCTCAAGTGCGCAATGGATCGGCTCTTCGCGCTCGGCAAGATCGAGACCGTCACCGTGCGCAATGTGGCCAAAGGGCGCAATGTCACCGTGCTTCGAGAGGTGTTGGAAGCTTCCCCGAACGCTTCCCCGAACGCTTCCCGAACACTTTCCCCGAACACCCCCGATCAGTGCTCCCAAACGACCCCGCGCACACACCCTATAGATAAATCTATACCGGGTCCGGCCTCTTGGGCCGCCGGACCCGATCCGGATGATATTGATTGGGGCGACGAAGGGGAGCGTCCAGAATGAACGCTCGCCGCTGGATCGTTCGCGAGGTGCGCCCCGGCCTGTGGCAAGCCCGACTGACTTCGCCGAGCGGTCTGGTATTCGCGACCGGCGAAGCGCCTTGGCCACGCGTTCGTCACTTCCTGCAACGAGGTGCGAACGGCTGGCCTGTCATTCTGTGCAACCTCGAAGGACGGGAGTGGCGCGCATGAACCGCCGTAGTCGCGATAGACCGCTCGGCGCAGGGATCGTGCTATGACGAAGCCGCGAAACAACGCTCCGACAACGCGCGGGCGGCCTTTCACACCGGGCAATCCCGGCCGTCCCAAAGGCGCTCGCCATCGCGTCACGCTGGCAATCGAGGCATTGCTGGATGGTGAAGCCGAAGGCCTGACGCGCAAGGCGATCGAGATGGCGATGGCGGGCGACACGGTGGCGCTGCGTCTATGCCTGGAAAGGCTGGCGCCGCCTCGCAAAGAACGGCCGATCGCGATCGATCTGCCGGCTATCACCGGCGCGAAAGATCATCCGGCCGCACTCGCCTCGATCTTTGCCTCCGTTGCCTCCGGTGACCTCACCGCTGGCGAGGCACAATCGCTTGCGGCGGTGCTGGAGCAGCACAGGCGAGCGGTCGAAACTGCCGAAATCGTTGCGCGTATCGAAGCCCTGGAAGGAAGAACGGCATGAAAATAGCCAATCGCCTCTCGCGACTGGAATGCGCGACGCGAACGGTCCTGACGCCGGCACAAGAGCGTTTCTGGCATGAAGCCGTGGCGCAGCTCGACGCGTGGGCAGCCGCAAAGGCGCGGCTGGCCCGTGTATATGTCGTGGAGGAATCGAATGGGCATTGCTGAACGTCTCGCGCGCCTGGAGGCCGCGCGCTCCAATGATCCGCGCATGTCGCGCGAGGAGATCGAAATCGCCGCGGCGCATTTCGAAAAACAGATCGCAGCCATGGCCGAGCGCAACCTGGGAAGCATTTCCCCCGACGAAGCACGCGCAGCATGGCGAGCATTAGTCGAGCGGCCGGGCTCGGGTTGGATGCAAAGGGTCTTCGCTGGCATGGATCCCATGGACCTTTACCTATGAGCACCGCAATCTCTCGCCGGCTGGCAGCGCTTGAGCAGCGCCGCCCCACTACCGGAGCCGTTCCGTCTATAGTTTACCGCGATGACGAGGACGGGCGCGCATGGATCTGCATAGGATCGATCGACGGCGCCGCGACCATCGCCTTGCCGCACAACGGACGCGAGCCCCTGCCAGGAGTGCCTTCCCATGCGTGACATAGATCGTCGCCTAGCCGCAATCGAGGCGCGGCAGCCGCCCAAGCCGCGCCGTGTCGTTATCATCGGGGAGCACGACCCGGCGCCAACCGATGCGGACTTTGTAATTCGGCTGGTCGCGGCGGAACCGCAGCACGGCAGCCCGATGCTGGGAGAGTGCGATGCGTGAAATTGGCCGTCGCATAGCGGCCTTGGAGGCGAGCATGCCGCCCGCTCGGGCCAAGTCGAGCCCGGCAGTCATGGCGAACCTCTTTGCGGTCCAGGCTGCGATTATCGCACATTACCTTGGCGAATGGCGGCCAGGTGATGATGCGGTCGCAGCGCTTCGGGGGGGCATCGAGGCCGTGCGCCTGCAATACTGCAAGCCTGACTTCAATTGGGCGCTCAGCAAGGCCGAGTTGTCCGCCAGCGGCAAATTCGGAATGTCGCACTCGGTAGAGCGCCTGAATGCCGCCTTCGATGGAATCGGGGAACATCGGGAAACGCTGGCCCGCCAGTTTTTGGATGTTCTGTCTTGGTCCGACGAGATAGGAGATCCACTGTTAGCCGGCGTCGCTCGGCACTTCCTCGACAGTAGCCTTGCGAATTAAAGCCGCCCATCCACCGCTATTAAAAGCGCGTTTTCCCTGAAGATGCCGATGTGACGACGCGTCGAGGCGCCGCACTTGACGCAAGGAACAGCTGAAAACCGCCATTATTGAATGCGGTTCTTTCTCGAATACCCCCAATTGTACCCCAAAAATCGGGCGCGTTGGCGGTATCGCCGCGAATTCCAGCCTCACGCCGGCTCTGGCACCTTCACCGTCAGTTCCAGCCCCAGCGCATGCACGACCTTGAGCACGGTATCGAGCCTCGGATTGCCACTCTCGCAAAGCGCCGCCAACTGGTGCTGGCGGTTTGCCCTTGCAACAGTGGATAGCGCGGCGCCGATATAATCGGCGTGCCCGGTCGCGAACGCATCGGTGATCAGGTCGATTTGTCCGACCCGATCACCTACGAGGTACTTCGCCGCGTCGAAGGGTTTTGTTTCGATGCCCATATCACTCCCCAAGCCGTCAATTCCAGTCGCCTACTGCGACGCGAGGCCGGCTGGAGCTGTCACTTCCTTCCGCTCGAAATCCGCTTGGTGCTCGGCAAAGCTCTCCTGGTCGACGATCTGCAAATCGGCGCGCCCGCTCATGAAGCCGGGCTTGATCTGGCAGCGAACATACTTGGTCTGACCAGCTGTCAGATTGACTTCGACGCTCCCGGTCTTGTTAGCGAGGATATAGCTGCCTGGCGGAACAACCCATTCAGCAAATTTGCCACGACCGAGTTCAATGATCTCCTGGCCCTTGTACCGGATCGGACACGCGATTGCGAAGCCCATGACGCCGCCGGGGCGGTACATGACGATCTTGGCAGTCTCTGCGGCAACAGGCGCTTCCGCCACTGGAGCAGCGGGAGAGGTTTCGGGAATGGCCGGGGGCGCTTCAGCCAAAGCCGGGGCAGCCTGAGCGGCCGATTGTGCCTGTGCAGATGTGTCCTGAGCTTGAGCCGCCGACATGCACAACAACGACGCGCCGAGCGCGCCCATTACGATCTTCATGAAAGTCCCTCCCGTTAAGCGAACCACTCGCTTCCCCATCATGAGGAAAGCTGCCGGCGGTCCCCAAGTCAATGGAGATCGGGAATCTTACAGCTCGCCTCGCCACGGTCGCCGCAAGCGGCGCACCGGCATCCAGTCCAGCGCGGGGTCGCCGGCCTCCATTTCGGGTAGCCCGCCGAACCTCTGCGCTGGTTTCCGTCCCATGATCGTGGGGATTCCGCGGGAGGCATAAACCTTCCGCAGATACGCGCGCCGTTTCAGGATCAACTCGGCCTCTCCGACTTCGCGCATCCAACGTCGGATTGTTGTCTGGCCGGTGCGGTAATGTTCCTCGATCTCCTCCCAGCCGAGGCGCGGAAACATCTCGGCGAAATCCGAGGGCATGTCGCGCTTAGGGCCGGGGAGAGGGCGGGACATGGCCCGCGCGATGCCCACGCCGAGCGCTTCGATTTACGGCGCGTCCGCCGTAATCGCCCGCGCGGGGCCGCCTAGTCTTACCTCGAAGCCCGCGATTCCGCCGGCCCGAGGAGCCCCGCCCGATGGCGAATTTCTGCGATGCGAATGGCCGCCCCGATCCGAACGGGATCTATGAGCTGATCAATGGCAGGCCCGTTCTGCGCGACGGTCAATCGATGCGGTTCTCGCTTGCGTTCATGGACTCCTCTGTGCGCGCTGGTACTGGCGGGCATCGCGTGTTCCTGACCGACGACCGAGCCCGGATCGCACTCACTGACGCCGAACAGCGTTTCGCGGACAGCGCGGAAGGCAAAGCAGCCATTGCCTATGAGCGCAGCAAGCACGCCTTGAGCGAAGCCCACAGAGGCACCGGGTCTCGGCCGTGGACCGACGCCATGGAAGCCGATGCCATCCGCCACCTGACCGCTCAGCAGGCACAGGCGGCCACCTCTGCGGTCGACCTCGGAGACGCCGCCAGCCTCGCCGATCAGGCCTGGGCAGGGGCGAACAATGATCTCAACGCCTGGAGGAATGGCGCCCGCTAGCACCATGCCTTCGATTTTGACGCCGGCCGCGCATGGCGCCGCCAAACAGGAGAAATGACATGGCCAAACCCCTGGACGAACGTATCGCCGCCGCATTCGGGGCTACTGCCCGTGCGACCACCGTCGCGGACCTGATCACCGAGCTTGACGCCTCGATTGCGGATGCACAGGCTGAACATGATCGCCTCGACGCAATCTCGAAATCAGCCACCACGAGCGAGACCGAGGCAGACGCCGCAGCTGACCAGGTGGCGAAGCTCTCGCGTCGGATCGCCCGCCTGACGGCCAAGCGCGAGCAGCTCGACCAGCACCATGCCGCGCTGATCAATTCCGAGCGCCAGCAGCGCCTTCGGAAGGGCTATGACGAGGCCTTGGCCCGGCGCGATAAACTTGCCGTCGATCTGCGCGACCGCTGGCCCGAGCTTGTCTCCGAGATCGTAAGCTTGCTCGACCGCATCGAGGCCAGCGACGCCGAGATCGCTGTGGTTAACCGTGCCCTGCCGTCTGGGGCAAAGCGGCTGGAATCCGCCGAATATCTTGCGCGCAAATGCAAGGGTCTGCCGTCCGGGCGCTTCACAGACATCAGGCTCCTGAGCCTGGATGGCACGGGCTTCAATGAATACGCCTGGCCGCGTCATACCAATCCCATGGCGATCAAGGGCGGCACTTCTCCCAGAGGGCGCGTGTCGTGAATCACTCCGTTCCACTTCGCCGGTGCCATCTCCTCACCGGCCGCCGCGCGTGCCCAGATGGGCATGATCTTCCCCGTCTCGGGTGCGCGCGGCACCCCCTCACGCGGAAGGATTGAATGATGGCAAAGACGCTTGGCACCATTCTGGAGGTCGCGGGTATTGCCGCACTCGCCTATATCACCGGCGGCACGGCGCTCGCCTTGGCAAATGGCTTCTCAGTTGGAGTTGGTCTTGGCGCTACGGCAGGCGCGCTGAGTGGCGTTGTCGGTGGCCTTGCGCTCAACGAGCTCAACACCCTGATTGGCGGCCCCTCGGTTCCCAAACCCGGGCAACAGGAGGTGTCGATAAAGCCGCCCCGGCCCTGGCGTGCCGGCGATGTCGATCGCTTCGCTCCAGAACCGGAGGCGCTGCGATGACCGCGATGAACCTGATCGTGCAGCCGCGTGCCGGCGCCGCCTGGCTGCTCACCGACACCGCCGCATACCAGCGCGGTCGCGTCAGCGAGTTCACGCGAAAGGTGATCGAGCTGCGCGTTGGCGGCCGGAATGCGGTTGCGGTCGCGGCTTCAGGATTGATCCACCCGATGCATTTCGAGCCCTATGCCGAGGAGCTGAACGCGCCGGGCCTGCCCAAGCTGCTGTCCATTTTCCCCGAGGTATTCCGGGAAATCGAGCGGCATTGCATCGAAAACGGCAAGGTGGAGCGCTGTGGGCACAGGCGCATGGCGGCCGTGATCGCCGCATATGACCACGAGGCGCGCCGCCCGGTGGGCTTCGGGATCACCAATACGCCGAACTTCTTCCCGCCGACTCATCCGCTGTACAAGCTCCAGCCGATCAAGTGGCACCTGACCGAGTTCGCGGGCGAACCCTTCGAGCCCGGGACGGACCTTGCCGATCCGCGGCAATGGAAGCCGGAGACGGATGCCGAGGCGTTGATCGAAGCGCAGCGGGCCGATCCTTTCGGTGAGCCGGACAGACCCTATTATGCCGTTGGCGGTGAGGCGATCCTGACGCGCGTGAACGCTGAAGGCATTCACCATCGCATCGTGAAGACCTGGCCAGATCGCATCGGCCGGCGGATCGATCCTAACCGCAAAGCCGGCTGGCGCGAGCGGCTGACGCCACCGTGGCTGCGGCCATCATTCCAGTCGGAGAAAGCCGATGCCCAAAATTCGCGGAGCTAAAGAGGCTGCAGCGCGCATCCGAGCGCTTGGTGGCACGGACATGGAACGCGTGGTCACGAAGGCGCTCTATGCGGCCGGGAGCCTGATCGAGACCGACATGGCGCACTCGATCACCGAGGGCAGTGTCAGCGGCAAGAACCATGTTCCGTCGCTGCCAGGGGAGCCTCCTAACGCTGACACCCATGTCCTTGATCGCAGCATCGAAACCGTTGTGGTTGATCTCCTGCAGGTCGAAGTATCTGTGAACGCGCCATATGCTGCAGAACTCGAATACGGCACGTCCAAGATGGCCCCGCGACCCTATGCTGCACCCGCCGTCGCCCGGAACCGCAAGAAAGTAGTCGGGCTGGTTGAGCGCGCCGCTCAGTCGCTGACCCGGAAAGGCTGACCGGCCTCAACAACCCGCGGAGCAACTCGCAGCAGGGCGCCGCGTTGCGGCAGCTTTATGCCATAAGCCGGCACGCCCAGGCGGGGACTGGAGCTTGCGGGCGTCGATCATGCCGCCAGCACTCCGGCCGCGCGAAGCTTAGCAAGCAGCGATGCAAGTTGTGTGCGTGCCTCCGTATCGACGGTCGATCCGCCGCTCGGGTCTGCGACCGCCGAGAGCGTGGCGAAATGGCGAATGGGCGTCCATACCCCGCCCCCCTCATGTGCATAGATTTCCGCCCCGCCGCCGCTATCCGAGCGCGTCAGCGTAGAGCCAGCTGGCCATGTGGTAAGAGCAAACGACACTCCGGGGATGCCGAAGCAATCGCCGTGCTTAATGCCGTGTTCCGTCACCGTGCGCAGGAACACGCCAATGCCACTCTCTTCGTCGGTCTTGGTATCCGACAGCGCGTTGCCCGTGCCCAAGCTATATGGGCCGGATGCGTTATTAATTAGGCTTCCGGCTTTGACTCGCCCTCCCGAGCTAGACCCGGTGAATGCAACACCATAATCCTGCGTCCTTCCTTCGCCGTTACCTGAAATTAGATTGCCGATCTGTACGTTGTTGGAATTATAGACAAGGACTCCCGTCCTACTTATTCCATTTGAAACGCTGCCAGCATTAGAGACTGACCTGAACCCATTCGCGATTACATCTCCCGATGTATCTACAAATAGCCCCTGTTGATTGTTCAGGATAGCCACGCAGCTATTGAGCGTCGTCCCCTCGGCAAGAACTACATAGAAGCCGGTGCCTTGGTTCTCGCGAGCGATGCAGCCGTTAAGAACGAAGCCGGTAAGCACACCCCAAGGTGTCGAATTGGCGCCCCGGATGTCGAAACCGTCGAACACGTTATTCCACGACTCGCAGGCGTCCCAAGTGATGAAGCGCGAGTTTTGTCCCGAGGTCTGCCGCTGCGTAGTGAAGCCGGATTGGCCGTTCGAATACGCCTTACAGGCGACGAAATTGATGCTTTGACCGTCGATAACGACAAAGCCATCTTGCGTGTGGTCGTGGCTGTCCACGCCGAGCAGCTTGACCGCCCGAGCCCCGTTGTAGATGCCGACCCCCTCATGTCCGTCATACAGCGATCCGCCGTTGACCGTAACGCCGCGCGCCCCGCTGACATAAAGAGCAGTCGTAATGAAGCCGTCCATGTCAATGGTAAGTCCTGACACTTCAGTATGACGATGGACGCTGTTATCCGTGCTTTCAATTTGCAGGTTGCACTTCGTAAGTTTGCCGCCGGCAATGCGCAGCCCAACAACATTACTTACGCGAATACCGGGGACTCCAGACGTTTCGCTAGCGTCTATAATCGGATCAATGATGACGATGTTTGCGCCGCCGGCGCTCTGGAGAACCGAGTCAGGATAAGTGATTGTTGCCGAGGCAGGCACGACGATCTTGCCATCCCCAACAAACCGAAGGGTTTGGTTCGACGCCAGCGTTACCTTCTCCGTGACGGTGACGGTGGTGTTGACGATTACCTCTTTGGCGCCCGTGTTGATGGCCTGCTGGAGCGTGGCATAATCTGCCGTGGTGACGAACTGCGCGAGCTTGGTCCCTGCGGGCTGGACAACGCCGCCGGGGCCGGAGGGGACGAAACTAACTTTATCAGCAAGTTGTCGAACCCACGCCCCGACGCTCAACGGCGCGTTATCGCTCTCCACGATCGTGACAAAGGGCTGGTCCTCATCCGAGGTATAGGGGGCGTTTGCAGTTTCCCAGGTGAATGTGACCTGGTCGTAGATCATGGAAATGTCGGAAACGTCCGCCGCTTTCAGAGCAGCTAGGTCCGGTGCAACGATGCTCATGCCTGCCTCCATTCCAACCATGCCGTGCCGATGTAGGCGCGGCTTCTATGAATCGGAACAAAGAGAGAACTGTCAGATCAAATCCTACATGTATCCAACAAAATCGACGCGCAGGGGCAGCGCCCTTCTAGGCGCTACTGAGCGGTGTTCTGCTGCGCGACCGTCGTCGCAGCCGCTGGAACAATCATCGCTGTGCCGGCACAGGCGTGAACGCCACTGGAGCGTCCTCGTCAACGAAGCCTTTAACTGGTGCGCCGAGTGGGATCTGCGCTGGTCCCGGTCATGAAGAAACCGGCGACAGGTACAAAGGCGACTGCGCCAACGACGCCGGCAGTCCCTGTGATACCCTTGTCGTCCAAATGACCGGTCAAACGAATCTGGCGCCCGTTCACACGCACGTAGAGCAACTGAGTGTTGATGTGGCCGGACTTGCCCCACATCCCCTTGTTACGAATCTCGGTGACTTCGCCTGTTGCAGGGCTTCCAGCCGGAATGACAACCTGGTCCGCGACAGTAACCGGTTCAGCGACCTCCAACTGAAAGCGATAGCCGACTCGGAGCTTCTTACCCTTTGTGGTCAGCCCTTCGGCAATCTTGAGCGCGATCGGCGCGCCGGCGCGCAGTACAGCGGCGTCAGGAGCACCAGCAACGATAGGCGCAGCCGTAGAGGGGGCCGTTACCGCAACAACGGGCGCAGTCTCTTGGGCAATACTCGGAGTGTCGCTCAGCAGCGCCGCCGCGATCAGTGCCAGCACGACGGCGAATTCGATCTCGATCAGCGAGGGGCGACGCATAGCTGGGTCAAACGGATCTCAGCCGAACCCCAGGCCCGCCATTCGGCCCAAGCTCACCATCTCCAATAAAGACCGCGCCAGCCTCTTCGAGCACGCGCTGGATTGCCCACAGGTTGTTCGGGATCGGGATCGATCGGCCGGCTTCGAAATTGCGTACCGTCGAGATGCCCACGCCAGCCGCGTCCGCGACTTCTTTCTGGCTCAGATCGACGAGGCCGCGGGCGGCTCTGCAGGTGGCTGGCGTTAGCATAGGCATGCTCTAGCGCGGCAATTATTTTCAATCAAGTGAACGATTTCCGTTGTAATGACGCTTTTGCGTTTATATAACGCTTTTCGTTACCCGAGGGTGACGATCAGGGCGTTCGAACGCCGGCAATCCCAGCATTTGGAGAGACGGAATGAATATGCACAGCTCGATCAAAGCCACTGCCTCGCACACTACGATCGGTGTTTCCTCAATTACCGATACGGACGCGGCTGTAGCCAAGTCCCTTGAGAGGTCCGTGCCCCAAGCTGACGAGTCGCACGGTGTTGCCTGTGTTACGAATGGCCTCCCGCTTCACGTTGCCACCGACGATGAGCCGATCCCTAGCCTCGGCGAGCGCCTTTGGGACGGTCCCGATATGGCTGTCGCTGTGCCCATTGAGCAGATGATTGAATGGCTGCGTCAATTGGACGAGGATGATGTTGGTTATCTTGCATTGTGGCGCAACCTAGTTGCCTCAATCGGCTGCTCAGTTCTCGTCTGTCACGAGCGCGATGGAGAAGTGGGCCTAATGCACGGCTCGCCTTGCGATACCCAGATCAGGCATCGATCGCGTTGGATGTACTTCCTGATCAAGGATCTCGATCGGATCGAGACACGGCGCGATTTGTTGATGCGTCAATTGGTGCAGGCTGGGCCTCGGTGCGACAAGCGCCCACGAAATACTCGCGCAGTCACGAGCGCTATTCGAGATTTCATTGTCGCTGGCGGACGCCTTCTCCTGACACCTAAGGGGCATTTAGAAGACAGCGTCGTTTTCCGCGATTTTTCCGACGTCCGAGCGGATCAGCACAATCGCGCTTTCGCGGCGTATGACGAGGTTCGTCGGCGCTTTCAATCCGATCACCAGATCAAGCGAGCGGTACGAATGCTGGGCACTCCCACCGAAAACGGCTGGATCGTTCTCGAACGGAAGGAGCGTTGATATGGGAACGATCGCACTAGCCAAGTCGCAGGCGATGCATACGCCTGCTCCCTACAAGCCGATCGAACTGGAGCTATTCCAGACGATCCGGCCCGGCTTTGGGTTGATCCGCGTCGAATATGATTCCGTGATGTTCCGCGAAGGTGAGGTCGCTGTGTTCGACGAGCAATGGACTGCTAACGGTCGAAGCTATCCAGAGCCGATATTTGACGAAGGCGGTATTTACGTGACCGAATACCAGCGGCCAGGCGGCGGCATGAGCTGGGAAATGTGGAATGACAACGCCACGAAATATGGCGCGCGCGCTCGCTTGGATATTCGCCGCTCCATGGTTCGCGTAGCGCGGAGTCGGTGGCGTGGCTGTGAGGACAAGTGGATGATCCATCCGCTTGCTCGTACCAGCCGTGGGGCCTTCCTCTGCTCGGACGGCCCATATGACGAGTTTTTGCTGGCCTGCCAGGTCATCGGGAAGGTTGTCGGAATCTATCGACCTAATTGAATTCCCAAGCCCCGCTGGCGCTGGCTGGTGGGGCTTCATTGTGGCCGGCGGCGATCGCGGAGGCGATAATACTTCGATGATGGCGTACCCAGAATCAGGTGTCCGAGTGATCCCAAGCCGTCTTGGCTCCATTCCGACGCATCCGCTTGCTGAATGACCGCTTGAGCGACTTCAGTTCGCCTCGCCTCCAATGCAGTATCTGGCGGGATTTGCGCGAGAAAGCATCGGTCTCCGCGCCGCTAACCGCACCTCGATTGCCCATCATGGTTCAGCTCATTTGTTGAACAAGGCTCGGAAACACACTGGCGTATAGGCGTGCAGGTGCAATGCGCTACGTCAACGGGAACTCTGTCTCCTAACCACCTAACCAACCAACTTCTGGTCCAACAAGTCCTACCGGTCTAAGATTTTTCTTAGGGGTGGGGAGGGGCTATGTCTGGGGCTACGATCGTCTGTTCTATTTCTGGTCCGCGCCTGTTCTGAAACCTCTCTTGACCTGGAACGGCGACTCCGAGCAAAATAGCAAACGCAAAAAGCCCGGCCAATCTGGGGAGACTGCCGGGCTCTTCGCAACCAACCAGCATTGGGGCTGGACGGCCATGTTTGCTTTGCGCTCAATCCGAAAAATCGGGGCGCCCGTCAAGCCCTTTTGCGACTATCGCATAAGGATCGCTTTATATGACCCCTGACGAGTTAAAAAAGTTTCTCGCGAAGGCTCGCCGCAGCCGCGAGGCGGCAAACGATGCAGCTGCGCAAATTGAGATGGAATTGGTGCGCTTCGACGGTGAAAATGCACCGATCGATTTCAATGTGGATTGGTCACATGACACGGTGTGGGCGACTCAGAAGCAGATGGCCGATCTGTTCGGTGTGGGGGTTCCCGCAATCTCCAAGCACATCGCCAATATCTACGAGCAGGGCGAACTGGACGAATCGGCAACCGTTTCCAAAATGGAAAAGGTTCGCCTGGAAGGCGGCCGCTCGGTAAGCCGCGACATCGATCACTATAACCTAGATGTGATCCTAACCGTTGGGTATCGGGTGAACGGTAGCAAGGCTGCCGCATTTCGAAAATGGGCCAACGGGGTTCTTAAGCGCTATATCACGGAGGGCTTTGCCCTCAACGAAGCGCGCCTTCGTGATGATCCCACAGCATTGCGTGAACTGGCAGCGCGTGTACGGGCGCTCCGTTCCGAAGAAAGCAATATCTATCGAGCGGTACGAGATTGCTTCAAAGAATCGGCGAGCGACTATGATAGCGATTCTTCGGCAGCGCGGAGCTTCTACGCTCGAATTCAGGATCGATTCTTATACGCCGCAACGGGCAAGACATCAGCGGAAATCATTCTTGAGCGTGCGGACAGTGGAAAGCCCAACATGGGCATGACGATGGTGACAGGAGTTCGCCCCAAAAAGGCCGATTGCGTTGTCGGAAAGAACTACCTTTTCTCGGACGAGCTATACATTCTCCACATCATGTGTGAGCAGTTTTTGTTGTTCGCGGAGAGCAAAGCCCTTCGGGGCCATCCCACGTCAATGAAGGACTTGACCCTCAAGTTGGATCAACTTTTTGCCGTGAACGAATACCCTGTCTTTCCGGGTTATCAGGATTACCTCCGAATTAAGGCGAAGGATCACGCGGAGCGCGAGTGGGATCGCCTGATGAAGAAACTGGCGAAACCGGTCGCGGCGTAGCCGCAGTGGCGCGGACTGCCTTCCGGCAAGCGCAAAAGGCCCCGCGGAAACGTGGGGCCTTTCTTGTTTAGGCTTTATCCTCCCCTCGGAGCCTCCGGATCGCATCCAGGGAGATTGGCTCGATCGAATCAACGGTCTCGGGTCCAAGAGCCTCAAGCAGAGGCACGAGCTGGGTCCGCTTGCTCGCTATAAGCCGCGCTATCCCCGGGACGAGACTATCTGCCGATGTAGCGCCGGAATGACCAAGAACGCGCTCGATCTCCACGAGCAGCGCCGCCTCCTTGGTCGGGTAGAGATTGCCACGGCCATCGGTCCATGCCTGGACGGGCCTCACCGGCAGCTCCGCGCCATCACCGCTCATACGCTACTCCACATACCGATCCGACGTGAGCCGGCGAGCGACTCCGTCTCGACGGTGATGCTTGTCCCTCATCCTTCTGTCGTCAATCCGGGGGATCCTAGGTGCGAGATCTTGGCCGTTTGCATCAGCGAAAGCCGCTCGTCTGTACGCCTATTCCGACCAGCGTGTGGTTGACGGCCAACAAAATCCCGCCGAGGCTAAACTGGCACCGGAGGGGATTCGACCAAATGCCGGATTTAACGATTGTGAGTCAGAATAGCGAAGCCGACATCCAACGATCCGCCACAGAAGATCGAGTAGAGGCGGCGGCGTTAGCGCTTGCAACGAACATCCTTCGAATCGTCCGCGGCGCAGGAAAACCTGAGCGCTTGATCGACCATACCCTCGATTATGTGAAATGCGCACAGGCCTTCTACGAAGCCCATGGTCGCTGGCCTGTACCTGAACTGCATCAATGCCTGGGCATCGACAGAGTTTTTTCAGTCGAAGAAACCCGAAAACGTGAGTGGTGCCGTGGTGAGGATCTGATGGTCCGCGGCGCGCTTCAAGTCGCGGCATCTCGACTTGCGGGCCAGCGAACCCAGGAAAGCGCAGGGCGAAGCGAAATGTTCGACGGCCTCTACATCATCGAGCGCCAGCGGGAGGAAAATCGGAAGGCAGTGAGGCAACACAGCGTGAAGCCGAAGCTTCGGCGACGGACATAGGACTTGTGCGCAAAACGGCTGCCGTGGGCCGTTAAGCGTTGACTCTATGGGGTATTATTGGGGGTATTTCGAATTCAATTCATTCTAGGAACAGCTGAAAACAGCCATTTCCTATGAGGTATGCGATGCCCTCCCGGGCACCAGCATTCGAGCTTCGGAGCTTTGGGATATTCCACGCCCCGATCAAGCCGATGTCTAACGACTCCCCATGCGGCAGATCATTACGCCCGCACTGGACGGCCGGCGCCATCCGGCGATAGGTGACGCCAGAACCATCCGGCGCCAAAGCCGGCACAGGGGAGGGCGATGATGCAGGTTTCTCGAGCAATCCGTTCCGTCTGGACCAAGCCGCTGCCTTGCGCGGCGCTGCTCGCCTGCGCGATCGGAGGCCCCGCTTTCGCCCAGTCCAGCCCGAACACTGCGCCAGGACCGGTAGTGCCGCTGACCCTGCATCAGCCTTCGCCGGTTCCCGCCGAGACGCTGCTCAATCCGCCGGCTGAGGACTGGCTGATGTTCCGCCGCACACTCAATGGCTGGGGCTACAGCCCGCTCGAGCAGATCACGCCGCAGAATGTGAAGGGCCTGCAGCTCGTCTGGTCGCGTCCGCTGCCCGAGGGCGGCTATGAAGGCACGCCGATCGTCCATAGCGGCGTCATGTACATCGTCGAGCCGAGCGATTCGATCGAGGCGGTGGATGCGGTCACCGGCGACCTGATCTGGTCGTTCAAGCGGCAATATCCCAAGGGTTTCCAGGGCGGCGGGAGCAAGCGCAACGGCGCGATCTTCGAAAATCTGCTGATCAACAGCAGCGCCGACGGCTTCGTCTATGCGGTCGACATCGCCACCGGCAAGCAGGTGTGGGAGACCAAGGTCACCGACTGG
>Ga0164243_10006640_pt1 | contig 17464 bp, 17 predicted proteins | sample OricompcompostOP_FD_108781 | JGI IMG/M metagenome (GOLD analysis project Ga0164243, IMG submission 108781) | Organic Plus compost microbial communities from Emeryville, California, USA - Original compost - Organic plus compost (OP) | ecosystem: Engineered > Solid waste > Mixed feedstock >... | reverse complement strand
ATCACGGAAACGGATCTGATGCTCAACACGCTGCGCAAGAGTGCCGGCAGTCTCGTCGCGAAGCTTTTCTTCGGCGTCCTGGTTCTCAGCTTCGCGGTGTGGGGCATCGCCGACGTCTTCCGCGTCCACAGCCCCGACACTTTGGCCTCCGTCGGCAGCACCGACATCACGATCGACAGCTACCGGCAGGCCCTGCATAACCAGACGCAGTCGCTGAGCGCGCGGATGAAGCGCCCGCTGACGCCGTCCGATGTGCGTGCGCTCGGGCTCGACCAGCGCGTCCTCGGCGAACTCGTCGCCCAGACCGCGCTCGACGAGCACGCCAAGGACATGGGCCTTGGCCTGACCGACGACGCCGTGGCCAAGAGCGTGGTCACCAACCCCGATTTCCAGGATGCCAACGGCAAGTTCGACGCCACGCGTTTCCTCGAAATCCTGCGCTCCAACGGCCTGACCGAGGAAGCTTTCATCGCCGCGCAGAAGCAGTTCCTGCTGCGCCGCGAAGTCATCGAGGGCCTGTTCGGCGGCACGCTGGCGCCGCAGCCTCTGGTCGAGGCCTTCCACCGCTACCAGAGCGAGCAGCGCAACCTCTCCTATGTGGTGCTGACCGCTGCCAATGCCGGCGAAATCGCGCCTCCCGACGACAAGGCGCTGCAGACCTATTACGACGAGCACAAGAGCGATTTCGGCGTGCCCGAGCGCCGCTCGCTGTCGCTGCTGGAGATCACGCCGGAGACGCTGGCCAAGGACCAGAGCGTCACCGAGGCCGAGATCGCCGCGCAATACGAGCGCGACAAGGCCAAATACACCACGCCCGAAAAGCGCACCGTCCAGCGCATCCCGTTCAAGACCATGGACGAAGCCAAGGCGGCATCCGACAAGATCAAAGGTGGCGCCAGCTTCGAGGACATCGTCAAGGAGCGCGGGCTCAGCGCGAGCGACACCGATTACGGCTCGGTGACCAAGGATCAGATCGTCGACAAGCCGATTGCCGATGCCGCCTTCTCGCTGCCTGAGGGCCAGGTCAGCGACCCGGTGCAGGGCCAGTTCGCGCCCGTCCTGGTGCGCGTCACGGCCATCGAGCCGGAGGTGGTGCGCACGCTGGCAGACGAGCACGACCAGATCCGCGACGCCATTGCCCGCGAGCGCGCCCGCAGCAGCGTCTTCGACCTGCACGACAAGATCGAGGACGCCCGTGCCGGCGGCGCGACGCTGGCCGAAGTCGCCAAGCAGTTCAAGCTGACAATCAACAAGGTCGAGGGCGTGGACCGGCAGGGCCGGCTCGCCAACGGCACGCAGGTGGAAATCCCGAACGCCCAGAAGGTGCTCGCGGCCGCCTTCGAATCGGATGTCGGCGTCGAGAACGATCCTGTCGACCTCGGCAACAACGGCTATGTCTGGTTCGACGTCGCCAAGGTCGATCCCGCGCGCACCCGCACCTTCGACGAGGCCAAGGTCGACGTCACCAAGGCCTGGCACGACGACGCGGTCCGCAAGGCGGTCGCCGAGAAGGCGCAGAAGGCGGTCGAGGAGCTCAAGAAGAGCTCGCTGACGCTGGACGCGCTCGCCAAGCGCGAGAATGTCGAGATGCAGTCGGCCATCGATGTCGAGCGCAGCGGCACGCCGCAGCTCGGCCGCGCGGCGACCAACATCGCCTTCGCCACGCCGGTGGACGGCTTCGCTTCCGCCGAGGCGCCGGACGCGGAGAACCGCATCATCCTGCAGGTGCGCTCCACCAAGGTGCCGCCGCTGAAGAACAACGCCCCCGAGGCGCAGCAGGTCGCCGAGCAGCTTGGCGAGATCCTGCAGACCGATCTCGCCGACCAATATGTGATGAACCTGCAGAGCCAGATCGGCGTCACCGTCAACCAGCGTGCCCTGGCCAATGTGCTGGGCGAACAGCCGCAGCAATAGCCATGCTCTTTTCGCCTGAGGCGGACGAGTTCCGCCGCGTCTATGCCAGCGGCCGCGCGCAGGTCCTTTCGACCACCCTCGTGGCCGATCTGGAAACGCCGGTCTCGGCCTATCTGAAGCTGGCCACGGGCCGGCCCAACACCTTCCTGCTGGAATCGGTCGAGGGCGGCTCGACGCGTGGCCGCTATTCCATGATCGGCCTGATTCCGGACGTGATCTGGCGCTGCCGCGGCGCCAGCGCGGAGATCAACCGCAACGTCGCCAACGATCCCGACGCCTTCGAGCTGCTCGGCGGCGAGCCGCTGGATTCGCTGCGCGCGCTGCTCGCGGAATCGGCCATCGACATTGCCGAGACGCTGCCGCCCATGGCGGCCGGCGTGTTCGGCTATCTCAGCTACGACATGGTCCGCCACATGGAGGACCTGCCCGAGCCGAACCCGGACGTTCTCGGCGTGCCCGACGCGCTTCTGATGCGGCCGACCGTGATGGTGGTGTTCGATTCGGTGCGCGACGAGCTGACCGTGGTGACGCCGGTGCGGCCGACCCCGGCAGTCTCGGCCGAGACCGCGCTGTCGCGGGCGCAGGACCGGCTGGAAGAGGTGGTGGCGGCGCTGGAAGCTCCCCTGCCCTCCAGCGAGACGCAGGCCGACGCCACGCCGCCGCATCCCGAGCTCTCCTCCAACACCAGCAAGGACGAGTTCTTAGGAATGGTGGAGCGCGCCAAGGAATACATCGCCGCCGGCGACATCTTCCAGGTGGTGCTGTCCCAGCGCTTCGAGGCGCCCTTCGAGCTGCCGCCGTTCTCGCTCTACCGCGCGCTGCGCCGGGTCAATCCGGCGCCGTTCCTGGTCTATCTCGATTTCGGCGGCTTCCAGATCGTCTGCTCCAGCCCGGAAATCCTGGTGCGGGTGCGCGACAACCGCGTCACCATCCGCCCCATCGCCGGCACCCGCCCGCGCGGCAAGACGCCGTCGGAGGACCGCGCGCTCGGCGAGGAATTGCTGGCCGACCCGAAGGAGCGCGCCGAACACCTGATGCTGCTCGACCTCGGCCGCAACGATGTCGGCCGCGTCGCGGAGATCGGCAGCGTCGAGGTGACGGGGCAGTTCTTCCTCGAGCACTACAGTCACGTCATGCACATCGTCTCCAATGTCGAGGGCGAGCTGAAGGACGGCTACGACGCGCTCGACGCGCTGATCGGCGGCTTCCCGGCCGGCACGGTCTCGGGCGCGCCCAAGGTGCGCGCCATGGAGATCATCGACGAGCTGGAGAAGGAAAAGCGCGGCGTCTATGCCGGCTGCGTCGGCTATTTCGGCGCCAACGGCTCCATGGACACCTGCATTGCGCTGCGCACCTCGGTGGTGAAGGACGGGCGCATGTATGCCCAGGCCGGCGCCGGCATCGTGGCCGATTCCGTGCCCGAGAGCGAACACCAGGAATGCATCAACAAGGCCCGCGCGCAGTTCCGCGCCGCCGAGGAAGCGGTGCGCTTCGCCGCCAGCGCCCGGCGCGGGCAGTAGCGCCATGGTGTCTCGCGCGCAGAGCTTGGACCTGCTAGGACACGCACCATGACCGCCGTGACCCTGATCGACAACTACGACAGCTTCACCTTCAACGTGATGCACGCCATCGGTGCGCTCGGCGCCGACGTGACGGTGCTGCGCAACGACAAGGTGACGGTGGACGAGGTGCTGGCGTCGAAGCCGGACGCCATCGTCATCTCGCCCGGGCCGTGCACCCCGAAGGAAGCCGGCATTTCCTGCGAGCTGATCCGTCGCGCCGGCCCCGATGTGCCGATCTTCGGCGTCTGCCTTGGCCTGCAGGCCATCGGCGATGTTTATGGCGGCAAGGTGATCCGCGCGCCGCTGCCGATCCACGGCAAGGTGGACCGGGTCAACCATTCCGGCCGCTCCGTCTTCCGCGGCATCAACGAGCCCTTCGAGGCAACGCGCTACCATTCGCTGATCGTGGAGCGGGCCAGCCTTCCGGAGGTGCTGGAAGTGACGGGCGAGACCACCGACGGCCTGGTCATGGCGCTGGCGCACCGCGAATACCCGGTGCACGGCGTGCAGTTCCACCCCGAGAGCATCGCCTCGCAGCACGGCGCGACTTTGTTCGGCAATTTCCTGCGCATCGCCGCCGAATGGAACGCGCTGCACGGCCGGACGGCCGGGTAAGGGCGCGGACCATGGAAAGCTTCAAGCCCTTCGTGGCGCGGCTCATCGCGGGTGAGGCCCTCTCGCGCGAGGAAGCCGCCGCTGCCTTCGAGATCATCATGTCGGGCGAGGCCACGCCGGCCCAGATCGGCGGCTTCCTGACCGGCCTGCGCATGCGCGGCGAGACGGTGGACGAGATCGCCGCCGCCGTCGAGGTGATGCGCGCCAAGATGACGCCGGTGGAAGCGCCGGCTAACGCAGTCGACATCGTCGGCACTGGCGGCGACGGCGCGGGCAGCTACAACATCTCGACCGGCGCGGCTTTCATCGTCGCCGGCTGCGGCGTGCCGGTGGCCAAGCACGGCAACCGCGCGCTGTCCTCGAAATCCGGCGCGGCCGACGTGCTGATCGCGCTCGGCGTCAATGTCGACCTGCCACCCGACCGTATCTCCGCCTGCATCCGCGAAGCCGGCATCGGCTTCATGTTCGCCCCCAACCACCACACGGCCATGCGCCATGTCGGCCCGGCGCGCACGGAGCTTGGCGTGCGCACGATCTTCAACCTGCTCGGGCCGCTGTCCAATCCGGCCGGCGTGAAGCGGCAGATGGTCGGCGTCTTCGCCCGCCAGTGGATCGAGCCCGTGGCCGCCGCCTTGCAGGCCACCGGCAGCGAGCACGCCTGGGTGGTGCACGGCTCGGACGGACTGGACGAGATCACCCTGACCGGGCCGAGCTATGTCACCGAGCTCAAGGGCGGCGCGCTGCGTTCCTTCGAGATCGCCCCGCAGGACTACGGCATGCGCTGCTGCGTGCCCGAGGAACTGAAGGGCGGCGATGGTGCCGTGAACGCGCGTGCCCTGCGCGGCGTGCTGGAGGGCGCGCGCTCGCCCTATCGCGACGTCTGCGTGCTCAACGCGGCCGCCGGCCTTGTGGTGGCGGGCCGGGCCGACGATCTGAAGGAGGGCATCGCGCAGGCGCAGCATTCGATCGATTCCGGCGCGGCGGCCGAGCGGCTGAAGGCATTGGCCGCGGTGTCCAACGGAGCGGCGGCATGACGACCGACATTCTCTCGCGCATCGAGGCCTACAAGCGCCGCGAGATCGCCGACGCCAAGGCGCTGCGCGATGCCGCGGCCGTGGAGCAGGCCGCCCGCGCCCAGAGTGCGCCGCGCGGCTTCGCCGATGCGCTGGCCGCGAAGATCGCCGCCGGCAAGACCGGCCTGATTGCCGAGATTAAGAAGGCGAGCCCGTCCAAGGGCCTGATCCGCCCGGATTTCGACCCGCCGGCGCTCGCCAGGGCCTATGAGGCCGGCGGCGCGGCCTGTCTTTCGGTGCTGACCGACACGCCCTCCTTCCAGGGTGCTCCGGACTTCCTGACCGCCGCGCGCGGCGCCTGCGCCCTGCCCGCGCTGCGCAAGGACTTCCTCTACGACACCTACCAGGTGGCCGAGGCGCGCGCCTGGGGCGCGGACTGCATCCTCGTCATCCTGGCGGCTGTGAGCGACGCCGAAGCCCGCGATCTCGTCTTGTCGGCCAACGATCACGGCATGGACGTGCTGGCCGAGGTGCACAACGAGGCCGAGCTTGAGCGGGCCCTGAAGCTCGACACCCGCCTCGTCGGCATCAACAACCGCGACCTGCGCAGCTTCGAGACCTCGCTCGAAGTGACCGAGCGCCTGGCGCCGCAGATCCCCCCCGATCGCGTGGTGGTGGCCGAGAGCGGCATCTTCAACCCCGCCGACGTGGCGCGGGTGGGAGCCGTCGGCGCGCGCGCCATCCTCGTCGGCGAGAGCCTGATGCGGCAGGCCGACGTGGCGGCGGCCACGCGCGCCTTGCTCTCCCCTGCCGGAGCCTGATCCCATGGCCGACCTGACGCACCTCTCCGCCTCGGGCGAGGCGCATATGGTCGATGTGTCGGACAAGGCCGAGACGGTGCGCGAGGCGCGCGCCGAGGGCCGCGTGCGCATGGCGGCGGAAACGCTTGAACTGATCCTGCACGGCGACGCCAAGAAGGGCGATGTCATCGGCACCGCCCGGCTGGCCGGCATCATGGCCGCCAAGAAGACCTCCGATCTCATCCCGTTGTGCCACCCGCTGGCGTTGTCCAAGGTTTCCGTCGACATCGCGCCCGACCCGGAGCTTCCGGGGCTGCGGGTGGAGGCGATGGCGAAACTGACGGGCAAGACCGGCGTCGAGATGGAGGCGCTGACCGCCGTCTCGGTAGCCTGCCTGACGATCTATGACATGGCCAAGGCGGTGGACCGCTTCATGGTCGTCGAAAACATCCGCCTGCTGGCGAAATCCGGCGGCCGCAGCGGCGACTGGCACGCCCCGGCACAGCCCAAGTCAGCATCATGACTGGCAAGCCAAACCTCCTCTCCGTCGAGGACGCCCTCGGCCATGTGCTGGACGGCGTGGTGCCGCCCGTCACGGAAGAGGTTTCCCTGAACGAGGCCGCCGGGCGTGTCCTGGCGCAGGACGTCTCGGCGCGGCGCACGCAGCCGCCCTTCCCGGCCTCCGCCATGGACGGCTATGCGGTGCGCGCCGAGGACGCGGTTGCCGGCGCGCGGCTGGCGTTGGTCGGCGAGGCGGCGGCGGGGCATCTCTTCCCCGGCACGCTGCAGGCGGGACAGGCCGTGCGCATCTTCACCGGCGGCGCCGTGCCGCCCGGCGCGGATGCGGTGGTCATCCAGGAAAACGTCGACCGCGAGGACAGCCATGTCGTCGTGCGCGAGACGGCGCGTGCGCACCAGCATGTCCGCGCCGCCGGCCTCGACTTCCGCACGGGCGACACGCTGCTGGAGAGCGGCCGCCGCCTGACGCCCCGCGCGGTGGCTTTGGCCGCTTCTATGGGCCATGCCCGCCTCACCGTCGCGCGCAAGCCGCGCGTGGCGATCCTCGCCACCGGCGACGAACTGGTCCCCGCCGGCACCGAGCCCGGGCCGGGCCAGATCGTGATGTCGAACTTCTACGCCATCGCCGGCGTCGTCACAGCCGAGGGCGGCGAGGTCATCGATCTCGGCATCGAGCGCGACGACACCGAGCGCCTGCGCGCCCGCGCCCGCGCGGCGATCGAGGCCGGCGCGGATGTGCTGGTCACCTCCGGCGGCGCCTCGGTCGGCGAGCGCGACCTGGTCCGCGCGGCGCTGCAGGCCGAGGGCATGGCCTTGGCCTTCTGGCGCGTGGCCATGCGCCCGGGGCGTCCGGCGCTGTTTGGACGCCTGCACAACATGCGCGTGCTCGGCCTTCCGGGAAATCCGGCCTCCTCGCATCTCTGCGCCTGGCTCTTCCTGCGCCCGCTGCTGCGCGCGCTGCAGGGGCGGCCCGACACCGGCCACGTCACCGAGGAAGCCGTTCTCGGCGCCGATCTCGGCCAGAACGACTGGCGGCAGGATTATATCCGCGCGCGCCTCTCCTTCCCCGAGGGTGGCCCAACGGTAGCGACGCCGTTCGGCAAGCAGGATTCGTCCATGCTGAAGCTGCTGGCGGAAGCCGATTGCGTGATCGTGCGCCCCCCGGAGGAAGCCGTGCGCGTGGCGGGCGAGCCCTGCCGCATCATGCGCTTCGAGGGCTAGAAATAAGCCTGCACGGCCGCGAGCGGGTCTTCCGCCCGCATCACCGCCCCCATCACCGCGACGCCATAGGCGCCCGCCTCACGGCAGGAGGCCGCGTTCTCCGGCAGGACGCCGCCGAGGGCAAAGACCGGTATTCCCGCCTTCGCAGCTTCGCGAATGGCCTCCAGCCCCAAGGCCGGCCCGTAGCCGGGCTTGCTGGCGGTCGGGAAGATGGGGCTCAGCGTGACGTAATCCGCCCCCGCGTCTTTGGCCGAAGAAACCTCCGCGACCGAATGAGCCGAAAACCCGATCGCCGCGCCAGGCCCCAACTTCCCGCGCGCCGCCGGGATATGGTCGAGGCGTTGCAGGTGCACGCCGTCGGCGCGCAGCCCGAACGCCAGTCCGAGATCGGCCGACACCGAAAACAGCGCGCCGGCCGAGCGCGCAATCTCGCGCAGCGCCGTGCCGAGAAGGCGGCGCTCCATGAACGGCAGGTCCTTGTCACGGAAGAGCAGCCAGGGCGCGCCGCCGGGCACGCAGAGCGCGTCGGCAATCGCCTCCAGCGGATGCGCCGCGCCGTGACGGTCGGTGATGACCAGGAGGCGCGGCAGATCCTTCAACGGGCCCTCACGAGCCGACGAGGCCGAGCTGCGGGCTGGACGGCTCGGCGCGGCTGCGGCGCGGAATGCGGCCCGCAAGATGCGCCAGCCGGCCCGCCTCGATGGCGTGGCCCATGGCGGCGGCCATGCGCACCGGATCGGCGGCCTTGGAAACGGCCGTGTTGAGCAGCACGGCGGAGGCGCCGAGCTCCATCGCAATCACCGCGTCGGAGGCGGTGCCGATGCCGGCATCGACCACGACGGGCACCTGCACGCGGCGGCAGATCAGCTCGATATTTGCCGGATTGGCGACGCCCATCCCCGAACCGATCAGCGAACCCATCGGCATCACCGCGGCCGCGCCGAGATCGGCCAGCCGCTGGCAGGTGACGGGGTCGTCGTTGCAGTACGGCAGCACGGTGAAACCGCGCGCGACGAGGTCTTCCGTAGCCTTCAGCAGCTCCTGCACGTCGGGATACAGCGTCTCGCGGTCGCCGATGACCTCGAGCTTGATCCAGTTCGTCTCCAGCGCCTCGCGCGCCAGCTCGGCGGTCAGCACGGCGTCGCGCGCCGTCTCGCAGCCGGCGGTGTTGGGCAGGAAGCGGTGGCCGCGCAGCATGTTGACGGTGTCGTTGCCATGGCCCGCCAGCGAGATTCGGCGGATCGAGAACGTCACCATCTCGCAGCGGCTGGCCTTCACCGCATCCAGCAGCACCTGCTGGTTGGGGTAGCCGGCGGTGCCGAGCCAGAGCCGCGAATTGAAGGTTTCGCCCGCGACGACGAGCGGATCGTCAAAGGTCATCATCAGCCTCCTGGCAGCGCGCGCACGATTTCGATGCGGTCGCCTGCCGAAAAAATCACCTGCGGCCAGTCGGCGCGCGGCACCACCTCGCCATTCACCGCCACCGCGATGCCGCGGCGGGTGTGGCCTTCCTCGAGCTCCTCGAGCAGAAGCTCGTCCACGGTGCGCGCGGTGCAGTGCCGCGCCTCGCCGTTGATCACCAGTTCCATTCTCAAAATCCCTGTGCGGACGCCATGTTGCGTCCGAAACGCTGCAGCGTGAAGGCCGCTTCGGGGCCGTCGAAACGGCCTTCCGTCACCAGGTTCTCCAGCGCCCGCGCCGTCACCGGCGCAAGCAGGATGCCGTTGCGGTGGTGGCCGGTGGCCACCAGCAGGCCATCGACGCCCACATCGCCGAAGATCGGCGCATCGTCGGTAGAAGTCGGGCGGAAGCCCGTCCAGAACTCGTCGATGGCCAGTTCCTCCATGGAGGGCAGGACGCGGTGCGCCGCATCCAGCAGCGCCAGAAGCGCGCCAGCGGTGTTCTGGGTGTCAAAACCCTTCTCCTCGACCGAGGCGCCGACGATCAGCCGCCCGTCGCCCTTGGGCGCCAGATGGATCTGCTCGGTCCAGACGATGTGGGTCAGCGCGGGCATGCGCGGGTCCATGCGCAGCGCCAGCGACTGGCCCTTGAGCGGGCGCACCGGCAGCTTCAGCCCCGGAGCAAGCTCCATCTGCCCGGACCACGCGCCGGAGCAGACGATCACCGTGTCAGCGTGGTGCGCCCCCTCGGCAGTTATGACGCCCGTGACGCGCCCGCCGCTGCGCTCCAGCGCCTCCACAGGCAGGTGCTCGCGCAGAACGCCGCCGGCCTTCTGGAAGGCCTTGGCGAGCGCACGCGCCACGCGGCGCGGATCGACCTGGTGGTCACCCTCGGTGAAGATGGCGCCGGCAACATTCGGACGCAGGCCCGGCTCGCGCTCACGCGCGGCGCTGCCCGACAGCCAGACGGTGTCCAGCCCCAGCCGCTTCTGCAATTCGTGGCGGAAGCGCAGGCGGTCCACCTCGTCGCGCGAGAGCGCCACCACAAGCGTCCCTTCCGAGCGGTAGTCGATGGTCTCGCCGCTCTCTTCCTCCAGCAGGCGGGCGAAGTCCGGCCACAGCCGCTGGCTTTCGAGAGTAAGGGGAAGAAGGTCGTCCTCGCCGGGCTCCACCTCGGTTGCCGCGGCCAGCATTCCGGTGGCCGCGCGCGTGGCGCCGCAGGCGTAGACGTCGCGCTCGAAGATGGTCACGGAAAGGCCGCGCCGCGCCAGCCGCCAGCCGATCGACAGCCCAATGATGCCGCCGCCGATGATGGCGATGTCGGAGCGCGCGGCGCCTTGGCCGAACGCAGTCTTTTCGAGAATCTGTTCCATTCACGCTCCCTTCGCTGGCATGACCCAGATCAGGTTCGTCGGGTGTGTTCTCAGCCGCCCATTTGCGGGCCGGCACCCCGGCGCGGTACTGCCACTCAGATGGGTTCTAGACCTCTCGGCTGCAACCCGCCCATGGCCGGACAATGACCACCAAAAGCGCGTGGTTGCAAGGGTTCACAACGTCACGAGAGCCTGCCGCGCCGGGCCGCTCGCCACAGCGTGAGCTGGCGCCGCCATTGCGGCGTCTCCGGCGAGCCCGCGAACACCGCCCCACCCTGCTTTTCCAGCCGGCGCAGATCGCTGGGAATAAGCGCCAGCGGCAGGAAGGCTACGCGGGCGTCCTCACGCACCGTGGAGAACGCCGCCCTCGCCGCCTCGAAATGCCGCCGGGCATGGCCACGGAGCTCCTTCAGCGCCGCGGCAAGGCCCTCACTGGTGCGGCCGGAGAGCACGTCGTCGCGGCGCACGCCGTGGCGGGCCAGAAGCTCGGTCGGCAGGAAAAGCTGTCCCTGGGCCGCGTGCTGGGGCAGCCCGCGCATCAGTCCGGACAGCGCATAGGCCACGCCGCCATGGCCGGCCACGTCCGCGCCGCCAGGGTCCTCACCGTCTGCCACGACGATGCTGGCGAGGCGGAAGAGCGCCGATGAGGTCTCGCCGCAATAGCCCTCCAGATCCTCCAGCGTGGGGATCGGATCGTCGTACAGGTCGAGAATGCGCGCATCGAGCAGGTCGACGATCGGCTGGCGCGGCAGCTTGTTTTCCTCGATGGCGCGAAGCAGCGACGAAGCCACCGGATTGCCGGCCGCCTCCTCCGCGCGACCGCCCTCGACGACCTCGCGCCACCAGGTCAGGCGGATTTCGCCCGGGGTGGGCTGGCTGACGACCTCGCGGATGCGCGCGATCTCGGCGTTGAAGGCATAGAGCGCGTAGAGATGGCTGCGCGCCGGCTCCGGTACGAACAGGGTGGCGAGGTAACGGTCACGATCCGCCTCGCGCACCAGCCCGGCGCAAAAGGCCGAGGTGTCGATCATCGCGCCGACTCGACCGCCAGCAGCGCGGCCGCGACGCGGCGTTCGTCGGACATCAGCACATTGTAGGTGCGGGCCGCCGGACCGGTGGCCATGACATCGGCGCCGATGCCGGCGTCCTTGAGGTAGGCGCGGACTTCGGGCTTCAGCGGAACGAGGTCGTCACCCGTGCCGATCAGCAGCATCTCGATGCCCTCCGCCTCGTCCACGACGCGGCGCAACGTCTCGATGGTGATGTCGGCGGGGGTGTGCGCCTCCCACGACCAGATGCCGCTCGGCAGGCACAGGATCGAGCCCCGGTGCGACATGTCCGCGAAGCGGAAGCCGCCATTGCCATAGGCATCCAGCAGCACCCGGCCGGGGAAATGGGCAGTCTGGTCGTCCGCGCCCATGGCGGCCTCAGGGCCGCACGGCCGCGGCCTTGGCGGCGGCTTTCGCCGCCTGTCCCTGGCGCAGGCCAAGATAGATCAGCGAGGGCGAGGACACGAACACCGCCGAATAGGTGCAGATGACGATGCCGACCAGCATGACCTGGGCAAAGCCGTTGATGGCCTCGCCGCCGAACAGCACCAGCGCCAGCAGCGACAGAAAGGTCGTGGTGGCGGTCATCACCGTGCGCGACATGGTCGAATTGATCGACAGGTTGAGCAGTTCGGTGTCGGGCATGGTCTTGTAGCGGCGCAGCAGTTCGCGCGTGCGGTCGAACACCACCACCGTCTCGTTCAGCGAATAACCCACGATCGTCAGGATAGCGGCGATCGAGGTCATGTTGAACTCGAGCTGCGTGATGACGAAGAAGCCCACCGTGAGCACGATGTCGTGCAGCGTGCCGATGATGGCGCCGATGGCGAGGTTCCGCTCGAAGCGGAACCACAGATAGACCAGCACCGCGAGAACCGAGATCACCACGCCGGCCGTGCCGGCCTGGACCAACTCGCCGGAAACGCGCGGGCCGACCGTCTCGACGCGGCGGAAGTCGTAGTCGCTGGTGAAGGCGGCACGGGCCTTCTGCACGACCTCGCCCTGCGCCTGATCGCCGCCGGCCTGCATCGGGAAGCGCAGCGAGATGCCGCCCTCATTGCCGAATTCCTGCACCTCGACATCGCCGAAGCCCATGGCGTCGGAGGCCTGGCGGACCTTGGCGACGTCGGCCTGGCCCGTTTTGGCGTGCAGCTCGATCAGCGTACCGCCCTTGAAGTCGATGCCGAAATTCAGCCCGACCGTCATGAACAGCACGCAGACGAGCACCGACAGCGCCGCCGACAGCGGGAAGCTTAAGCGCCGGTAGCGCATGAAATCGAAATTGGTGCCCTCGGGCCAGATCCGCAGCAGGCGCACGTCGAAATCCTCAGAAGGGAAGCGTCTTGGGACGCGTCCACCGATACCAGAGCGCGATCATCATGCGCGTCATGGTCACGGCGGTGATCACGGTCGTCAGAATGCCGAGCAGGAAGACCACGGCGAAGCCTTTCACCGGACCGGACCCCATGAAGAACAGGATCAGCGCGGCAATCGCCATGGTGCTGTTGGAATCGATGATGGTGGCGAAGGCACGCTCGAAGCCGGCCTGGATGGCCAGGACCAGCGAACGGCCGCCGTGGAACTCCTCACGGATGCGCTCGTAGATGAGCACGTTGGAGTCCACCGCCGTGCCGATGGTCAGCACGATGCCGGCGATGCCAGGCAGCGTCAGCGTGGCGCCGAGCATCGACATCAGCCCGAAGATCAGGCCGACATGGATAGCCAGCGCCAGGTTGGCGATGAAGCCGAACGTGCCGTAGGTCAGGAACATGAAGATCACGACAAAGATCGCCGCGACATAGGTGGCGTGAGTGCCGGCCCGGATCGAGTCCGCGCCAAGGCCCGGACCGACCGTACGTTCCTCGACCACGGTCAGCGGCGCGGGCAGCGCGCCCGAACGCAGCAGAATCGACAAATCGTTCGCCGACTGAACGGTGAAGTTGCCGGAAATCTGGCCGGAGCCGCCCATGATCGGCTCGCGGATCACCGGCGCCGAGACGACCTTGTTGTCCAGCACGATGGCGAAGGGCTTGCCGACATTGCGCTGCGTGGCCTCGCCGAAACGGCGCGCGCCGTTGGAATTGAAGCGGAAGTTCACCACCGGTTCATTGGTGCGCTGGTCGAAGCCCGGCTGGGCGTCGGTCAGGTCCTCGCCCGAAACGAGCACGCGCTTCTCGACCAGAACGGGCCGCGGCGGCTCGTCGGTGGTGTAGAGCAGGTCCGAATCCGGCGGCGGGCTGGTGGCGGCCGCCTGCTCGGGCGGCATGCTGGTGTCGACCATGCGGAAGCTGAGCTTCGCGGTCTTGCCGAGCAGATCCTTCAGGCGCTGCGGATCCTGCAGGCCGGGCACCTCGACGAGGATGCGGTCGGAGCCCTGGCGCTGGATGTTGGGCTCGGTGGTGCCGAGTTCGTCGACGCGGCGGCGGACAATCTCGATGGACTGGTCGACCGCGGCGCGGATGCGGTTTTCGATGCCGGCCTGCGTCGGGGTAATGGTGATCAGCCCCTGCCCGTTCGAGGCCACGTCGAGATCCAGTTCGCCGGTCGCGCCGAGCACCGTGTTGGTGATGGGCTGGGCCAGCGTCCGGAGCTTCTGCAGCGCCTTGTCGTTGTCGGCGGTGTCGCGCAGGCGAAGCTGCACGGCGCCGTTGACGATGCCGAGGCCGGTATAGCCGATGCGCTCGTCACGGAGCGCGCGGCGCGCCTCGTCGCGCAGGCCCTGCAGGCGCTCCTGGCGCAGCGCCTTGGCATCTACCTCGAGCAGGAGGTGCGAACCGCCCTGCAGATCGAGGCCAAGCACGATCGCGCTGGAGGGAACCCAGGACGGAAGCGCAGCACGCTGCGCGGGCGTCAGGAAATTCGGAACGATCAGCAGCAGTCCGACGACAACGATCAGAAGCGTCAGCAGCGTCTTGGTGCGCGAATAATGAAGCATCGGACCGGAAAACCTCAGCCGGCGGTTTCGTCCTTCACGGGCTCACCCTTGGCCCGGACATCGGAGACCATGTGCCGCGCCACGCGGATTCGCACATTGTCGGCGATCTCGACCTGGAGTTCGTCCTCGTCAATCACCTTGGTGACGCGACCGATGAGGCCGCCCGAGGTGACGATGGTGTCGCCGCGGCGGACGTTCTTGATCATCTCGCGATGCGACTTCACCCGCTTCTGCTGGGGGCGAAGGATCAGGAAATACATGATCACGAAGATCGCCACGAACGGCAGCAGGGAGATGATGAAGTTCTCGTTGGCCCCCATGGCCGTGGTGGCGTCCTGCGCGAAGGCGGGAGTAATGAACATCGGAAGGCTCCGGTGGAACGGCCGGGCGGCCGCAAAGAATGCAGAAATGTGCGCCCGGTCGTTGGGCGCGCGGACTATAGCTACGGTCTCGCGTAAAGCAAACTGCGGCGGATGGCATCCCCCGAGATGGACTTTTACGCGCGGCGGAGTCTAATCCCCACCCCATGACGACATCACCTTCCCCCACCAACGACGCCCTGCTCGCCACCCTCACCCGCATCGCCGAAGCGCTGGAGCGGCAAAGCCCCAAGGCCTTGCCCCCGACGGATTTCGACGCCGCCGACGCCTTCATCTGGAACGCCGCCGAGCATCGGCTGCAGCCGGTGCCGAAGGTCAACCGGGTCGCGCTGCCGCTGCTCAAGGGCGTGGATCGCGCCCGCGACACGCTGCTCGCCAACACCGAGCGCTTCGCCCACGGCCTGCCGGCCAACAACACGCTCTTGTGGGGGGCGCGCGGCATGGGCAAGAGCTCGCTGGTCAAGGCCTGCCACGCCGAGGTGAACGGGCGTCTCGACACCAGGCCGCCGCTGAAGCTCGTCGAGATCCACCGTGAGGACATCGAGACGCTGCCCGAGCTGATGGGCCTGCTGCGCGACGCGCCCTACCGCTTCATCACCTTCTGCGACGACCTCTCCTTCGACGGCAACGACGCCAGCTACAAATCGCTGAAGGCGGTGCTGGACGGCGGCATCGAGGGCCGCCCGGACAATGTGCTGTTCTACGCCACCTCGAATCGCCGCCACCTGCTCTCGCGCGACATGATCGAGAACGAGCGCTCAACCGCCATCAATCCCGGCGAGGCTGTCGAGGAGAAGGTGTCGCTGTCGGATCGATTCGGGTTGTGGATCGGCTTCCACAATTGCAGCCAGGACGACTACCTGAAGATGATCTCCGGCTATGCGGAGCATTTCCGGCTGCCGATCGATGCCGAGGAGCTACGCGCCCAGGCAATCGAATGGTCGATGACGCGCGGCGCGCGCTCGGGCCGCGTCGCCTGGCAGTTCATCCAGGACCTCGCCGGACGCCTCGGCGTCGCGCTCGGCCAGACCTGAGCGAAGACGCCGTCCACAAACGCCTCATGGCCGGGCAGGGCCCGGCCATCCAGACGCAGTACCTTCCTGGGTGGACCGGAGGACCGGCCACGAGCGGGGCATCAGCCGGTCGGCAGATGCTCCAGCGGGTCGACCGGGGTTGCCCCGCGGCGCACCTCGAAGTGAAGCTGCGGGCTCGACACATTGCCGGACTTGCCGGCCTTGGCGATGACCTGCCCGCGGCGGACTTCCTCACCGCGCTTCACGAGAATCTGACTGTTGTGGGCGTAGGCCGTGACCCAGCCATTGGAATGGCGGATCAGGACCAGATTGCCGTAGCCCTTCAGCTCATTGCCGGCATAAGCGACGACACCGTCGGCAGCGGCCTGGACCGGCGTGCCTTCCGGCACCGAAAGATTGATGCCGTCATTGGTGTTGCCGTTCGGTTTGGGGCCGAAGCCGGAGATGACGCGACCGCGCACCGGCCAGCGGAACGCCTGGCCATCGGCGGTGATGACGGCATTGCCGCGCTGCACGGCCTGGGTCGGCGTGGTCTTGGCCGGCTCGGGATTGGAGAGCTTCACCGGCTCGACCTTCGCCTCGGCAGGCTCGGAGGCCACGGCGGGCGTGGTCTGCACCGGCTGCTCGGCGGGCTTGGCGACCGCCGGCTGGATCGTCGCCTGCGGCGTGGGCTCGGAGCGCTGGGCCGGAGCGGCGGCGGCAACCTGCGCGCCGTTGGCGCCCGGCAGGCGCAGCGTCTCGCCGACGCGGACGTGATAGTTCAGCCCGACCCCATTGGCCTGGGCCAGATCCATGACGCCGACATTCTGCGTGCGGGCGATCGAATAGAGCGTCTCGCCCGACTGCACGGTGTAGGTGCCGCCGGCGCCAGAGGACATGGATGCCGTCTGCTGGCGGCTCGGGGCCGAACGCGGGGCCTGCTGGACAGGAGCCGGACGCGCCGGCGCGGCGGAGGCCTGCATGGCGTGGCTGGCCGGAATAGTCAGGCGCTGGCCCGGCATCAGGGCGCTGCCCGCGGGCAGGTTGTTGGCCGAGCGGATGGCGCCTTCGGACACCCGGTAGCGCTGCGAGAGCGTGCGCAGCGTATCGCCCTGGCGCACGATCACCTCGTTGCCCGAGCCCTGCTGCTCATAGCCGCGCAGTGGCGCCAGCGACTGCGGCGTCGACGCATAGGAATTGCGCGGCGCGGAATTGTAGGCGGTGTTCTGGTCCGGCGCGGAGAAATAGCCGTTGTTCGAGCCGCCGCCATAGGAAGGCTGCGGCGCGTTGTAGCTGGTCTGCGGCGAGCCGTAGCCATTGCCACCGACCGGCGGCAGCGGCTGCGAGGTCACCGAACCGCGGGCATCGGCCATCGGCGCGCTCGACACCGAACCGGTGTAGTCGGAGCGGTCGTTGAACGGATTGGAGAACGGATCCGAAGCAAAACGCTCGCCTGAGCTGCAGCCAGCCGCGAGGAGCGCCGCAATGGAAGCCGCAGCCACACGAACCGCCGTCCGATACCGGGAAGAGGAAAGAGCCAGAGCCATCGAAGCACTCACGCAACAGCAAAACCAACGCTGATGAGTAATGACTCGTTGAGGTAAACAAGCTCTTGAGGCGCGGCGAAAAAAATGAGGCGCCCTCTCGGACGCCCCATCGCAAGCCTGGTT
>Ga0164243_10006639_pt1 | contig 17465 bp, 17 predicted proteins | sample OricompcompostOP_FD_108781 | JGI IMG/M metagenome (GOLD analysis project Ga0164243, IMG submission 108781) | Organic Plus compost microbial communities from Emeryville, California, USA - Original compost - Organic plus compost (OP) | ecosystem: Engineered > Solid waste > Mixed feedstock >... | reverse complement strand
CTTCGAGACGATGCCCCGCGCGTCGAGGTCGCGCTGCAGCGCATGGACCGAGCCGAGCTCGAGGTACCGGTTGAAGATGTAGCGGATGGTCTCCGCCTCGCTCTCGTTGACGACGAGCTTGCGAGTTCCATCGGCTGGCGGGTCGTATCCGAGTGGCGGGACGCCGCCGACCCACATGCCCTTGGCCTTGGATGCGGCAATCTTGTCGCGAATGCGCTCACCGGTGACCTCGCGCTCGAACTGCGCGAACGAGAGCAGCACGTTGAGCATCAGCCGCCCCATGCTGTTGGTGGTGTTGAACGCCTGGGTCACCGATACAAAGCTGGTCCCAGCCTTCTCAAACACCTCGACGATGCGCGAGAAGTCCGAGAGCGAGCGGGTGAGGCGATCGATCTTGTAGACCACGACGATGTCGACCTTGCCCTCGGCAATGTCGGCGAGAAGCTGCTGCAGGGCCGGGCGCTCCATCGTGCCTCCTGAGAACCCGCCATCGTCGTAGCGATCTGGAAGGACCGTCCATCCTTCATGGGCCTGGCTGCGGACATAGGCCTCACCTGCCTCGCGCTGGGCATCGAGGCTGTTGAACGCCTGGTCGAGGCCCTCGTCCGAGCTCTTGCGGGTGTAGATCGCGCAGCGGAACACCTTGTCGCTCATTGTGCGTCCCTCAGACCAAAGAACCGCGGGCCATTCCACTTGCTGCCGGCGATGGCGGTGGCTGCAGCCGAGAGGCTCGGGAACAGCTTGTCATTCCAGCGGAAGCCTTCTTCCTCCACGACCACTTCGACCGGTCTGCCCTTCCATGTGCGGGTGAGCCGGGCGCCGACCCCGAGCTGGCGCCCTTCGGCATGGGCAGGACCAGCGCGTTCAAGCGCGCGGAGTGTGTTGCGATCGAGCCCGTCCCAGGCATCGGCCTGGATGCGCCAGGCAAGCTGCATGCGCATGATCGGCACCGAGCGGAGCGGGGGAGGGGCGCCGTAGCGCTCCCTCCAGGTCTCGCGCAGGGCTTCGAGGTCCATGACCGCGATCGCAGCGATCAGCTCGTTCACCTGATCATCCGTCATGCCGGGCGAGCTCCCCGGTAAGTGCGGGTGCCGTCGATCTTCTCCGAGGTGATTAAGAGTCCGCGCTTCTTCAGCGCGCCGGCCAGTGCGCCGCGCACCGAGTGCTGCTGCCAGCCAGTTGCCGCGACCATCTGGGCGACCGTGGCGCCACTCTCGCGGGTGAGGAGCTGCTCCAGCGTATCGAGGCGGGAGGGCGACTTGCTGTTCTTCGCCCGTACTTCGGACTTCGTTCTGGAAATGGTCTTGCGTGCCATGTGCGTTCTCCGGTTCGCGCAGCGGCCGAAGTGGCCGCCGCTACCGGCGCAAGCCCGCGTGGCGGGCCACGAGCAGCAATGCTCAGGTTCGCCCGACAGTCCAGTCGAAGTAGTTCTCCCCAACAAAGCGGCTGTTTGGGGAAAACTGTGCCTTCGGGACGAAAGATTGATTCTATATACTTGGCTAATGGTTGAGTGCACCTCAGGGGCAGCAACCGCTGCCAATCGCACGCTGCACGTTGCCTACAAGGCGACCGGCAGTCTTCGTCCCGATCCCAGGAACGCGCGGACACACCCCAAGAGGCAGATCGAGCAGATCATCGCCTCGATCCGCGCGTTCGGGTTTACCAACCCGATCCTGGCCGATCCCGAGGGGAACCTGATCGCAGGACACGGCCGGCTCAAGGCCGCGAAAGAAATGGGCCTCGCCGAGGTTCCGGTGATCGAGCTTGCGGGGCTCTCGGAAGCGCAGAAGAAGGCGCTGCGCCTTGCCGACAACAAGATCGCGCTCAACGCTGGCTGGGATCTCGAAATACTGAAGCTCGAGCTCCAGGATCTCTCGCTACCCGATCTCGACGTCGATCTCTCGCTGACGGGGTTTAGCTCAGGCGAGATCGATGTTGTTCTCTCCGATGCACCCGATCCCGATGACGAGGTCATCCCGGCAGTGCCGGCCGACCCCAGGGTCCGCTTGGGCGACATCTGGCAGCTGGGCGAGCACCGCATCGGCTGCGGTGATGGCCGGGACAAGGCGTTCCTTGCCGAGCTCATCGGACATGGGGAGCAGGTCGACTGCGCGTTCCTCGATCCGCCCTACAACGTGAAGATCAACGGCCATGTGAACGCCAAGGGCCGGCACCGCGAGTTCGCGATGGCCTCGGGCGAGATGACCACAGAGGCGTTCCGCACGTTCCTTGCCGAAACGCTCGGTGCCTGCGTGCATGTATCGCGCAACGGCGCGGTCCACTTCATCTGCATGGACTGGCGGCACCTGGATGACGTGAGTGCTGCCTGCTCAGATCTCTACGGCGAACTTCTCAACATCTGCGTGTGGAACAAGAGCAATGCCGGGATGGGCTCGCTCTACCGCTCCAAGCACGAGATGGTGTTCGTCTACCGGGTAGGCGATGCGCCGCACACCAACGCGGTGGAACTAGGCAAGCATGGTCGCAACCGCACCAACGTGTGGGACTATGCCTCGGTCAACTCGCTCAAGGGCAGCAGGCGCGAGGACCTGGCGCTTCATCCAACGGTCAAGCCTGTCGCAATGGTGGCAGATGCGATCTGCGACGTGACCCGGCAGGGCGAGCTGGTGCTCGACATCTTCCTGGGCTCAGGGACCAGCCTGATCGCAGCAGAGCGTGTGGGCCGAAGGTTCCGCGGGCTCGATATCGATCCGGCTTATGCCGAGGTAGCGATGACCCGCTGGGCCGATCTGACCGGCAGGGAGCCGCAGCTGGTTCACCGCGCAAGCGACGAGGCTGCAGCGTGAGAGGCGGGGACACCCGGTTCCGCAAGGGACAGTCGGGTAATCCAGCCGGACGGCCCAAGGCACGCCGTCCGCACATATCTGCCTACGAGGTGGTGTTCGACAAGACCCTGAAGGTCACGCAGAACGGGGTTGAGCGCGAGCTGACGATCGAGGAGGCTCTGCAGCTGCAGACGCTGCAGGCAGCGCTTGCCGGCAGCAGGATGGCTATCCGCCAGGTCCTCAAGATGATCGAGAAGCGCGAGGCTGCTCTTGCCAAGCGCAATCCAGCACGGCCTGCTCCGATCAAGCTCGAGCGTGAATACGAAGCCGATAACGCCTGGGAGGCCCTGCGCATCCTCGGCATCGCCGACTACGAGGACACGGTTGGGGTCGAGCCCGACCAGCGGCGCATGAAGCTTACGACCTGGGCGGTGCAGGCAGCGCTCAGCCGACCGGGGCGCAGGAAGCTGACCGAGCAGGACGTGAGGGACGTCAACCTGTTCACGTTCGATGCCGAGAAGCTCAGGTGGCCGAGGGGACGGGTAGCATGAGCGAGTTCGAAAGCGAGGCGGTCGGTTACGGCCGGCCGCCCAAGGCAACCCGGTTCAAGCCCGGCAGGTCAGGCAACCCGCGTGGGCGTCCGCGCAACCGGCATCGTGAGATCCCCTACGATGCCGTGCTCGGCCAGATGGTCACGGTGCGCGAAGGTGGCCGCGAGCGCCGCGTCACGGCGGCCGAGGCGTTTATCCTCAAGCTCACCCAGAAGGGGCTTGCCGGCGACAGTGCGGCAGCCCGCAGCTCGCTTGCCGCGATCGAGGCCGCGCGGGAGAAGCGGGCAGACAACGAGACCGGGAACCGCCTGATCATTACGTTCATCGGCCTGGGTATCTCCACCGTCATCGGTAAGCTTGGCATTGCGCTGAAGAAGCACCCACGAGACGAGCACCGCGTGCGCTGGTTGCTGCGGCCGTGGACCGTGGAGGCGGCACTTGAGCGGCTCGGGAGCCGGCAGCTCTCGATAGAAGAGCAGCGAGAGGTGTGGGCGAATACGCTGACGCCGGAAAAGGTGCGGTGGCCGGAATGGTGGAGTGTGTGGGCGTAACGGCCGCTTTGCGCCCCAAGACGGTCATTCGGGGATATCCATTGAACACTGCAAAGCGGACGTTGCGGAGGCCTATGTCTTGAGGGAAGAAACGAGTTGATCGGCTAGGTCGCGAGCGGTTCGCGCCGCGCCCATGATCGTCGCCGAGCCCGGACCACACCAATCCCCATAGCCCGCGAGCCAGAGGCGAGGCTCCGCGACGGCTTGCTGGCCGTCCACCTCGACGCGGCCTTCCTTGCCGACGATGCCCAGGGAGCGCAAATGGTCCAACGCAGGGCCAAAGCCGGTGCACCAGATGATGGCGTCGACTTTGCTCTCCCGACCATCCTCCCATACGACTCCATCTCGGGTCATGCGGGTGAAGGGGCGAACCGAGCCGAGGACCCCGCGATTGCGGGCGTCCCTGACCGGCGGCACCATCACGATATCCCCGATCCCGCCCACCGGCTCTGCGCTAGGCCCTGCTTTCAAGCGAGCCGTAGCTCGTTCGAACAACACGCGTCCGTCGACATCGTCGGGGAGGAAGAGCGGGTCCCTGAGAGTTACCCAGGTGGCATCCGCGACCTGGGACAGCTCGGCCAGGATTTGCGCGCCGCTGTTGCCCCCGCCAACGACGAGGACTGTCTTGCCCGCGAAGTCGTCTGGCGAGCGATAATGGGCTGAGTGTAGTTGTGCACCTTCGAACAGGTCACGTCCTGGGATTTTCGGACTGTAGGGTTCGGACCAGGTCCCCGTGGCGCTCACCACTTGCCTGGCGAGATAGCCGCCGCGATCCGTTCTCATGATGAGGGCGTTATCGGTCCGGCTCACCTCCAGCACTCTGACCGGCCGCTCGATCCGAAACTCGTAGCGCTGCTCGTACCGGGTGAGGTAGGCGATCACGTCGTCGCGCGTCGGGAAACCTCCGTGTTCGGTCGGCGGCATGAGCCAGCCCGGTAGCGAGCTGTAGCCAGCCGGAGAAAACAGGCGCAGCGAATCCCAGCCATGCCGCCAGGCACCGCCGGGTCCGTCCTCGCCGTCGAGGATCAGGAAGTCGGCGCCGGCGCGCCGCAGATAATAGCCGAGCGCAAGGCCCATCTGCCCTCCGCCGATGATGATGATGTCATGCTCGGTCATCATGCCCTCGTGCCTGGTTGATCAGGCCATCCCCGTGCAACGTAGCCGGCACGGTCCTGCCAGGCGAACAAATTTCGACGCTTCTCGAATTATCGGTTGATCGACCCACCAGCTGCAACTATTTTGACGGCTATCGAAAGGTTGATGATGGATGAGCTCGCACGACAGGTCTGGGCGGTGGATGCGCTTGGCGCGCTCGCCCACGAGACGCGTCTTTCGGTGTTCCGCATGCTCGTCAAAGCCGGGCCTGACGGCCTGGTGGCCGGTGACATCGCCAGCGGCGCTGGCGTACCGCCCTCGACGATGTCGCATCACCTCTCGACGCTCGAGCGCGCCGGCCTGGTGACCTCCGAACGCGAAAGCCGCCTGATCCGCTACCGCGCGGACTACGCCGGTATGAAGCGCCTGCTCACGTTCCTGCTGCAGGACTGCTGCGGCGGCGCCCCCGAGATGTGCGTCGACCTAACAGGCGAACTCGAATGGGGCGAGCCAGAGAGCGGAACTCGCCCGATGGGCGGCGAGGTCGTCATCTACCACAACCCCGAATGCGGGACCTCGCGCAACGCGCTGGCGATGATCCGCAACGCGGGCATCGAGCCGCACGTGATCGAGTACCTCAAGACGCCGCCGTCGCGCGCTATGCTCGAAGGCCTGATCGAGCGGGCCGGCCTGACCCCGCGCGATCTGCTCCGCGAAAAAGGAACGCCCTACGCCGAACTCGGCCTCGACGACACGGGGCTCACCGACGCGCAGCTCCTCGACGCGATGATGGAGCATCCGATCCTCATCAACCGCCCTCTGGTCGTGTCGCCGCTCGGCGTGAAGCTGTGCCGGCCTTCGGAAGCGGTGCTCGACCTCCTGCCCGCGCGCCAGGCGGGTGCATTCGCCAAGGAGGATGGCGAGCAGGTCGTCGATGCCGACGGCCGGCGCCTGCGGTGAGCGGACTTCAGGGAACCGGCGTGTCCAGCGAGCTGGCAGCCCGCGCCCCGGCGAACTCGCCGCTGGGCGCGTTCGAGCGCTTCCTGTCGGTCTGGGTGGCGCTGGCGATCGTCGCCGGGATCGCGCTCGGGCTGGTCGCGCCGGGCACCGTGGGCGTGCTTTCGCAGCTCGAGTACGCGTCGGTCAATCTTGTCGTCGCGCTGCTCATCTGGGCGATGATCTACCCGATGATGGTCGCGGTGGACTTCGCCAGCATTCGGAATATCGGCAGGAAGCCCAAGGGGCTGATCATCACGCTGGTGGTCAACTGGCTGATCAAGCCGTTCACGATGGCGGCGCTGGCCGTGTTGTTCTTCGATTACCTGTACGCGGGCGTGATCGGCGAAGGGGGGGCCGACGAGTACATCGCCGGGCTCATTCTGCTCGGCGCCGCGCCGTGCACCGCGATGGTCTTCGTCTGGTCGCAGATGACGCGCGGCGACCCAGCCTACACGCTGGTGCAGGTCTCGGTGAACGACCTCGTGATGATCGTCGCCTTTGCGCCGATCGTCGCCCTGCTGCTCGGCGTCACCGACATCGAAGTGCCGTGGGAGACCCTGCTGCTCTCGGTCGGGCTTTACGTGGTCATTCCGCTCGTCGCCGGGGCGATCACCCGGCGGCGGGTCGTCGCACGCCACGGCGGCGACGAGACGGCCGTCGATGCCTTCACCGCGCGGCTCAAGCCGTGGTCGATCGTCGGCCTGCTGGCGACGGTCGTGCTGCTGTTCGCGTTCCAGGCAGGGACGATCGTGGCCAATCCGCTGCTGATCGTGCTGATCGCTATTCCAATCATCATCCAGTCCTACGGCATCTTCGCGCTGACTTATGCGGCGGCGAAAGCGTGGAGAGTGCCGCACAACATCGCGGCGCCGTGCGCGATGATCGGCACGTCCAACTTCTTCGAACTCGCCGTGGCGGTGGCGATCGGGCTGTTCGGTCTTTCCAGCGGGGCCGCGCTGGCGACCGTCGTCGGCGTGCTGGTCGAGGTCCCGGTCATGCTCTCGCTGGTCGCTTACGCCAACCGCACCCGCGACCGCTTTCCCGCCTCCTGAACAGCAGACGACCATGTCCCGTATACGCGTTCTCCCGGACCCCGATCACGTGCCCGCGCTGAGGCGCGAGTACGTCCGCCATAGCCCGGCATCCGGCCTCGGCAGGCTCGACCCGGCCCCGCGCATCCTATTGCTCTACGGATCGCTCCGCGAGCGCTCCTATTCGCGGCTCGCCGTCGAAGAGGCGGCGCGGCTGCTGCAGCTGTTCGGCTGCGAGACGCGCATTTTCGATCCGTCGGACCTGCCGCTGCCCGACCAGGTCGCCAACGACGATCACCCCGCCGTGCACGAGCTGCGCGAGCACTCGCTGTGGTCCGAGGGACAGGTCTGGTGCAGCCCCGAACGCCACGGCCAGATTTCGGGCATAATGAAGGCCCAGATCGATCACCTTCCGCTCGCCTACAAGGGGCTTCGGCCGACCCAGGGCAGAACACTGGCGGTCATGCAGGTGTGTGCCGGATCCCAGTCCTTCAACACGATCAACACGCTCCGCATCCTCGGGCGCTGGATGCGCATGGTGACGATCCCCAACCAGTCGAGCATCGCCAAGGCATACGAGGAGTTCGATGAGGAAGGGCGAATGCGGCCCTCCGGCTATTACGATCGCATCGTCGACGTGATGGAGGAACTGGTCCGCTTCACCGTGCTGCTGCGGCCACATGCCCGGCAGTTCGTCGATCGCTATTCCGAGCGCAAGGATCGGGGCGAGCCAGTCGATACTCACGTCGAGCGGGCGGGGCTGGCGAAGGACTGACCATGTCCGCTTGAGCCCTCGAGCCAACTAAAGCGGGCCGTCAGCAGACGGCCCAGGAGCCGTAATACCGGTCCCTTCACAAGCTGCCGGTCAGCAAGGCGCCCCAAAGCCGGACATTCCGGTCGCGTTATCCATTCCCTGCAAGCCGCCATTCGTTAGACGCCCATAAAATGTACGGACTTAGGGCTTACCCAAATTCTCAGGATTGCCCTCTATAGTAGCAAAACGAATCCTGTAGCCTTCGAGGTTCGCAAGTTCGACGTTCCTCTGGAACGTCGCAGACATCGTTCCTTTCCAGCGATCGTCCTTGCTTTCTGTGAATTCGAGCGCGAGCGGCACCCCGTCACCATAGTCATGATAGCGCAGTCTCGCGAGCATCTGTGCCGGGAACAGGAAAGCCTGGCCATAAAGCGATGGGGCTTCGAAGACCGGCGTATCGTTCATCGAGAAGGCATAGCCCTCGACCTGGTCGGGCGCTTCAGTAATCACGAGATCGTCCGGCTTGGCCGTTATGTCGGGCCCATGAGGCCAGCGCCAATCATTGAGCCATTTGGGATGCGCCGTGCTCGCGATAACGAGGACCGGATCGTTGCCTGCTTCCCTTATGCGTGCGCTGCCGTCCCGCACTGCCCGCCAGAATTCTTCCGGCGTCTGCCCCTGCAGCTCCTGGAACTGGGCATCGCGAAGTATGGTGGACCATACGATGCTCGCGACCCGCTCCGACATCACTTCCTGCCACCACTCGTCCTCGTTGACGACGATGTTGCCCATCGGAGGATTGGTGTAGCTGCCCTTGTCTTGGTCCTGGAAGTTGAGGGTGAAAGCCTCGAGCTCATCGCCCGTCCCTTCGATCTCGGCGAAGAATTGCAACGGAAAGCGGGTGGGCTTGAAGGCATTCGCAGCGGCGGCGAGCGTGACGGTGCGGATGCGTTCGGGATCGATCGGGGCGTCGGCGATCGCGTTCTCGCGATGCTCCGCAAGGACGGCCAGGGCTTCGTTCAGCAACTGCCTGGCATGAGCGAGCCGTGCCTCGAACGGCGCGGCACCGAGATTGCAGATATCGTCCAGCAATGCGCGGTGCTTGTCTTCTTCGATTTCGCCGGCCGCTTTGCTGAGTGCTTCGAGATAGGTCTTGCGGCGCAGCAGGGCGTCGTCGTCGCTTTGGGTCAATTGCCGCCGTAGCGACCGATTGAGTCCCTGCGGTCCGTTCGATGTCGCCATGATCGCCAGAACATGCGCGAGTGGCAGTGCCTCGAAGGACAGGCCGCCATGTGAACTGTAAATGCGCATCGACACAGAAGGCCGCTTGCCGAGGTCGCCGAGCCCTTCGAGCAGATGATCGAACCGCCCGGCATAGCTCCGATCGGCATAGCGGGCTTCAGCGCCCCTGACTCTCAGGATCGACGTCAGAACCTCGATGCCGCTCAAGGGTTGTGGCCCACGATGTCCGATATCGCCCGAATCGTGCGGCTCGTCTTGCAGCAGCATGCGCGCCGCCCTGAGCGGTGTCTCTCTAGCGGCGCGGTGGATCGTCCAATGGATCGAGAGGCTCGCCATGGTGATAAGATGGTCAAGCCAGGCATTATGGACAACCGCACTGAAAATTCCCGCAGGCGTCAGCGCCCGGCCATCGGGCCCGAGCGGCAAGGCCGACACTTCGTCCCACGGCCTGTCGATGGCTGAGAGGGTCAATCCCTCGCTTTGGAGCAGCCAGTATCCGCCGCGCATGTCCCACGCCCGCTGGGCCTGATGCCGCCAGTGAAGCAGCAGATCGCAGGTCCAGCGCGTTGCCATCGGGCATGCCTGCCACACCGCCCGGCCGACCATCTCGGTCGTGAGCCGCAAATGATCGGCCACATTTTCCGCAATGCGCTGAAAGTCCTCCCAGTTCCAATCGTTCCGCTCGCCTCTGGCGCCGCGAACGGCGATCTCCTGCAGCAGGCCTTCCCAGCCCGCCGCCATTTCGCGCCACGCCTCATCCAGAAGTTCTTCGCGTCTAGTGAGGGGCGGTGTTGGAACATCGGCTTCGCGACCCGCGGTTTCGGTTTCCTTGCCGTCGAGTTCGCGTTCCATGAGCCGGTAGGCAAGGTAATCGGCGAAGTGGAGCAACGGATTGAGCGCCTTGGGCGCAACCGTTGCGCTCGCGCGGCCATAGATGGTCGCAGGGGCATGGGCGAGCCGGCCGAAGAAGCCGGACTCGTCGAACAGGCGTTCAGCGGCTCTGGCGATCAGGTCGCGATAGGCATGGACCCAGCTGGGGCCGAGGTTCCGCGAATATCCGAACAAGCCGCGTCCGGGCCCGATCAGCGCATAGTTGAAATCCTCGACCGGCGATTGCGCGAGCTCGTAAAGAAACAAATGGAAATCCAGAACTTCCCTCAGCTGCCTCGTAAACTCCTCGACCTGCCGTCCGTCGACGAGCGCGATCAGATCCGCGATCATTTCGCGCAAGAGATCCGCGCTCGACGTAATCGCGCCATGGTCCTTGCGAACCGTTCGGAAGGTGAACGAGCACCAGATGCCGAAAGTCGAGACGGGACCAAGCGTGGTCGTCGCTCGGACCAGCGGAAATTCACCCTCATATTCGAGGCCGGGCTCGACCGGGACGACGAAATCGTGTTGCATCTCGCCCGGGCGTTCACCGGCTTCGCTCAACCAGTTCTCGACGATCGGACGGAGCATGGCAAAGCGGACATTGACCAGCCGCTTCTTGCGCCAGAGCTGGCACCTGACACGCGGTTCGCCATAGTCGACGGACCCATACCAGGTTCGCGCGCCACGACCTGGCTCGAAGATGTCCGGATCTTCACTTCCTTTGGGTAGATATCCGTAGTCGATCGCGGCGTCCCAGCGATTCCGCGTCACGGTCTCGCGAAGCTCGCGCGACCAGACGACATTGGCGACATAGGCGCGGATCAGCGGCGCTCTCCGCGCGGGATGCATGTAGGCGATGGTCCGCAGGACGAAATAGCTGAGGGAAAACACGTTTGTTGCGAACCAGAGCAGGTTGAGCACCGTGCTTGTCAGGATCGCGTTGGCTCCCAGCTGCGAGCCGAGGGATAACTGGATCGCAATGGCGAGGCACAGTAGGAGCGAGCTGATCCCGGTGAAAATGGCGGCGGTGGACTCGATATAGATGGTCAACCGGGCCGCGAAGGACGCGCGGCTCTGATTGAGCAGGCCGACAAAGGCGATGACCAGTGGAAAGACGAGCCCGATCAGCGCGGCCTGGACGCCGAGAATTCCGACATTCACCGTACCGAAGTCGTTGATTGTCTGATCCCGCAACTCAAGTTGCGGAAAATGATCTGCTTCACCAAGCGCTAGCGTACAGCCGTAGAGAAAAATGACGGCGACGATCGCGAAGACAGGATGGCGGGCCATCGTCATGACGAATCGCTTGAGAAATGGATGGCGGTATGCCCGCGCTTTCTCGCCGTTGAGATGGACCGTGACGATCTCGTCGACGATTCCTTTCAGGCTTGGGCGGAATACGGCGGCGACAAGTTTGGGTATCAGTATCGCTTCGCGAAGTGCGCGAGCTAACACCGGATGAAGTGGAATTCGATTCATCCTGCCCCCGAACTCCCTAAATTGCGGATACAGTGTACAACTCTACCGGCCAAGAGAGCGAATTGTCGATCATCCCATCCCCGCGACTAAATTGCGGCAGCCCCATGCAAACCTTTCGCAGGTAACGAAGGTAGGGCGGCCCTAGACGGAGTAGTCTATCCCTGTAAAAAAGAGCTATGACAGCGGCCTCTGCCTCCACATAGAACCGCGAGGAACGGCAGCTATAGGCCACACTCCACCCGAAACCTGCCAGTCCGCTTACGGCCCAGGAGCCGTAATACCGGTCCCGTCACAAGCTGCCGGTCAGCAAGGCGCCCAACGCGGTCGATGCGCGAAACTCGGGGCATCCCCAGCAGCGGACATTGACGCGCCCGGCGCACTAGGGAGATCTGCCGCCCTTAGTGCGCAGGCCACGGTGCGTACGGGATAGGGCCCGATCTACCGCTTCGCACGTTAGGGCCATGTCCCCTGCCATTGCGGTGCAGACATATTGCTCCGCCTGGAAATCTAGACGCTACCACCCATCAGGCCGCAGTATGAAGAGGGTGAGATGATCGACCCCGGAAGCCCAGGTCTTCCGCATGAATTCGCCGACCGAATTACGAAGCCTTTCGCGCGATTCCTCAAGGTCGAGGCTGCCGCGGGGGGCTTGTTGCTGGTCGCGACGATAGCCGCATTGATCGTGGCCAATACCACCTGGTCTGAGCAATTCCTGGCGTTTTGGGAGATGCAGATCGGCCTGCAGCTCGGCCCGTTTGACTTCACCCGTTCAACGGGACACTGGATCAACGACGGGTTGATGACCTTCTTCTTCTTCGTGGTGTCGCTGGAGATGAAGCGCGAGTTCGCCATGGGCGAACTGCGAAACCTGCGAACGGCTGCGCTTCCCTTCGCAGCTGCGCTCGGCGGTATGATAGTTCCCGTCTCCATCTACATTGCGATCCTCGCCGGAGAAGCCGGCACGCACGGCTGGGGAACGGTAATGGCTACCGATACGGCGTTCGTGATCGGGGGGCTTGCGCTCTTTGGTTCGCGCGTTCCCCACAGCCTGCGCCTGTTCCTCATAGCCCTGGCGATCTTCGATGACATCGGCGCGATCCTGGTCGTGGCGATCGGTTACGGGAACGCCCTGAATTACGTCGCGATCGGTCTCGCGCTCCTCGTCCTGGGCGTGATCGCCATCGCCGCTCGTCTCGGCGTAAGGAGCCTGCCGATATACTTCCTCTTCGGGGCCGCGGTGTGGCTGTGCCTCGACTCTTCCGGCATCCACGCGACGATCGCCGGCGTCATCCTCGGGCTGATGACCCCGACGCGCATCTGGGTGGGCGTGCCACGTCTGCGCGCCATCCTCGGCAACGTCCTCGAGCCGCGCGATCACGAGTGGAGCGGGGATACATCGGATCGCCGCGAGCTTGTGGAAGCGGGCCGGGCTATCAGCGAGTCCCTGTCACCGTTGGAGCGGCTGGAGATGATGCTGCACCCTTGGGTGGGGTTCGCAATCATGCCCCTCTTCGCCCTGGCCAATGCGGGGGTCGCGTTGTCGGCGTCCGACGTCCAGCCTGTCTCCGTTGCGATCTTTGTCGCGTTGGTCTTCGGCAAGCCGATCGGCGTTCTGCTCTTCAGCTGGCTGGCGCTGCGCTCCGGCCTAGCGGCGCTCGGGGCGGGCCTGAACTGGTCCTTCCTCACGGCCGGCGCCTTCCTGACCGGGATCGGCTTTACGATGTCCTTTTTCATTGCGAACCTGGCTTACCCGCCAACCCTGCTCGCAGCCGCGAAGCTGGGGATTCTTCTTGCTTCGCTCGCGTCGGCTATTGTGGGCTTGTTGGCCGTCTATTGGGTTACGTCGCGCAATCGAGGAAAGCCTAGTTGACCATCCACCAAATGAGCAGGGCCAAGGCGGCGAATGGCGCCAACACTGCGAAGTACCCCGGAGCTTGGCTGTCGCGGGGTATCACAGGCTGGCACTCCCAAACAGCCGGGGTTCCTGCGCAACGGCATCCGCGAGGCTTGCGTATGCATAGCCGTCGAGGACGTAGAGCTCGGTGAGGAAGCGGGGAATGGGAGCGAACTCGAGGTCGGACGAGGGCGGGCTGCCGCCTTCGTTTTCCCAACTGTCGGGGGTGATTCCAGAAATCAGATGCTGCGTCATGGCAAGCTCCTCGTAAGCGGGAGCTCGCATGTCTCTCAGCCGATGGCGCCTACTGCGCTGTGCCACCGATAAGACTGAGATGGGCACTGACAGGCCAAATGCAAGCGCGGCCCCCTTCTTTGGGCGGCGCTCATGGGCGCGCTCCAGACCTTGGTGGAAGCACCGCAAATCCGGACCACGCAGCAGCCTTGTGTGGCCTTGGAACGCGCCATCAGGCCGTCCACTTGCATCCAAAGCGTTCGTCCCCACATTGGCAGTATCGCACTCCGATTTCGAGCAACGTGCGACTGAGAGCTTGGCAACTCCCGCTCCTGCGGAGATACGCCGTGACCAGCCAATCCCCCCTAAACGCCGCCAACTTCAGTGCCTTTTCGTCGGCTGCGGACGAAGCGAGCCAAGCCGACCTGGCCAATGCTCGCAGAGCCAGAACCTCGGAAGAGCGGAACGTTCTCGCTCTTGAGATGATCGCCGACCAGCTCGCCCTGATTCACGCCGATCTCTGCGCCATCGACGATTTTGCCCGCGGCGGCGGCGCCGGCATCGAAACGGCTCCCGACAACGGCGAAGCCGAACGAGATCGCTGGGACAACGAAGGCGGCGGTTTCACTGGAGAGCCAGGCCTGGATCCGGACATTACCCGCTCGACGGAACAGCATTATGCGGTCGGCGGGTACCGCTATACCAACCTGCAGCATGCGATAGCGCAGGCCAGGAGGGCGCGGCAGGCGACCGCATCCGGCGAGCAGGACCTCGCCGGATAGCCGTGCTCCTGGCTGGCCGTGTCGCTGTCGGGAGGTTCGGAATGCTGCTGACCATCAAGCACACGACGGTCTACCGATACGGCAGGCCGGTGACCCTGCTGCCGCATCGCCTGATGCTGATCCCCAGGAGTAGCCACACTCTCGATCTGCGGAGCACGCGCGTCAGCACCTCGCCGCTCGCACAGATCGAATGGTCCCAGGATGTCTTCGGCAACGTGATCGCGACCGCCACTTTCTCGGAGGCCGCGAGCGAATTGATCGTCTCGGGCGACATCGTCGTCGACCAGGGAGCATCCGCCTGGCCGGTATTCAAGATCGCTCCCCATGCGCACAGCTATCCATTCGGATATTCCACGGCTGAGCGATCCGCCTTGGGAGAGATGCTTGCACCCGAATACGAGGACGTCGCCGGGGAGATCGAGAAGTGGGCCAGAAGCATCGTGGCCGGCGACCGGACCGACACGCTCTCGTTGCTGCAAGACCTGAGCAACGCGGTTCGCAGCTCGTGCGTGTACGTCAAGCGCGACGATGAAGGCACGCAGCCGCCGCTGGAGACTCTCGGCGCCGCAAGCGGCTCCTGCCGCGACCTGGCGACACTGTTCATCGAGGCAGCCCGCCATCTCGGCATCGGCGCCCGTGCGGTGTCCGGCTACCTCTACGATCCGGCGCCGGCGGGCACAGCAGACACCCGGCAGCACGGCACCACGCATGCATGGGCAGAGGTGTACCTGCCTTGTGCGGGATGGATCGCTTTCGACCCGACGAACGGTCGGATGGGCGAAGCTCATCTAGTTCCAGTGGCGACGGCCCGCAGCATCGCCCAGATAAAGCCGGTCGATGGAAGTTTCGTCGGTGCACCTGAGGATTTCGTCGACTTGGCAGTCGATGTCATCGTTTCCCAGGGCGGGGTCGCCGACGACGGTTTGGGCGCCGGGTTGAACACATAGGCTGGCTCGCGGACCGCTTCTTATGCTTGGCCAGCCCGAAACTGACTGTCAGTTTACGGCCCACGAGTTGTCGGTCGGCAGGGTGCTGTCAGAGCAATTGCACTTCGAGATCTCTGGTCTAGAAACGAGGGGCTGTCAGTCTCGCTCTTGTCGCCGGTCTTGCCCCAGGGACGGCGGAACTCGGCCAAAATTCGGAACCTAGAAAACAGCCGATCCGTCAATAAGCGCGCCTTGGTTTTAGGTGGTGCAGTTGCTCTGACAACACCCCTGAGACGGGTACAAGACATGAGGCTAAGGTTGTCCTGAATCTTGCTGCGGGTCAGGCTTTCGAGAACCGCCGATTGGCGGCCCCCGCCACTGAGGTGCGAGCGAGGCTCGCCGGATGATCCCGGCCTGACGTTGCCCCAACAAAGAAACTAACTTCCCATCTTGAACTTTCATTAGCCCCCTCTAAATTAGACATGGCTAATGGAGGCTCAGAATGAGCGCTATAGGAATTCCAGCTTCGGAGTTCACACGCCAGGCTGGCGAGGCGACCCGCCTTCTCAAGGTCATGGCGAACGAATGCCGCCTGCTTGTTCTCTGCTACCTAGCAGAGGCCGGCGAGTTGTCGGTGGGCGAATTGATCGACCGTGTCGGGATCAGCCAGTCCGCGCTGTCCCAGCACCTTGCCAAACTGCGCGAGGAGGGCCTCGTCGCCACGCGAAAGGACGCCCAGTGCGTATTCTACCGCGTCTGTGATCCCAAGGCCGAGCAAGTGCTCGTTCTACTCCATCAAATTTTTTGCCCTGAGCTTGGCAATACAAGTGCTCGGGAGCTTGAATCCGGAGAAAACGCATGACCAAGGACACGAGCATCGAAACAGCTATTGAGCAGGTGAACGCCGTGCTCACCGGCCGCTTGCGAGCACCGCACGTCAAGGCGTTCTTCCATGAGCCAACCTTCACGGCGAGCTATGTGGTGAGCGACGATGCGACCGGACACGCCGCGATTATCGACAGTGTGTGGGACTTCGACCAACCTTCCGGCCGGACCAGCTTTGAAGCGGCTGACGAGATCATAGCCTACGTGCAGGAGCAGGGGCTGACGGTCGACTGGATCCTCGAGACCCACGCCCACGCCGACCACCTGTCGGCCGCTCCCTACCTGCAGGAGAAGCTTGGCGGCAAGCTCGCCATCGGCAGCGAAATCATCACCGTCCAGGGCGTGTTCGGCAAGATCTTCAACGAAGGCACCGAGTTCGCGCGGGACGGCTCGCAGTTCGACCGCCTGCTCGAGGACGGCGAGGAGCTGATGATCGGCGAGATCCCGCTGATCGCGCTCCACGTGCCCGGGCACACGCCGGCGGACTTGGCCTACATCATCGGCGATGCCGCGTTTATCGGCGATACGATGTTCATGCCCGACTACGGCTCGGCGCGCGCCGACTTCCCCGGCGGCGATGCGCACAAGCTGTACCGCTCGGTCCGGCGTCTCATGAATTTGCCGGATCAGACCCGCGTGTTCCTGTGCCACGATTACAAGGCGCCCAATCGGGAAGAGTTCGTGTGGGAGACCACGATGCTCGCCGAGCGGACCGCCAACGTTCACCTGCACAAGGATGTGACCGAGGACGAGTTCGTCGAGATGCGCACGCAGCGTGACGCAACTCTCGAGATGCCGCGGCTGATCCTGCCCTCGATTCAGGTCAATATGCGCGGCGGGCACTTGCCCCCACCGGAGGATGACGGGACATCCTACCTCAAAGTGCCGGTGAACAAGCTGTGATGCTTCCCGGCTTTCCGGATGCCGCTCCGCTGCAGGGTCTGGTCGGCGGCGTGCTGATCGGCCTTGCCGCGGCGCTGATGCTGCTGGGGGCGGGGCGGATCGCCGGGGTCTCGGGCATACTCGCCCGCGGCACCGGCATCGCCGAAGGAAGCATGGCGCGCACGAGCGCTTGGGGCTTCATCATCGGCCTTCCGTTCGGAGCGCTGGCGATCCGTCTTGCCACCGACTGGGAGCCGGCACTCTTTGCCGGCTGGCCACTGCTGATCGTTGCCGGCCTGCTTGTCGGGTTCGGCACCCGGATGGGCAGCGGCTGCACCAGCGGTCACGGCGTGTGCGGTGTCAGCAGGCTGTCGCAGCGCTCGATTGTGGCGACCGCCACCTTCATGGCGGCCGGGATCGCCACCGTGTTTCTCATGTCGCTGATCGGAGCCTGACGCATGGCCCATCTCCGCAAGCTTCTGCCACCGATTGCCTCGGGGT
>Ga0164243_10006635_pt1 | contig 17468 bp, 17 predicted proteins | sample OricompcompostOP_FD_108781 | JGI IMG/M metagenome (GOLD analysis project Ga0164243, IMG submission 108781) | Organic Plus compost microbial communities from Emeryville, California, USA - Original compost - Organic plus compost (OP) | ecosystem: Engineered > Solid waste > Mixed feedstock >... | reverse complement strand
GGATACGGCGGGCACGCTGCAATTCCGCAATGTCATTGCCCACGCGTAAATCTTTCAAGGCATCGTCGGCCAGGTGATCGTCTGCGCGTTTGGCCAGCGACAAGCGCGGCTGCAGCATGCCGATCCGGTCCAGCATCCGTGCGGCGTAGGCCGAGCGCGAGGGCACCTGGCTGGCGCTGGCCAATGCCACTAGTTCTTTCCAGTTGGCAATCTGGATGCGGCGCGCGCCGCGATCGGCACTGATCGTACGGAAAATCGCGGCAATGATGGCTGCGGTCGCGACGCCCATGATCTGCGCTGTCATCGTATCGACAAACGACACCAGGTCGGCCGTGTTCGTATCATGCAACGCCAGCGTGCCCAGAAAACCGAACAGCAATGCCATGGCTTTGCCGGTATAGGCCGGGCGGGGCAGCAGTACCCCCAGCGCCAATGCCACAGGCGCCATCACCAGCGCCAACATTTCGAATGAATGGACCGCCGGCAAAATCCCCAGCAGATACAGCGCCGAGATGGGGATCGAGTAAATGGTGTAAGTCAAAAACTGCATGATGCCCGGCACGGGGTTGTCCTGTGCGGCAAAAAAGCAGCTGAAAATCGCCGCCATCATGACAGCGGTCGAGCCGTTGGTCCATGAGGTCTGGATCCAGAAAATACAGCATACTGACACGGCCAAACCAGCGGCCAGTGCAGACAGCAAGGCCAAGCCATGATCGCGGTGCATGGTCGAGCCGCTGCCAAAGCGCGCCTGCCGCCCGGACTGGCGGGGTACACCGGCCAGACCATCATGAATGTCCTGCCTCAGCGCCAGACAGCGATCATAGCCGTCAACCAATTCACGCAAGCGATTCACCAGACTGACCATCAGCACATCGTGCCATTGAGAGGCAGGGCCGATCTCGGGATTGAGCTCTGTCAGCGCAGTGCGCAGCGTATGCGCCTGCGAGCGATCGGCCTTGGGGCCCGCATCGACCCAGGCGGCAATGTCCTGCAGGATCGCGTTGACCGCGTCGGGTAGCGGTTGTCCGTCCTTTTGCAGAGCGTGCAAGCGATCGTCGACGGCTGACACCAATGGCGTCAGGGCTGCGATCTGATCCTGCATGGCGCGCACCGCGCCTGCTGTCCAACGGATATTGCCGGTATCGAACGGCACGTGGGTAGACAGCATCCGCAGTTGCGACAGATCCTCGGCCAGGACGCGGCGCTCTTTACCGCGCTGCACTGTCTCGCGATTGGTCAGGATGTCGTGGACCCAGTTGCGTGCATCGCGTACGGTGGCGTCCAGCCGGGCCATCAAGGGGCCGGCGATGCCGCGCGGGAAAATCAAACTATGAGCCAGCGTCGCACACACAATGCCCAGACAGATTTCCTCGACCCGGGCGAGCGCCGTATCGAATACGGTCAAGGGATCGGTGACGCTGGGAAAACCGATCATGGCGGCGGTGTAGCCAGCCAACATGAACAGGTACGAGCGCGGCGTGCGGTCAAGCACCGAGATATACAGGCATATACCTATCCATAGCGACATGGCCAGCACCATCAGCACGGGCTGGTTGGACAGGCGAGGGACCAGATAGACCACGACTGCGCTGCCAAAAAAAGTCCCGCCAAGCCGGTAAGCGGCTTTTGATCGCACGGCGCCGGCCCAGGGTTGCGACACGACATAGGCCGTCGTCATTGCCCAGAATGGACGCGGCAGTCCGATCGTGTACGACAGATAAAGCGCCGTGATGGCGCCTATGTAGCACTTGACCGAAAACAGCAGCTCGTTTGCATCGGGCAGTTTCATGGTCGATGTTCCTTTCGTACAGGAACGGCATCGTCGCGGCCTAGCGCTGTTTTTAGCGTGTCGAATACCCGCAGGCAAGCCTGCAAATCTTCGTGGCTCACATCCTTGAAAATTTGGCGGCGCAGCTTGACCAGGACGCCCTCGACTTGTTCGCGCAGGGCGTGGCCATCGGGAGTGAGATGAATGGTGCGGGCGCGGCGGTCATGAGGGTCCTCGCGGCGCTCGATCAGGCCTGAGGAGACCAATTGATCCAGCACGCGGACCAGCGAAGGCCCCTCGACACCGAGAGCCTCGGCCAGCGCGCCCTGGCGCACGCCATCGCCCAAGCGGCCCGTCAGGATGACGGGCCAGGCGGTCGCCTGTGACAAACCATATTCAGACAGGGCGTTATCCGCTACGCTGCGATAAGCACGAGATAGCACCATGAGGCTGGCGGTGGTCGCCATGAGGCAGGAGTCGGTGTGTGGATTCGTCATATATGCATTGTATGCTATTTATTAGCATCCTATCAATATATTTGAGCGAAAATGTTTGGGTCCTTTTTGCCGCCGGGCCGCCCCAAGGCAAAGACGCCCCTTGGGGGGCAGCAAGCCGCAGGCGCAGCGTGGGGGTTTTTACCGCTATTCAGGAGCGCTACTGTGAATAAACCATCCTCACCCCGGCTCGGCGCGCAGAGCGTACTGTCCGGCCTTGCCGGCTGGCGGGCGCATGCCGAGCGTGACGCCATCCAGAAAAGCTTTCAGTTCAAAGACTTCAACGCCGCCTTTGGTTTCATGGCACGCGTGGCCATGTATGCCGAAAAGCTCGATCACCATCCCGAATGGTTCAACGTGTACAACCGCGTTGACGTGGTCCTGTCCACCCATTCGGCTGATGGCGTGACCGAGTTGGATGTGCGCATGGCCCGCTTCATGAACGAGACGGCGGTATCCGTGGGGGCGGCTGCCGTGGGCGGCTGAAGACCTCTCTACTGAGACTCTCGCTCTTCATTACCCGAGACCCGAGCGTATTATTCCGTGACGGCGGGGCACCGGTCAGGCAAGGCCCTATCAGGTCTGATCGCTGGCGATAATGATGAGCGCCCGCGCGGTCTTGCGGCCCTCGGCGCACAGGCTGTGTGGCAGATAGCCCGGAAAACGCACGCTATCGTCGCGTTCCAGCAGCACTGTATGTTCGCCGAAATGCACGCGGACGCGGCCTTCCAATACAAAAATCAACTCATCGCCGCCATGGTGGGCCACCGTGCGTTCGCCATGCGTGCCGACCTCTACCACCATAACCGACAGACCGCTGTTGCTGGCTCCCATGGTGATGGCTTCATAAGTATGTTCGCCCGGCTCCGTGTCTGACGAGCTCAATCGGTGCCGCTCGCCTGCACGCACGATATGGATTTCGTTTTTGGGATCGGCCTCGCCGAGCAGGGCGGAGAGCGGTGTCCCCAACACCGTCGCCACCGTATGCAGCGTGCCGACCGAGCCGAATTTTTCGCCGCGTTCCAGGCGCGACAGAAACCCCTTGTCCAAGCCGGTTTGCTCCGCTAGTGCTGTCAGCGTCAACTTGCGCTGGCGCCGTGTCGCCCGGATACGTAATCCCACTTGCTGAGCATCGGGGGGCGTGGCGGCTAGAGAGGGACGTTTGGGCGGCATGGAAAGACGGCAACTATCTCGGGCGAAAACGCGATGATGCCACTTTTGGGCGTGACGCACAGCGCGGCCTTGAGGGTTTCCCCTCGTTGCCTATAAAGGCAATTATTTGTACTTTGGGCAACATGTTGCCTATGAGGCAAAACGGACGGGATAGCCGATACGCGTTGTCTCTCCCCTGGAATCAACGGATATCAAGATGTCGGATTACGCTTTTCAAGATAAAGACGCCCTGCGCAGCCGTGTCGATCGCGAGATCGAATCGCGCGCGACGCCCTCGGCGAATTGGACCTCCGCGCAAAAAATGGCCCTGGCTTGCCGGATGCTGGCAGCGCAAGGCCATTGGCATGGCGGCCTGGCCGGTCAGATCACCTCGCGGGGCGATGAGCCTGGCACGATCTGGACCCTGCCTTTCGGGATCGGCGCCGACGAGGCGCGTGCGAGTGAGCTGATTCTGATCGACGAAGACATCAATCCCCTGGACGGCAAATCGCTGCCGAATCCGGCCAATCGTTTTCACGCCTGGATTTATCGCCATCGCCCGGAAGTCCAATGCATTGTGCACACGCATCCTCCCGCCGTGTCGGCGCTGTCGATGGTGGGCGAGCCGCTGGTGGTGGCACACATGGATGCCACGCCATTCTTTGACGATTGCGCCTATCTGCCCGAGTGGCCGGGCCTGCCCATCGGCGATGACGAAGGCGAAATCATCTCCAAGGCATTAGGCAACAAGCGCGCGATCCTGTTGGCGAATCACGGCCTGCTTACGGCCGGCAAATCGGTCGAGGAAGCCACGGTGATGGCGATCTGGCTGGAACAAGTCGCCGCGCTGCAATTGCGCGCGCGGGCGATCGGGCCGGTCAAACCCGTGCCCGCTGACCGCGCCCGCGAATCCCACGATTTTCTGGTCAAGCCCAAGATACTGGAGCTGACTTTCGCCTATTTCGCCCGTCGCGCCTTGCGCGAGGCGCCTGACTGTCTCGACTGAGAGGAGCTTTGCCATGCAACGCCGCCGTTTCCTAACTTTGGCAGGGGCGGGTGGGGCCCTGTTGTCTGCGCCTGTCGTGGCGCAAGAGGCTCCCACCATCAATTGGCGTATGCCCAGCAGTTTTCCACGGTCCCTGGACACCGTCTGGGGAGCTGCAGAATACCTGACTAAGCGCGTTTCCGATCTGACGGACGGGAAATTCACGATCCGAGGATTCCCTGCAGGCGAAATCGTGCCGCCATTACAGGTGCTGGACGCTGTGCAGAACGGCACGACGGAGTGCGGGCATACGGCGGGTTTTTATTATCTCGGTAAAGAGCCTGCCTTGGCATTCGATACCGGGGTTCCGTTCGGGTTGACGCCGCGCCAGCAGATGGCGTGGCTCTTGCATGGCGGCGGTGGCGCATTGATGGACGAGTTGTATGCCCGCTTCAATGCCTTGGCGATTCCTTGCGGGAATACGGGCGCGCAGATGGGCGGCTGGTTTCGCAAGGAAATCAAGACAGTCGACGATCTGAAGGGACTGCGGATACGCACGCCCGGCATGCTGAGCATGGTGTACGAAAAACTCGGCGCGATTCCGCAGCAGGTCGCGGGCAGCGATATCTATCCCGCGATGGAAAAGGGGGCGCTGGACGCAGTGGAGTTTGTCGGGCCATACGACGACGAGAAACTGGGCTTTGCCAAGGTCGCGAGCTACTACTACGGTCCTGGTGTGATGGAACTGGGAGCGAACCTGTGCCTGGCGATCAATCGCGACAGCTGGGCCAAACTGCCGCCTCGCTACCAAGAGGCATTGCGTGCCGCCAGCGCCATGGCGGCCGATGATTTGCTGGCCAAGTATGACGCCAACAATATCGTGGCGCTCAAGCGTCTGGTAGGGCAGGGCGTCAAGCTAAAGGCCTGGCCGCGCGAGGTCATGCATGCGATGCAGAGCGCGACCAAACAGGTCCTGGACGACTACGCTGCAAAGAGTCCGCAGTTCGCCAAGGTCTTTGCCTCGTGGAGAGAGTTTCGAGCAGATCAACTGTTATGGAACAGCGTGAACGATGGCGCGGCGGAAAACTATTTGATGGCAACGCGAGAGAAAGGCCTGTGAGCACGGCGCGCGAGGGGCGGAAACGGCTTGTGCCACGATATCAAAGCCCTTCGCATTACGATGTGCTGCGATAGTGGCCAGCCGTTTGATTGCCGCCCGCCGGTCAGCGCGGGCTCAGCCCTCGCAATCCGCCCAGCAATTGGGCGTCTCATACAGGCGCACACGGCTCAGGCGCAGCTGTGCGCCATAGTGGCCATGGTAGTGCGGCGCCAGGGTGCGGAAAACAATGCTGGCCAGGTTTTCGACCGTGGGAATGCAGTCCAGCACCACGGTCTTGTGGCCCGGTAGCGTGTCCAGAAATCCACGCACCGTCTCATCGCCGCGATACACCAGAAAGGCATGATCCCAGGGGTCGACGATATGCTGCTTGGCGATGGATTTGATTTCCGAAAAATCCATCACCATGCCGTTGTCGGATTCCCCTGGCGCGTCGACGATATCGCCGGTGAGCGTGACCTCGAGGACGTAGCGATGGCCATGCAGGTTGCGGCATTGGCTGCGGTGATCGGGGATGCGATGCCCGGCATCGAATTCCAGCTTGCGAGTCACTGAGATCATCGCAAGCCTCGCTGGGCGTAAGGGGTCATCATTAAGGAATGCCTATGTATTTATGGGTTTGCAGGCTGAGCCGCCATTGCGGGTGCTGCAAACAGTACTGAACGGCCTGCTCGGTGTTCGCGACGCGCGCCGGCCCGTCCATGGGCTGCAGGAAAAAATGCTCGAAATCCAGGTGAGCGTAGGTTTCGGGCAATGCATTGGCTTGCGGATAGACCAGCTTGAGCTCGTGGCCGCGTTCGATCACGATCGGTGCAGTGCCCTTGGGGCTGACACAGATCCAGTCGATGCCCGGGGGCGGCGGCAGCGTGCCGTTGGTTTCGATGGCGACGGTAAAACCGTGCGCGTGCACCGCCTCGAGCAAGGCCTCGTCGAGCTGCAACAGCGGTTCACCGCCGGTAAAGACGACGTAGCGGTCCTTGGTATCCGGGCCCCATGTCGCCGCGATGGTATCGGCGAGCAGGGCGGCCGTGGCGAATTTGCCGCCACCCTCGCCATCAGTGCCGACGAAATCCGTGTCACAGAACGTACAGGCGGCACTGGCCCGGTCGGCCTCGCGGCCCGACCAGAGATTGCAGCCGGCGAATCGGCAGAACACGGCAGCACGCCCCGCCTGGGCGCCTTCGCCTTGCAGGGTTTTGAAGATTTCTTTGGCGGAATAAGTCATGCGAGAACGGCATGGGCCGATCTAGGGTAATCCAGTATTTTACCGGGTTATGCGAAAACCTCGTGGTTCAGGCCCGGAGCCGGCTGCTGTTGCGCACGACCAACTCGCAGGGCACGTGATGGACAGTGGGGGCAGTGAGCTCCCCCGCAGCGTTTTGCATGGCAGCCACTAGCGTGGCGGCGGCTTGCTCGCCGATTTTGTAGGGTTGCGTGCGTACGGTGGTCAGTCCGGGTTCGACTATGCTGGCCAGCGGGACGTCGCCAAAGCCTGCGATCGCGCAGTCGCGCGGTATGGATAGACCCAATGTAGGCGCGCGCAACAGTGCCGTCAGCGCCAGATGATCGTGCGCAAAGATGACGGCATCGGGACGTTGCTCTGCGGATTCTTGGGCCAATCGTGTCGCGTGAGCCAAGCCCGCCGCGTAGTCATCGTCAGCCGCGACGCGCACGATGTCGCTGCTGAGCCCCGCCTGCTGCATGGCCTGTGAATAGCCTTGCGCCCGCCGTTCCGCGCGCGTGTCCTGCGTGCCGTGCGCGCCCTGCGCCATGGCAAAGCGGACGCGCCGCGCGCCTTGCTGCAGGAAATGCTCGGCCAGCATCAGCCCGACATCGTGTTGAGAAAAACCGACTTGGTGATATGGGCGGCCTTCCAGGATTTCCCAGGCTTCCACGATAGGGATCTGCAAGGTCTGCAGCAGGCTGTCGATGGCAGGGGAGTGATCGCCACGGGTCAATATGAGGCCGCTGGGGTGCCATCCCACAAAGGCACGAATCGCGCGTGATTCGGTGTCCACCGAATACTCGGTATTGGCCAGCAGCAATTGCAGGCCTTGCGCCTCGAGCGCATCGGTCATCCCCCGCACCATCTGGGCGAACGTAGGGCTGCTGACGTTCTGCATGATCGCACCGACAGGGCCGCCATGAGTCGAGGCGAGCCGCCGCGCGATCTGATTGGGCGCATAGCCGGTTTGGGCGATGACGGCATCGATGCGCTCGCGCAGCTTTTGCGAGACCTTATGCGGCGCATTGAAATAGCGCGACGCGGTGACAGATGACACGCCTGCCAGGGCGGCCACGTCATGAATTGTGTAGTGCCCCAATTTAGGACGCGTGCGAGACCGTGGCTGAGGCTCAGCGCAGGGATGGGCCGCGTTCTCGGCATCTAGAGGGGGCAAAGGTACATGCGTCATAGGATCGAACTATACCTCTTGCATGTGCAAAATGATACCGGTACCATTGTGAATGAAACCGGTATCATTTGGCCGGCCAGCAGATAACGACAAACCGGCTGATCCCACAGACAGGAGACAAACCATGATGATTTCGCGCCTAGGTCGCGCTGTTTTTTCCGCGATGGCCTTAGCCGCCGTGTCGCTTGCCCACGCGGCGGACTATCCGCAGAAACCCGTCACGCTAGTGGTGCCCCAACCCCCGGGTGGAGCCGCCGACGCGGTTGCACGGCCGTTCGCCCAGGCCTTGGCCGAACGGCTGGGCCAGCCCGTGGTGGTCGAGAATCGGGCAGGGGCCAACGGCAATATCGCGGCAGCCTATGTGGCACAGCGTCCCGCTGATGGCTACACCATTTTCTACGGCTCCATCAGTACGCTGGCGGTCAATCCGCATCTCTATAAATCGCCGGGCTTTGATCCGTTTAAGGATTTTCAGCCGATTACGCTGACGAACCAGACGCCGAACGTACTGGTGGTCGGTGCTCAGACGCCATACAAATCGGTGGCCGATGTGGTCAAGGCGGCAAAGGCTGAACCTGGTCAATTGGCGTTTGGTTCTGCCGGTAACGGCAACACCATGCATTTGACCGGCCTGCAGTTCGAGGCCAGTACGGGAACCAAATTGGTACATGTGCCGTACAAGGGCGGGCCAGCCGCCCTGACCGATGTCATGGGCGGACAGATTCCCATGATGTTCCACAATCTGTCGGCGGTGTTGCCGGTGGCGCAAGCAGGCAAGGTGCGCATTCTGGCAGTAGCCGATGAGAAGCGCTCGCCGCTGGCGCCCGACGTGCCGACGATGGCAGAGGCCGGCGCGCCTGGCACCGTGCAGATCGCGTGGAGCGGCATGTTGGTGCGTAGCGGTACGCCAGCGCCCATCGTCGATCGGCTGCACAAAGAAATGGTCGCCATTCTCGCCACGCCGGAGTTTCGCAAACCGCAAGAGGCCCAAGGCAGTGAAATCCTGTCGTCCACACCCCAGGAGTTCGAGGCGCGCCTGAAAGCCGATTCCCAACGCATGGCCGAGGTCATCAAGGCCGGCAACGTACACATCGATTGATTTTCTATTCTCCTATGCCTAGCCCTAATCTTTTCAAACGTGCCTTGCAGGCGCGCCAGGCACAGATCGGCCTGTGGTCGACGCTGCCGTTTCCCATGGTATCCGAGCTCATCGCGGGCGCCGGTTTTGATTGGCTGCTGATCGATACCGAGCACACGCCCAGTGATCCGATTGTGGTTCAGCAGCTATTGCAGGCCGTCGCCGCGGAACATGATCGGCCCGCATCCGCCGTCGTGCGGCCCGCGTGGAATGACACGGTGCTGATCAAGCGGCATCTCGATGTGGGAGCGCAGTCGCTGTTGCTGCCTTTTGTGCAAAACCGCGATGAGGCCGAGGCGGCGGTGGCGGCGACGCGTTATCCGCCGCGAGGCGTGCGCGGGATGGGAGGCTCGATGCGAGGTTCGCGTTTTGGCCGGGACACGAATTACGTGCAAGAGGCCGAACGCGAGCTTTGCGTGTTGGTGCAGATCGAGACCATGGAGGCGTTGGATCAGTTGGAGCAGATTGCTTCGGTTGATGGCATCGATGGGGTATTCATCGGTCCCGCGGATTTGTCAGCCAGTATGGGCGTTCCTGGAGAGTTGCATCATCCCAAGGTGCGTGCAGCGATTGATAGCGCCATTCCCCGCATTCTCGCTTGTGGAAAAGCGCCGGGTATATTGATGCTGGACGAGCCCCGCGCCCGCGAATGCCTGGATCTGGGCGCCTTGTTTGTCGCTGTGGCGACGGATCAAGTACTGCTGCGCAAGGCCTGCGATGAGACGGCAGCCCGGTTCGCGAAACGCGGCGCCGATGTGACGCCTGCCACCTATTAACCTGATCGGCCTCGATTATCTGATCGTCCCCATGACCACACCCAAACGCAAGACACCAGAAACGCTGCGCAGCCACCGTTGGTTCGCCAGCGACGACATCCGCGGTTTCGCGCACCGCCAGCGTATGCAGCAACAGGGCCTGAACCGTGAGGAATTCATGGGACGGCCAGTGATTGGCATCATCAACACCTGGAGCGATTTATCTCCGTGCCACGCGCATTTGCGCGAGCGCGCCGAAGCAGTCAAGCGCGGTGTTTTGCAGGCGGGCGGTTATCCGCTGGAACTGCCTGCACTGAGCCTGGGCGAAGTGATGGTCAAACCCACCACCATGCTGTATCGCAATTTGCTATCGGTAGAGTGCGAGGAGTTGTTGCGCAGCCTGCCTATAGACGGCGCCGTGCTGATGGGAGGCTGCGACAAGACACCGCCTGCGTTGGTGATGGGCGCGTTGTCGATGGACTTGCCCGTCATTTTCATGCCGGCGGGCCCGATGTTGAACGACCGGTATCGCGGCGAAGCCGTAGGCGCCGGCACGCATACTAAAAAGTTCTTTGCCGAGTACACCATTGGCGCCATCGACAAATCGCAATGGGTAGCCATGGAATCGCGCATGACGCGCAGCGTAGGCACCTGCAACACCATGGGAACGGCCAGCACCATGACCGCCATCGTGGAGGCTCTAGGACTATCGCTGCCGGGCTCGATGGCGATTCCAGCGGTGGATGCTGCGCATACGCGCATGGCATGGCAGTGCGGCCATCGCGCGGTTGAAATGGTGTGGGAGGATCTCAAGCCGTCGCGGATCTGTACCGCCGCAGCATTTCGCAATGCCGTGGTGACCTATGTCGCCCTGGGCGGCTCGACCAATGCTGCGGTTCATCTACCCGCCATGGCGGGCAGGGCCGGGATCGAGTTGACTCTGGATGAGATCGATGCGATTGCGCGAGACGTTCCTGTGATTGCAAATCTGTACCCATCGGGCACGCGCCTGATGGAGGATTTTTTCTATGCAGGTGGATTGCCGACGGTACTGCGCAAGGTGACTGCACATCTGGATCTGTCCACGTTGACCTGTACCGGCCGCACCCTGGGTGAAAACCTCGCAGACTGGCCTGAGGTTGAGGAGGACGGCACGATCCTGGACCCTGCGGCGCCGCTCAAACAGGGCGTAGGAGATTGCACCGAGGCCGGTCTGGCGATGGCTGTGGTACGTGGCAACCTTGCTCCCGACGGCGCGGTCATCAAGCCTTCGGCAGCGAGCCCGCATCTCTTGCGCCATACCGGTCCGGCGCTGGTATTCGATTCGAACGCCGAGATGTTCGAGGCTATGGTGGACCCCGATCTGGATGTGGACGAGAACACGGTCCTGGTGCTGCGCAACGGCGGACCCATCGGCGGGCCTGGCATGCCGGAGTGGGGCAATCTGCCGATTCCCAAAAAGCTCCTGCAAAAAGGCGTACGCGACATGCTGCGTATTTCCGATTCGCGGATGAGCGGCACGCATTACGGTACTTGCGTGCTGCACGTCTCGCCCGAATCAGCCATCGGCGGGCCGCTGGCGTTGTTGCGCACGGGCGATATGGTCCGATTGGACATTGGCGCGCGCAGCCTGGATATGCTGGTGTCCGACGAAGAGCTGGCTGAACGCCGTCGCCAATGGTCGCCGCCGCCTCAGCCGTATACGCGCGGCTTTACGCGCATCTATCAAAACGAGGTGACGCAGGCCCATCTGGGGTGCGACTTTGCCAGTCTGTCAGGCAATGACCCTACGCCGGAGCCTCCCATCCATTAATGCGTGCAGGTATTGCGCTCGATCCGATAAACAGCAGAATGTGATCGATACTTCACAAAACCGGAAAATAACGATGAAATGTGAGCTGTAGCTCTCATTTTGATCCAGCGCGGCGATGGATGTGTCCTTTGCCGCGCTGATTTTCTATTCATGTATCACATTCAAGACGACCTATACCTCGACGAGCGCGATATCGAGTTCGGCATGATCCGCGCCCAGGGGGCGGGCGGCCAGAACGTCAACAAGGTCTCCAGCGCGGTGCATCTGCGGTTTGATGTGCGGGCATCGAGCTTGCCCGATCACATCAAGGACGCGCTGTGCGAATTGCCGGATCGGCGTGTGTCGAAAGACGGCGTCATCGTGATCAAAGCACAGGCCTACCGCAGCCAGGAAAAAAATCGCGCCGAGGCGCTGGAGCGTCTGGCGGAGATGGTGCGCGCAGCGGCTCGGCCAGTAAAGGCTCGGCGGCCAACGCGACCGACACGCGCGTCGCAGCAGCGCAGGGTGCAGCGCAAGGTATTACACGGAGAAATCAAGCGCCTGCGCGGGAGAGTGACGGGCGACTGAGCGGCAACGGCGGTTTATGCCTGCCAACTGAACGCCAAATCGCTATCACCCACCGGTTCGCCATTCGGACTGTAGCGGCGTTCGTGCAGTTCACCACGGCCATCCGCGTGCAAGGCCAACACGGTCGAGGCGCGCGTGCCGTAGTTGGGGCTGACGATAAAGGGGCTGCTGAGCAGGCGTTCGCGGTCCAACGGAATGCCAGTCGCCGGTAGATCTGCGTCGTCGGCAGGCGTGCGGTCAAAGAGATTGGCGTAGAGCGCGGGCACGTCGGGTTGCGGCGTGGCCTGCAATATGCGTTCAAAGCCGATCTTGGTACGCGTGAGTTTGGGCCAGGGCGTATCCAGCAGATGGTTCGAGAGGGCATAGATCCCTGGCGGCAGCGCACGCGGTGCGCCGTCGCGATTGCTGAGATAACAGGCGCCGGCGATGTCGCCTACGATCAGGTTGAATCCGTTGTAGAGAGCATCGCGCTCATGCACCGCGGCGAGATAGTCGGCCGGGCTGGTGTCGCTGCGTAGAAAGTCTTCGACCAACGCGCCACGCGACGGGGCGTCGTTCAGCACGTGCTGCGGATCGCGAAAATTGGTGACGATGGCGTAGCGGCCGTGTTCGTTCACGCCCATCCATGTGCCGCCCGCGCGCAGATCACGGCCCGCATAGATGCGGGGCTCGCCAGGCCACATTGATGCTGCTTGAGCCGGACGCTCGTGAAACTCGTCGCGATTGGAGGCAATGAGAACGGGAATGCCGGTGAGGTGGTGGAGGGCAAGTACGGCGAGACACATGGGATGATTCAGTGAGGTGAAAGAGTCAGCGTGCGTCGTCAGCCATGCACAAAAGCCGCCTGTACCGGCTGCGCCAGACGAAAATAATCCTCTGTGCGCATGATGATGGATGCGTCTAATCGTCCTGCGTTGAAAACAATTTCGTCATGCCGTTCGCGCAGCGAAGGATCTACCAATAGCGATAGTTCCTCGTTGAAAGAGAAAGGAGGAATGGCGCCGATTTCGCAGCCTGTGAGCTCGCGCGCGAGGTCTTGTGAAGCCAGCGAGGCCTTTTTACCGCCAGCTGCTAAAGCAATGGCGGCCAGATCGGCTTGTTTATCGGCCGGAAAAACCGCCAAGACATTTTTGCGCTGATTAGACGTGATCTTGACGCGGCACACCAGCGCCTTGGCGCCTTGACTGACGGCGGTGCCGCGGATGACGGCGACTTCTTCGGATTTGCCCGCAGGCTCGTGGCGTAGGAGGCGATAGGAAATCTGGTGATCGGTCAGCAGGGTTTGCAGTTGCTGAAATACATCCATGGCAAGTGAGCAGTGCGGTAGTCGACCCCGAGATAATACGCCCTCTCAATGGGTCGGGCTATCGAGCGCACCGGTTCGGCCATCGCTGGCCTCGCTCACCAGCTGCAGCAGATTCGACACCACGCTCGATGTTTCACCGCGGCGCGTGGCCAAGCCCAGCACGGCTTTGGGCCATGACGAGTCCAGAGGGCGATAGGTCACCCCCGCTGGCTGCATGCAGCGCATGGAGGCTGGGATGACGGCGATGCCCATGCCGGCGGCGACCAGATTGACGGCGGAAGACAGCTGCGGTGCGCGCTGTCCGATGTCAGGGTTGAAGCCGTTTTGACGGCAGGCGGAAATGATATCTGCGCTCAGGCCATAGCCTGATTTGCGGGCATAGATGATGAAGCGTTCGGCATGCAGGTCCCGCAGTTGCAGCCGGGTCTGTGCGGCGAGAGGATGATTGTTTGGCAGCACAACCACCAGCGATTCCTCGGCAAGCTTTACAAAATGAATGCCGCTGGCCACGGAAAAGGGCGGTCGTACAAACGCAGCGTCAATCGTCTTGTCACCGAGAGAGGCGATCAGTGACTCGCTGTCGCTTTCCTCCAGGCTGACTTCGACCTCGGGATGCCGATGTTGGTACAGGCTGATGGTGTGCGTTACCAGATCGTTAAAGGACGCGGGTTCGGTGAAGCCGATGCGCAGCACGCCGGCCTCGCCGCGTGCGGCGCGCTGTGCCGTGTGCATAGCATCATCCACGCGCGCCAAGATATCGAGGGCGTGTTTCAGGAACACTTTGCCCACGCTGTTGAGCACCACGCCGCGGCCGACGCGATCGAACAGCGGGGTGCCTATTTCCTTTTCCAGCTCGCGTATCTGCTGGCTCAGGGGCGGTTGCGCAATACCCAGTTGCTGCGCGGCGCGGGTGAAATGTTCCGCCTGCGCGGTGGCCACGAAGTAACGCAGATGGCGTAGTTCCATATTGGTACTTATTAAATATTAATTATTCATTTTCAATATATTAGACGTAATGATTCGGCCGCGCCATAATTTGCGCCGTGGTTGACATGGCCATCTGTATGGGTCAGACGCGGCTTGGCCATTCAGAATCAAATGACGAGGAATAGCAAATGAAAGCGACGCAGCAATTGCGGCAGGCATTGACGACGGGCAAGACCTTGGTAGCGCCAGGCGCGTTTGATGGGCTGTCGGCGCGTTTGGTCGCGATGGCGGGTTTCGATGCGGTCTACGCCAGCGGCGGGGCGATCGCGCGCGCGGCCGGGGTGCCCGATCTGGGCCTGCTGAGTTTTACCGAGGTCATGGACCGGGTCGAGAAAATCGTCGAGGCCAGCGGACTGCCGGTCATTGCCGATGCCGATACGGGTTTTGGCGGATCGGCCAACGTCGAGCGTACCGTGCGCATCATGGAACGTGCGGGCGTGGCGGCTTTCTATCTGGAAGACCAGTCATTTCCCAAACGTTGCGGCCATCTGGACGACAAGAGTCTGGTCGATACGGACGAAATGGTGCGCAAGATCAAGATCGCCCGGCAGACCCTCACTGATCCCGATTGCCTGGTGATCGCGCGCACTGACGCCATTGCCGTCGAAGGCTTTGAATCCGCACTCGTGCGCGCCGAGCAGTACGCCGCCGCTGGTGCGGATATGTTGTTTGTCGAGGCGCCAGAGACCATCGAGCAGATTCGCGAGATCGCGCGACGGATCCCCGGCCCGAAGCTGATCAACATGTTTTACGGTGGCAAGACGCCACTGGTGCCTATCGATGAATTGTCGGCCTTGGGCTATCAGATCACCATCATCCCGTCCGATTTGCAGCGTGCTGCTATCCACGCCATGCAGATTACCTTGCAGGAGATCAAGCGTACTGGCGACAGCAGCGCGTTGGCTGAGCAACTGACCAGCTTCAAGGAGCGCGAGCAGATTGTGCAAACCAGCCGATACCTGGACCTGGATAAGCTGTAAAGCTCAGGCCGGAGGATCTACGGCTACCGTGTTATTTGTTCAGACGATAATGCGACGCCGTATGCATGAAGGCTTCCAGCGTAGCGCGTTGCCACGCGGCGTCGTGGCCCAGTTCTTCGGCCAGAATGCGCGCGACTTCGGGCGCGGCCAGGATGGCGGCTTCGCTATCGAGGAACAAGGCACGGTTGCGCCGGGCCAGGACGTCTTCGACGGTGCGCGCCAGCTCGTGCTCCGCAGCAAAGCGCACGTGGGCCTCCGTCAGGCCGCTGGCCCTGACAAGCACATGCTCGATGCCGGGCAGGGCACGCAACGTCGGCAGATCCGTGCCGTAATAGCTATCGGGCGTGCCATGGGCCGGTTGATGCGCGAACGGCGACATTGAGGTGTTTCGTGTCGCATTGGCGTAGGAGCCCGTGTTCGTGCCCGTACGCAATGTCGCGCCCGTACTGGCCTCGCCAGGCTGCGTTCCCGCTGGACTTGCGCCATGCAACGGCAGATCCGCGGTCCGGCAATGCGCCTGAGGCAACAACTGATGCTGAATCGCGGTGTCGATGACATCCTGAGCCATCCGGCGGTAGGTCGTCCATTTCCCGCCCGTCACGGTGACCAGGCCGTTGCGCGACACCAGGATTGTGTGTTCGCGCGACAGCGTTTTTGTCGCGGCCTCGCCGGTGGCCTTGACCAGGGGACGCAGGCCTGCCCAGACGCTCGTCACGTCCGCGCGCGTGGGTTTGCGGCTGAGATAACGGGCCGCCGTCTGCAGAATGAAATCGATGTCGGCGTTTGAGGCGACCGGGTCCAGCGGCAGATCGTCGCGTGGGGCATCGGTGGTGCCGACGATGGTATGGCCATTCCATGGAACGACAAAAAGCACGCGGCCATCGTCGGTCTTGGGAATGAGGATGGCTTTGTCTCCCGGCAGAACGTCGCGCGGCAACGTCAGATGCACGCCTTGGCTGGGCGCCACCATGGTCTGAGCCTGCGGGTCATCCATGCGGCGCACGCTGTCGACCCATACGCCGGTAGCGTTCACCACACATCGCGCGCGTACGGTGTATTCCGTGCCGCTGAAAACGTCCTGCACGATCACGCCTTCGATGGCGCCTGTACTCTGGCGGGCATCGCTGCCACGCAGCAGGCCCGCGGCACGTACGTAATTGACGGCGGTGCCGCCCAGGTCGAACAAGGTGCGCATTAACGCGATCGCCAATCGTGCGTCATCGAATTGGCCGTCGTAATACAGCACGCCGCCGCGCAGACTGCGGCCGCTCACGGTCGGGGCAATGGTGCTGGCCGCAGCCAGGGTCTCTTTTTTCGACAGCCAACGGCTGGGCGCCAAGTTGAGTTTGCCGGCCAGCATGTCGTACATCTTGAGCCCGACGCCGTAGAACGGCTGATCAAACAGACCGTAGGCAGGCACGACGAACCCCAGGGGCCATACCAAGTGCGGTGCGTTGCGATTGAGCAGCCCTCGTTCATGAAGGGCCTCGCGCACCAGGCTGATATTGCCTTGTGCAAGGTAACGCACACCGCCGTGGACGAGTTTGGTGGCCTTGCTGGACGTGCCTTTGGCGAAATCCTGACCTTCGACCAGCAACGTGCGGTAGCCGCGTGCGGCGGCATCCACCGCGGTTCCCAGCCCGGTCGCACCCCCGCCGATCACGACCACATCCCAGGTCGCGTTGTCATTCAGTGCGCCCAAGAGGGCATCGCGACCGGGAATGGCTTTGGGAACGGGGGCGGTATTCATGGTGGTTTTATTGGTGTGGGCAGAGAGGGGAATAGTGCGTACAGAGTTACGGTCGCGCGCCGTCTGAGTCTCGGACGTGAGTGTCCCTGCCCGAGGCGGCTGCCTCAGCGGGGCCCGTAATAGAGGAATCTGCATCCAGGGCATTTGCGTCCGCTTCGGCGATCACGCAGCGCACGCCGGATTCCTGCAGCACCTGGGCCAGGGGCGGCTGCGGATACGCGTCCGTAAAGAATCTGTCGATC
>Ga0164243_10006633_pt1 | contig 17475 bp, 17 predicted proteins | sample OricompcompostOP_FD_108781 | JGI IMG/M metagenome (GOLD analysis project Ga0164243, IMG submission 108781) | Organic Plus compost microbial communities from Emeryville, California, USA - Original compost - Organic plus compost (OP) | ecosystem: Engineered > Solid waste > Mixed feedstock >... | reverse complement strand
TGAGCGCCGAGGCCGTGATCATGATGCTGGTCGCGATGGCGATCCTGTGGGGAGGCCTGGCGGTCGCGATCGTGCGGCTGAACCGGCACGAGCCACCCACGCTCGAGGAGATCCACCGGGACCTCTGAGGTCGCTGCGCAGACAGCTCGCCCCTCGCTGCCTGCCGCGATGTCAGAAGACGATCTCGCCGGACTTGCGGCGGGACCGGAGCTGTTGCAGCGCCTCGTCGAGGATCACCTCGGCCTCGGCGTCGGAGCGGCGCTCCTTCACGTAGGCGAGGTGGGTCTTGTAGGGCTCGATCTTCGGCGCCGGGGGCGGGTTCTCCGAGTCGAGCGAGGCCGGGAGCCCGCACTTGGGGCAGTCCCACGACTCGGGCACGGTCGCCTCGATCGAGAACGTCACCACCGAACGGTGCTGGTTGGAGCAGAAGTAGGTGACCGCCTGGCGCGGGGCGGCCTCACCACGCTCCGCCTCGCCCATCGGTCCGGCGCCGACACGGCTGCCTCGGATCGCGTTCCCTCCACCGGCCATGCTCGACTCCTCGGTAGGTCAGTACGCCTTGAGCAGACCCAAGGCAATCACACAGGCGAACCAGATCACACCAACGCCGATGGTGAACCGGTCCAGGTTGCGTTCCGCGACGGAGGAGCCGCCGAGCGAGCTCGACACCCCGCCGCCGAACATGTCGGAGAGTCCGCCACCGCGTCCCTTGTGCAGCAGGACGAGCAGCACCATGAGGGCGCTGCACACGATGAGCAGAATGGTGAAGAGCAGTTCCACGGTCGGGAATCCTACGTCAGGTGGGCGGGAATCGAGCATCCGGCCACGGGGCGGTCAGGTCTGTGCGTCAGAGCATCGGCATGTCGTAGTAGCGGCAGATGCCCCCGAACTCGTCGGCGTCGAGGCTGGCGCCACCGACCAGGCACCCGTCGACGTCGGGCTGGGCCATGATCCCCGCGACGTTGGCCGCCTTCACCGACCCCCCGTACAGCACCCGCACGCCCTCGGCGGCGGCGTCGTCGTGAGTCTCCGCGATCCGGGCCCGGATCGCGGCGCAGACCTCCTGCGCGTCCTCCGGGGTGGCCACCTCGCCGGTGCCGATCGCCCACACCGGCTCGTAGGCGACGACCAGCCCGGCCACCTGCTTCGCGGTGAAGCCGGCCAGCGAGCCGTCCACCTGGGCCAGCGTGAACGGCACCTGCTCGCCGGCCTGGCGGACGTCGAGCCCCTCGCCGACGCACACGATCGGCGTCATCCCGGCCCGCAGCGCCATGTGCGCCTTGGCGTTGACCAGCTCGTCGCTCTCCTGGTGGTACTGCCGGCGCTCGGAGTGCCCGACGACGACGTAGCTGCACCCCAGCTTGGCCAGCATGGAGGCCGAGATCTCACCCGTGTAGGCGCCGTCCTCGTGGGCGGAGACGTCCTGGGCGCCGTAGCGGATCGACAGGTGGTCGCCGTCCACCAGCGTCTGCACCGAGCGCAGGTCGGTGAACGGCGGGATCACCACCACCTCGACCTTGGTGAAGTCGTGACGCTTGTCGTTGAGCGTCCACGCCAGCTTCTGCACCAGGACGACGGCCTCCTGGTGGTTCTTGTTCATCTTCCAGTTCCCCGCCATCAGCGGGGTGCGCTTCGTTGCGGCCATCAGTCCTCCAGAACCGTGATGCCGGGCAGCTCGGCGCCCTCGAGGTACTCGAGACTGGCGCCGCCGCCGGTGGAGATGTGCCCGAAGGCGTCCTCGTCGAAGCCGAGCGCGCGCACCGCCGCCGCGGAGTCGCCGCCGCCGACCACCGACAGGCCGTCGACCCGGGTCAGCGCCTCGGCGACCGCGCGGGTGCCCCCGGCGAACGCGTCGGTCTCGAAGACGCCCATCGGGCCGTTCCAGAACACCGTGCGCGCGTCGGCCAGCGCCGCCACGAACGCCGCCGCGGACTCCGGTCCGATGTCCAGCCCGAGGCTGTCGGCCGGGATCCGGTCCGCCGGTACCACGATCGGCAGCGGCTCGCGGCCCTCGCTCGGGAACTCCTTGTCGACGACGATGTCGGTGGGCAGCAGGATCTGCACGCCGCTCTCCTCGGCCCGGCGCAGGTAGCCGCGCACGGTGTCGAGCTGGTCCTCCTCGAGGAGGCTCCTGCCCACCTCGTGGCCCTGGGCCCGGAGGAACGTGAACACCATGCCGCCGCCGATCAGCAGCCGGTCGGCCTTGCCGAGCAGGTTGTCGATGACGCCGAGCTTGTCGGAGACCTTGGAGCCGCCGAGCACCACCGCGTACGGCCGCTCGGGGTCCTCGGTGAGCCGGCGCAGCACCTCGATCTCGGCGCGGACCAGACCGCCCATCGCGTGCGGGAGCCGCTGGGCGACGTCGTAGACGCTCGCCTGCTTGCGGTGCACCACGCCGAACCCGTCGGAGACGAACGCGTCGGCCAGGCTCGCCAGCTGGTCCGCGAACGCGCCCCGCTCGGCGTCGTCCTTGCTGGTCTCGCCCGCGTTGAACCGGACGTTCTCCAGCAGCGCGACCTGACCGTCGGCCAGGCCGTCGACCGTGGCGCGCGCGGACTCGCCGACGGTGTCGCTGGCGAAGGCCACCTCCGCGCCGAGCAGCTCGCCGAGACGCTTCGCCACCGGCGCCAGCGAGTACGCCGGGTCCGGCTCGCCCTTCGGCCGGCCGAGGTGCGCGACGACGACCACCCGGGCGCCGGCCTCGGCCAGCTCCTTCAGGGTCGGGACGCTGGCCCGGATCCGGCCGTCGTCGGTGATGGTGGTGCCGTCCAGGGGCACGTTGAGGTCAGACCGGACGAGGACCCGCTTGCCCCGGACCTCGCCCAGACCGGCGTACTCCCCCACCGTCAGAGGGTCTCGCCGACGTAACTGATCAGGTCGGCCAGCCGGTTCGAGTAGCCCCACTCGTTGTCGTACCAGCCGAGCACCTTGACCTGGTTGCCGATCACCTTGGTCAGCGGCGCGTCGAAGATGCAGGACACCGGGTCGGTGACGATGTCCGTGGAGACCAGCGGGTCGGTCGAGTAGCGCAGGTAGTGGTTGTCGGCGGCCTTCTCGAAGGCGGCGTTGACCTCCTCGACGGTGGTCTCGCGGGAGACCTCGACGGTGAGGTCGGTCGCCGAGCCGGTCGGGGTCGGGACGCGCATCGCGTAGCCGTCGAGCTTGCCCTTGAGGTCGGGCAGCACCAGGCCGATCGCCTTCGCGGCGCCGGTGGAGGTCGGCACGATGTTGAGCGCGGCGGCCCGGGCCCGGCGCGGGTCCTTGTGGATGTTGTCCTGCAGGTTCTGGTCGGCGGTGTAGGCGTGGATGGTGGTCATCAGGCCCTTGACGATGCCGAACTCGTCGTGGAGCACCTTCGCCATCGGCGCCAGGCAGTTGGTGGTGCACGACGCGTTGGAGATCACCGTGTGCGCCTCGGGGTCGTAGGTCTCGTGGTTGACCCCCATCACCACGGTGACGTCCTCGTTCTTGGCGGGCGCGGAGATGATGACCTTCTTGGCGCCGGCGTCGATGTGCGCGCGGGCCTTGGTGGCGTCGGTGAAGAAGCCGGTGGACTCGACGACCACGTCGACACCGAGGTCGGCCCACTTGAGTGCGGCCGGGTCCCGCTCGGAGAAGGCCCGGACCTCCTGGTCACCGACCACGATGGCGTCCTCGGTGGCGGTCACGTCGACGTCGAGCCGGCCGAGGATCGAGTCGAACTTGAGCAGGTTGGCCAGGGACGCGTTGTCGGTCAGGTCGTTGACGCCGACGATCTCGATGTCGGCGCCGGACGCACGTACGGCGCGGAAGAAGTTGCGGCCGATCCGGCCGAACCCGTTGATGCCAACACGAACGGTCACGAGTGAGCTCCTGCAGATCGAGACGACTGGGGTCGCTCCGACCCTATCGCCCGGCCGTTGCGCATCTCGTGACGCGTCCGGGTACGCACGAGTAACCGCGCTCCCGCGCCGCGGTCAGGCGTCCTCGGCGAGCATCTCCGGGGTCAGCGACGCCTCGGTGTCGGGGATGCCGAGCTCCTCGGCGCGCTTGTCGGCCATCGCCAGGAGCCGACGGATCCGGCCCGCGATCGCGTCCTTGGTGAGCACCGGCTCGTGGAGCTGCCCGAGCTCCTCCAGCGAGGCCTGCTTGTGCTCCAGGCGGAGCATGCCGGCCATCCGCAGGTGGTCGGGGATGTCGTCGCCGAGGATCTCCATCGCCCGCTGCACGCGGGCCCCGGCCGCGACCGCCGCCCGCGCCGAGCGGCGCAGGTTGGCGTCGTCGAAGTTCGCGAGCCGGTTGGCGGTGGCGCGCACCTCCCGGCGCATCCGGCGCTCCTCCCAGGCCATCAGCGTCTCGTGGGCGCCGAGGCGGGTGAGCAGCTGGCCGATCGCGTCGCCGTCGCGGATCACCACCCGGTCGACCCCACGCACCTCGCGCGCCTTGCCCTGGATGCCGAGCCGGCGGGCCACCCCGACCAGCGCGAGCGCGGCCTCCGGGCCGGGGCAGGTCACCTCGAGCGAGGAGGACCGGCCGGGCTCGGTGAGGGAGCCGTGCGCCAGGAACGCCCCGCGCCAGGCCGCCACCGCGTCGCACGCGCCACCGGACACCACCGCGGGCGGCAGCCCGCGCACCGGACGGCCGCGCTGGTCGACCAGGCCGGTCTGCCGGGCCAGCGCCTCGCCGTCGCGGACCACGCGCACGATGTAACGGCTGCCCTTGCGGATCCCGTTGCCCTGGACCATCACGACGTCGGACTCGGCGCCGTACACCTCGGACACGTCCTTGCGCAGCCGGCGGGCCGCAGCCCCGGTGTCGAGCTCCGCCTCGACGACGATCTTGCCGCCGACCAGGTGGAGGCCGCCCGCGAAGCGCAGCATCGAGGCGACCTCGGCCTTGCGACAGCACGTCTTGGTGATCGCGGTGTTCGCCAGCTCGGCCTTCACCTGTGCCGTCATCGCCATGGCGCCGATCCTGCCACGCGCGTCAACAACCCTCGGTCAGTCGGGTGACCCCAGGATCCGTGCGTACGTCGCGGCCAGCCGCTCCGGGTCGTGCCGGGCGGTGCCGTCGCCCATCGACACCGCGTCGACGACGAGGGCGGCACCCAGGTCCCGGACCACGTCCTCCAGCTTGGCGAGCTCGTCACCGGGGGTGCCGGCGTCGGCGATCACCACGTCGATCTGCAGGTCCGGGGCGTGGTCGGTGAGCACCGCGAGGTGGTCGGACAGGTCGAACCCCCCGGTCTCGCCGTCCTGCGGCTCGAGGTTGAGCACCACGACCACCTGCGCCTCGGTGTCGACGATCGCCTGCCGGAGCGCGGGCACCATCAGGTGCGGCAGCACCGAGGTGAACCACGAGCCCGGGCCCAGCACCACCCAGTCGGCCTGCCGGATGGCGGTGATCGCCTCCTCGCTGACCGGCGGGTCCTCGGGCACCAGGCTGATCGAGGTGATCACCCCGCTGGTGGTGGCGACCTCGACCTGCCCGCGCACGGTGGTCACCTCGTCGGGGTCGTCGCCCGCACCGCGCACCCGGGCGCTGATGTCCATCGGGGTGAGCGCCATCGGCAGCACCCGGCCCTTCGCACCGAGCAGCCGACCCACCCAGTCCAGCGCGTCGACGTGCCCGTGCCCGTCCTTGGTGAGCAGCTCCCACAGCCCGACGATCAGCAGGTTGCCCACGACGTGGCCGCGCATCTCGCCGTTCCCCTGGAACCGGTGCTGCAGCACCCGGGCCCAGGTGTCCCCCCACTGGTCGGAGCCGCACAGCGCGGCGAGCGCCATCCGCAGGTCCCCCGGGGGCAGCACCCCGAACTCCCCGCGCAGCCGCCCCGACGAGCCGCCGTTGTCGGCGACGGTGACGATCGCGGTGAGCTCGTCGATGGTCAGGTCGTCGACGAGCTGGCGCAGCGCCGAGAGCGACGCGTGCAGCCCGTGGCCCCCACCGAGGGCGACGACGGACTGGGCGCGCTCGGCCCGCCTCAGGCGCGGAGTGCTCATGTGCCCGCCGCTACTCCCGCCCGAGGTCGCGGTGGCTGGTCGTGGCGTCGAGCCCGAGCTCCCGCAGCCGGCGGGCGATCTCCTCGCTCATCGCCACGCTGCGGTGCTTGCCCCCGGTGCAGCCGATCGCGATCCGCATGAACCGCTTGCCCTCACGGACGTAGCCGTCGGCCACCCCGGCCAGCACCGGGACGTAGCCGTCGAGGAACTCCTCGGCGCCGGCCTGCTTCATCACGAACTCGGCGACCGGCTCGTCGTTGCCGTTCAGCGGCCGCAGCTCGGCGACCCAGTAGGGGTTCGGGAGGAACCGCATGTCGGCCAGGAAGTCGGCGTCGACCGGGATGCCGTACTTGAACCCGAAGCTGATCACGGTGACCTTCAGCCGGGTGGTCTCCGGCGACCCGAACGCGTCGGCGATCCGCTCGGTGAGCTGGTGCACGTTGAGCGAGGTCGTGTCGATCAGCAGGTCGGCATCGCCGCGCAGGTCGGCCAGGACCTTGCGCTCCCGGACCAGCCCGTCCAGCAGCCGCCCGCTGCCCTGCAGCGGGTGCGGCCGCCGGGCCGCCTCCTGACGGCGGACCAGCACCTCGTCGGTGGCGTCGAGGAAGAGCAGCGTGGTCCGGCGCCCGGTGGCGCCCTGGGCCAGCTGCGCGCGGAGGGTGTGGAAGAACGAGCCGGACCGGACGTCGACGACCACGGCCATCCGCTGCCCGCGGCCGAGGTTCTGGTCGACCAGCCGGACCGTGTCGGGCAGCAGGCTGGGTGGCAGGTTGTCGACCACGTAGAAGCCGAGGTCCTCGAGCTCCTTGGCGGCGGTGCTGCGCCCCGCCCCGGTCATGCCGGTGACGACGACCAGGTCGCCGCGGGGTCCGTCGTCCGTCTCAGCCGTCATCCGAGATCTCGCCCGTCGCGGTGTTCACGGACACAGTGTTGCGGCTCCCGGGGGTGGTCGCGACCGCTTCCTTGATCGCCGCGGCCGTGCGCGGCCCGATCCCGGGCACCATCGCGATCTCCTCCACGGACGCGGCGCGCAGCTTCTTGAGCGAGCCGAAGTGCTTGAGCAGGGTCTTGCGGCGCACCTCCCCCAGCCCGGGCACGTCGTCGAGCACGCTCTCCACCATCGACTTGGAGCGCCGGGACCGGTGGTGGGTGATCGCGAAGCGGTGCGCCTCGTCGCGCACCCGCTGCAGCAGGTAGAGACCCTCCGAGGACCGGGCGAGGATGACCGGGTCCTCCTCGTCGGGGAGCCACACCTCCTCGAGCCGCTTCGCCAGCCCGCACACCGGGATGTCGTCGATGCCGAGCTCGTCGAGGGCCCGCTTGGCGGCCGCGACCTGCGGCGGGCCGCCGTCGACCACGACCAGGCCGGGCGCGTAGGCGAACTTGCGCGGGCGTCCGGTCTCCGGGTCCACGAGCATCGGCCCCTCGTCGGTCACCCGGGTCTCGGAGGTGGCCTGCTCGTCGAGCAGCCGGCGGAACCGCCGGGTGATCACCTCGTGCATGGACGCGACGTCGTTCTGCCCCTCGACGCCGCGGATCACGAAGCGCCGGTACTCGCTCTTGCGGGCGAGGCCGTCCTCGAAGACCACCATCGACGCCACCACCTCGGTGCCCTGGAGGTTGGAGACGTCGAAGCACTCGATCCGCAGCGGCACCTCGTCGAGGCCGAGGGCCTGCTGGATCTCCTCCAGCGCCCGGTTGCGGGTGGTGAGGTCGCTCGCGCGCTTGGTCTTGTGCAGCGCCAGCGCCTGCGCGGCGTTGCGGGCCACCGTCTCCTGCAGGGTCTTCTTGTCGCCGCGCTGCGGGACCCGGATCTGCACCCTGCTGCCCCGGTGGTCGCTCAGCAGCTGCTCGAACGTCTCCACCTCGGGCGGCAGCTCGGGCACGAGGATCTCGCGCGGGATCGCCTCCGCGTCCCCGGCGTAGAGCTGCAGCAGGAAGTCGGCGACCAGCTCGGCGGTGCCGGCGTCGGTCACCCGGTCGGCGACCCAGCCGCGCTGGCCGCGGATCCGGCCGCCGCGCACGTAGAAGATCTGGACGGCGACCTCGAGCGGGTCCTCGGCGAGCGCGATCACGTCCGCGTCGGCGCCGTCCCCGAGCACCACGGCCTGCTTCTCCAGCGCCTTGTTCATCGCGGCCAGGTCGTCGCGCAGCCGGGCCGCCCGCTCGTAGTCCTGGGCCTCCGAGGCGGCGTACATCTCACTCTCGATGCGGCGCATGAACGGCTTGGTCCGGCCGGCCATGAAGTCGCAGAAGTCGTCGACGATCCGCCGGTGCTCCTCGGCGGTGACGTTGCCGACGCACGGCGCCACGCACTTGCCGATGTAGCCCAGCAGGCACGGGCGGCCGATCTGGCCGGACCGCTTGAACACCCCGTTGCTGCACGAGCGCATCGGGAACACCCGGAGCAGGATGTCGACCGTCTCGCGGATCGCCCACGCGTGGCTGTAGGGGCCGAAGTAGCGGGTGCCGCGCTTCTTGGCGCCGCGGCCCACCATCACCCGCGGGAACTCCTCGCCGACCGTCACCGCGAGCCAGGGGTAGCTCTTGTCGTCGCGGTACTTGATGTTGAACCGGGGGTCGTACTCCTTGATCCAGGAGTACTCGAGCTGGAGCGCCTCCACCTCGGTGTTGACGACCGTCCAGTCGACGCTGGCCCCCGACGTGACCATCGCCGCGGTGCGCTGGTGCAGGTTGCCGATGTCCTGGAAGTACGACGACAGCCGCGCGCGCAGGTTCTTGGCCTTGCCGACGTAGATGACCCGGCCGCGGGCGTCACGGAACCGGTACACGCCGGGCTGGGTAGGGATCGACCCCGGCGCGGGACGGTAGGACGGCGGGGCAGCCACACCACAACCCTACGGACGGGTCCGGACAGCCGGACGTCTCAGGTGGCGACGATCGTGCCGCCGCGCACCTCGATCGCCACCGGCTCGAGCGGGGAGGGCGCCGGTCCGCTCTCCACCGAGCCGTCCTCGATCGAGAACTTGCTGTGGTGGCACGGGCAGTTGATGGTCCGGTCGACCTCGGTGACCTCGCAGTGCTGGTGGGTGCAGATCGCCGAGAACGCCTTGAACTCCCCCTCGGTCGGCTGGGTCAGCACGATCCGCTCGTCGGCCAGGATCAGCCCGCCGCCGACCGGGACGTCCGCGGTCGACGCCAGCTCCGCGCCCGCGTCCGGGCTCGGGGCGTCCTCCCCGTCGTCTCCGCCGCCGCCGCAGCCGGCAAGGGCCACCGCGGTCCCGAGGGCGCCCAGGCCCTGGAACACGATCCGGCGGGGCAGGGCGTTGCTGTGCTCGGTCATCGGCTTCTCTACGGGCTCGCGGCGTGATCGGTTCAGGCGGACTTCCGGGTGGACCGCTTCGCGGCCGCCTTCTTGGCCGTCGTCTTCTTGGCCGTCGTCTTCTTGGCCGCCGTCTTCGTGGCCGCCTTCCTTGCCGCCGTCTTCGTGGCGGCGGACTTCCGCGGCTTCGCCGGCTGGGTCGCGGCCCGGCCCTCGAGCAGCGGGGCGAGGAACCGGCCCGTGTAGCTCTCCGGGTCGGCGGCGACGTCCTCCGGGGTGCCCTCGGAGATCACCAGGCCGCCGCGCGAGCCGCCCTCGGGGCCCATGTCGATGATCCAGTCGGCGGTCTTGATCACGTCGAGGTTGTGCTCGATGACCAGCACGGTGTTGCCCTGGTCGACCAGCCGGCCGAGCACGAGCAGCAGCTTGCGGATGTCCTCGAAGTGCAGGCCGGTCGTCGGCTCGTCGAGCACGTAGACGGTGCGTCCGGTGGACCGCTTCTGCAGCTCGGTCGACAGCTTGACCCGCTGGGCCTCGCCGCCCGAGAGCGTGGTCGCCGGCTGGCCGAGCCGCACGTAGCCCAGGCCGACCTCGACCAGGGTCTTCATGTGCCGGGCGATCGCGGGCACGGCAGCGAAGAAGTCGAGCGCCTCCTCGATCGGCATGTCGAGGACCTCGGCGATGGTCTTGCCCTTGTAGTGGACCTCGAGCGTCTCCCGGTTGTACCGGGCGCCGTGGCAGACCTCGCACGGGACGTAGACGTCCGGCAGGAAGTTCATCTCGATCTTAATCGTGCCGTCGCCGGCGCACGCCTCGCAGCGGCCGCCCTTGACGTTGAACGAGAACCGTCCCTGCTGGTAGCCGCGCATCTTCGCCTCCGGCGTGGAGGCGAAGAGCTTGCGGATGTGGTCGAAGACACCGGTGTACGTCGCCGGGTTGGACCGTGGCGTCCGGCCGATCGGCGACTGGTCGACGTGGATCACCTTGTCGACGTGCTCGAGCCCGGTGATGGTCCGGTGCCGGCCGGGGACCGCCCGGGAGCGGTAGATCTCCTTGGCCAGCGCGGTGTAGAGGATGTCGTTGACCAGCGTCGACTTGCCCGACCCGGACACGCCGGTGACCGCGACGAACAGCCCGAGCGGGAAGGTCACGTCGATGTCGCGGAGGTTGTGCTCCCGCGCGCCCTTGACGACCAGCTCGCGGCCGGGCGTGCGCGGCCGGCGCACCTCGGGCACCGGGATCTCCCGGCGGCCGGAGAGGTACTGCCCGGTCATCGAGTCGGGGTGCTCGAGCAGCCCCTGGACGTCGCCGCTGTGCACCACCTGGCCGCCGTGCTCACCGGCGCCGGGCCCGATGTCGACCACCCAGTCGGCGGTCCGGATCGTGTCCTCGTCGTGCTCGACGACGATCAGGGTGTTGCCGAGGTCCTTGAGCCGGACCAGGGTCTCGATCAGCCGGTGGTTGTCGCGCTGGTGGAGCCCGATCGAGGGCTCGTCGAGCACGTAGAGGACGCCGACCAGCCCGGCGCCGATCTGGGTGGCCAGCCGGATCCGCTGGGCCTCGCCGCCGGACAGCGACCCCGACGGCCGGTCCAGCGACAGGTAGTCGAGACCCACGTCGAGCAGGAACGTCAGCCGCTCCTGGATCTCCTTGAGCACCCGCTCCGCGATCTGCCGCTCCCGCGCGGTGAGGTCGAGGTCGCGCAGGAACTCGGCGGTCTCGTTGATCGGCAGCGCACAGACCTCGGCGATGTTCTTGCCGCCCAGGGTGACCGCCATCGAGACCGGCTTCAGCCGGCTGCCGCCGCACGCCGGGCACGGGACCTCGCGCATGAAGCCCTCGAACCGCTCCCGGCTGGTGTCGGACTCGGCCTCGGCGTGCCGGCGCTCGATGTAGGGGCGGACCCCCTCGAACTGGGCGTAGTAGGCCCGCTGCCGGCCGTACCGGTTGCGGGTGACCACGTGCACCTTGGTCGGGTGCCCGTCGAGCAGCGAGCGCTGGGCCTTCGGCGGCAGGTCCTCCCACGGCGTGTTGAGGTCGAAGCCGAGCTCATCGCCGAGCGCCGCCATCAGCTTGAGGAAGTAGTCGGCGACGTGCGCCTGGCTCCAGGGCTGGATCGCGCCCTCGCCGAGGGTCGCCGACGGGTCGGGGACGACCAGCTCCGGGTCGACCTCCATCCGGGTGCCGAGGCCGTGGCACTCGGGGCAGGCGCCGAACGGCGAGTTGAACGAGAACGACCGCGGCTCGAGCTCGTCGGTGTCGATCGGGTGCTCGTTGGGGCAGGCCATCCGCTCGCTGAACCGCAGCTCGCGGCCGGGGTCCTTGTCCGGCAGGTCGACCAGGTCGACCAGCACCAGCCCGCTGGCGAGGTTGAGCGCGCTCTCGACCGAGTCGGTGAGCCGGCGCTTGGCGGACTCGGCGACCTTGAGCCGGTCGATGACGACCTCGATGGTGTGCTTCTTCTGCTTGTCGAGCTTGGGCGGGTCGTCCAGCGTGTACGTCTCGCCGTTGACCCGGGCCCGGCTGTAGCCCTGCGCCTGGAGCTGCTTGAACAGCTCGAGGTACTCGCCCTTGCGGCCGCGCACCACCGGGGCCAGCACCTGGAACCGGGTGCCCTCCTCGAGCGTGAGGATCCGGTCGACGATCTGCTGCGGGGTCTGCCGCTCGATCGGCGCGCCGCAGACCGGGCAGTGCGGGCGCCCGGCGCGCGCGTAGAGCAGGCGCAGGTAGTCGTAGACCTCGGTGATCGTGCCCACCGTGGACCGCGGGTTGCGCGACGTGGACTTCTGGTCGATCGAGACCGCCGGCGACAGCCCCTCGATGAAGTCGACGTCCGGCTTGTCCATCTGGCCCAGGAACTGCCGCGCGTACGCCGACAGCGACTCGACGTACCGCCGCTGGCCCTCGGCGAAGATCGTGTCGAAGGCCAGGGACGACTTGCCGGACCCGGACAGGCCGGTGAAGACGATGAGCGCGTCTCGCGGCAGGTCCAGAGAGATGTCCTTGAGGTTGTGCTCCCGGGCACCCCGGATCACCAGCTGATCTGCCACCAAAGTTCCTCGACTCGCGCGTTCGAACAAGTGTTCGTGATGCTACCGGCCGACGCAACCCGCCGCGCCGACCCGCCCACACTCTCACGGGCCACCGACAGTCACCTGATCCACGGTCTCCTGCTTGGATGAGGGACATGCCCGATCACGCCCAGCTCGAGGAGCTCGCCGCGGCCACCCGGCGGCTGGTCCGCACCGTCGACGGCATGTCCGACGCCGAGTACGCCGAGCCGTCCCTGCTGCCCGACTGGACCCGCGGCCATGTCGTCGCGCACCTGGCGCTCAACGCCGAGGGGCTGGCCGGCGCCCTCCGCGGGCTCACCGAGGGCCGGTCGGTGCCCATGTACGCCTCCCAGGAGGCCCGCGACGGCGACATCGCCGTGCTCGGGGCGGCCGAGCCGCAGGCGGTCCGCGGCCGCCTTCTCGGGGCGGTGACCGACCTCTCGCACGCGATCGCCGCGGTCCCCGAGGAGGCCTGGGACTCCTCGATCGACCGGACGCCGGACGGCCGGCGCACCTTCCAGGCATCGTCGGTGCCCTGGATGCGGCACCGCGAGGTGGAGATCCACCACGCCGACCTGGGCCTCGCCTACAGCCGCGCGGACTGGCCGGTCGCGTTCGCCGAGCGGCTGGTCGAGTCGATGGTGGGCCGGTGCCCGGACGAGCGGATCACCCTGCACGCCACCGACCTGGACCGCACCTGGGAGGTCGCCGGGGGCGGACCGAGGGTGACCGGGACGGTGACCGACCTGGCCTGGTGGCTGACCGGTCGCAGCGGTGCCGACCTGACCTGCGACAGCGGCGCCGTGCCCGCGATGGCAGCCTGGTGAGCATGGACACACCCACGGACTACACCGGCCGGGTGCAGGTGGGCGGCGCGCCCGACGTCCGCGAGCTCACCCACCTCACCATCACGAAGGTCGCGGTCGACCGCGAGATGTCCAACAACGCCTACCTGCTGCGCTGTCGCCGTACCGGCGAGCAGGTCCTCGTCGACGCAGCCGCCGAGCCCGAGGTGCTGCTCCCGCTGGTCGGCGACGCGGGTCTCACCGCGGTGGTCACCACCCACCAGCACTGGGACCACCACCGTGCCCTCGCCGACGTGGTCGCCGCGACCGGGGCGGAGGTGGTCGCCGGCGAGCCCGACGCGGACGCGATCACCGAGCAGACCGGGGTGCAGGTCACCCGCCGGGTCGGGCAGGGCGACACGGTCGCGGTCGGCGACTGCACGCTCGAGGTGATCCGGCTGACCGGGCACACTCCCGGCTCGATCGCGCTCCTGTACGACGACTCCGCCTCCCCGGGCGGCCACCCGCACCTGTTCACCGGCGACAGCCTCTTCCCCGGCGGCGTCGGCAACACGTTCGGCGACGACGCCGCCTTCGCCCAGCTCATCGAGGACGTCGAGACCAGGGTGTTCCAGCGGCTGCCCGACGACACCTGGTTCTACCCGGGCCACGGCGACGACTCGACGCTCGGGGCCGAGCGTCCGCACCTGCCCGAGTGGCGCTCCCGGGGCTGGTGAGGCGGGACCACCGGTAACTCAGCGACCCGGCACACCGTGTGTCAGGATCGGGGCCGTCATGCCACCGCTGCGTCGCGACCGTGCTCCGCTCGCCCTCCCCGCCACCGTCCTCGGCGTCCTGCCGAGACTTCTCCGGGGCCTCCTCGTGGGCCTGCTCCTGAGCCTGGTCCTGGGTCTCCTCGTGGCCGCGCCCTCGACGGCGCGGCAGCCCGACCCGGCGCACGACTACTACGAGATCCCGCAGGGCTGCGCGGGCCCGGCGCGGGTCGAGAAGCAGCGGCCCAACGGGTGCCGGCTGACCCCGTGGCGGCGCAAGCGGCCGACGGTGGTGCTCTGGGGCGACTCGCACGCCTGGCAGCACATCCCGGCGCTGCTCAAGGCGGCGGCGAAGGAGAACGTCAACCTCACGGCCTTCGTCATGGGCAAGTGCCCGCCGGCGAAGGTCCGGATCCAGCGCCGCTACCCCGGCAAGTGCGAGGAGTCCAACGCCCTCGCGCTCAAGTACGTCCGTGAGACCGCCCGCCGCCGGCAGCCGGTCCAGGTGCTGCTCGGGTCGCACTGGGCCGGCTACCGCAAGGTGATCGCCCGGATCGAGCGGACCGGGAAGGTGCCCCCGGGGTACGACGACTTCGACCTGCGGATGCTCCGGCTGTTCCGCGACCACACGCCGAAGCTGTTCCCGGCGCTGCTGCGCACCCGGGCCCGGCTGGCGATCATCGGCCAGACCGCGACGTGCGAGCGCGGTAACCCGCCGTACCACTGCACGCTGCCCCGCAAGCGCGCCATCCAGCAGGAGGTCATCACGCGGCGCTGGCTGGCCGGGCTCAGCCGCGGGGCCCGGCAGGTCGACGTCAACAAGGGCTTCTGCACGCGCACCAAGTGCCGCGGCCGGGTCAAGGGCATCTACACCTGGTGGGACTGGGGCCACCTGACGAAGACCCGCGACTACCGGCTGGCGCGGTACTTCCGGCCGCTGCTGCGCGACCTCAGGAAGTAGCCGCGCCGTGTCCCTCGACTGGGCGGTCCCGGAGTTCCCGCACCGGCCGCAGGACGAGCAGGTGGTGGTGGACGTGCCCGACGCGTTCCTCACCCGGATGACCAAGGGTCCGCTGCGCACCGCCCAGCCGCCGAACCGCTGGATCCGGGGTGCCGTCCACGACGCGTCCGGCGCTCTCGTCGAGGCGTCGCAGAAGATCGGGGGACTCGGCGGCAACCAGCTCGCCCAGGCGGACCCGGCCCGGGTGAAGCCGCGGTCGGACGCCCGGCGCCTCGAGGGCACCTGGCTGTACGGCGGGCACTGGATCGGGCACTTCGGCCACTTCTTCACCGAGACCCTGACCACGCTGTGGCCGGAGCCCGAGCCGGTCGCCGGGCTGGTCTTCCACGCGTACTTCGGCGGCGACGTCGGGATCGCGCCGTGGCAGAGCCAGCTGGTCGACCTCGCCGGCTACCCCGGCGACCCGATCGAGGTCGTCGACCGCGAGCCGCTGCGGGTCGAGCGGCTGCGCGTCCCCAGCCGCTCGGTGGTCGTCAACGGCTGGGCGCACCCGGGCGCGGCGGCCGTCTGGGACCGGGTCGTCACCGCCGCGGGCGGGCCGGCGCCCGACGCCCCGCCCCGCGTCTACTTCTCCCGTACGTCGTTCAACGCCGGGCTGCGGGCGGCCGGCAGGCCCACCCGGACCACCGAGGAGCGGGACCGCGCCCTCGACGAGGTGTTCGGCGACGCGGGATTCGCGGTCGTGACGCCGGAGGAGCTGCCGGTGATCGACCAGATCCGCCTCGCCGCCGGCGCGGAGGTCCTGGCCGGGTGCGCCGGCACCGCGCTGCACCTGTCCGCCTTCGCGCCGGAGGGCACCCGCGTCATCGAGATCGGCGACGCACGCTCCCCCGACGTCCAGGTGCCGCAGCAGCAGGTCATCGACCACCTGCGCCGGCACCCCTCGGTGTTCCTCCCCGCCGCGCTGACGTCCACCGAGGTCGCCGCGGCGCTCGGCACGCTGACCGGCCGCTGACCCGTCAGGAGTAGGTGACCTTGACCGTGTCGGTCAGCGGCAGCGACTGGCAACCGAGCCGGATGCCGTCGTCGAGGTCCTCCTGCTCGAGCACGTCGTTGTGCAGCATCCGCACCTCTCCCTGCAGCAGCCGCACGGCGCAGGCCGAGCACTCCCCCTCGCGGCACGAGTAGGGCGCCCTCACACCCTTGCTCTCGAGGAAGTCGAGGAGCTTGGTGCGCGGGTCCCAGTCGTCGAAGGTGTACTCCTCGCCGTCGAGCTCGACCTCGACCTTCACCGGTCCGCGCGAGGCCTCCGCGGCGGCGTCCTCCTCGTCGGCGTCGGCGGCCTCGATCTCGCCCTTGGCGAGCTCGGCGTCGTGCAGGTCCCCGAACGGGTTCCCGCCCAGGGAGACGAACTTCTCCTGGTGCCGCCGGGCGCGCGGGAACTCGAGCTCCTTGAGCGCGCTCACCGTCATCTTCATGAACGGGGCGGGGCCGCAGACGAACGCGTCCCACTCCAGCCGGTCGGCGGCGAACGCCTTCATCTGCTCCTGGGTGGGCAGGCCCTGGACGCTCTCCAGCCAGTGCACGACCTGGAGCCGGTCCGGGTGCGCGGCGGCGAGGTCCCTGAGCTCGCGCGCGAAGATCACCGACGTCTCGTCGCGGTTGGCGTAGAGGAGCACCATCCGGCCGGAGCCCTCCGCGAGCGCGGTCCGGATGATCGACATGATCGGCGTGATGCCGCTGCCGCCGGCGAAGAGCAGCAGGTCCGCGTCGAGGGAGGCGGGCGTGAAGATGCCGCTGGGCGGCAGCACCCGCATCGTGTCGCCGACCCGGAGGTGGTCGGCGATCCAGTTCGAGGCGTAGCCGTCGACGGTGCGCTTGACCGTGACCGTGAGCGGGCCGCCGTCGTGCGGGCTGCTGGACAGCGAGTAGCACCGGGCGGCGACGCCGGTCCGGTCGCTCGGCACCGCCAGGGTCAGGAACTGCCCGGGCTTGTACCTGAACGTCTCCTCGAGGCCCTCGGGCACCTCGAAGGACACCGAGCGTGCGTCGCCGGTCTCCTCGACGATGTCGACGACCTTCAGCTCGTAGCTCTCGTCGGCCATGGCGCGGTCAGTACCCGTCCTCGGCACCGACCGGCAGCCGCCCCTCGCGGACCGCCGCGTCGATGCTGGCGGCCATCCGCGGGCAGCCGCGGTGGACCGGCCGACCGTCCGGCGAGCCGGTCATCCTGGTGAACTCCGGGCACGCCCGCACCGCCTCCGCGGACCACTGGATCGAGGTGTGGTGGTCGCTGTTCTTCTTGGCGCCGACCGTGGCCAGGCAGTCGAGGCAGGCGACCTCGGTGAGCCGGGCCGAGGTGTAGAGCCGCTGGTCCTCCAGCGTCTCGGGGCGGGTCGGGACGAAGGAGGCCATCAGGTCGCGGGCACCTCTCGGGACCCGGCCCCCTCGGCCTCCTCCTCGGCCCGACGGGCGAGGTTCTCGGCGACCTCCTGCTGCCAGAACTCGTTGGCCTTGGTGGTGTCGACCTCGAACTCGAAGCGGTCCACCATCTCCGGCTTGACGTCGGCCTTGTCGACGTAGAACTGCTCGTACCAGCGGCGCAGCTGGTAGACCGGGCCGTCCTCCTCGCACAGCAG
>Ga0164243_10006631_pt1 | contig 17477 bp, 15 predicted proteins | sample OricompcompostOP_FD_108781 | JGI IMG/M metagenome (GOLD analysis project Ga0164243, IMG submission 108781) | Organic Plus compost microbial communities from Emeryville, California, USA - Original compost - Organic plus compost (OP) | ecosystem: Engineered > Solid waste > Mixed feedstock >... | reverse complement strand
CGCTCAACCCTGCTCGCTGGGAAGCCAATCTGAGCCGCTATCTCGACGAGAAATACGGGGCGTTCCTCGCGGCGGTTGGATGAACGGAGGCGCCTAGACTCGCAGATCAGCCGTATTTTGTTGTGTAGCGTGACAAAAGCTTCTAGAGTCTCTGACAAGACGTTTTAGAGCATTCGATTTCTGTCCAGCCTAAAGAGGCGCTCAAAGGGCGGCGAGAAATCCCGAGACCCGTCTTAACCCGCTGCCAGTGGCCGCGTCCGCGCTCCCGCCCCCAGCGCGATCAGCCGCTTGCCAACCGCCTGACCAGGCCGCTCGATGAATCGATAGGTCACGGCCGCGAGACCATACGCGATCGGCGCCGTGATCCCCAGCACCACGAGGAAGCGCGCTGAGCCATGCAGCCCCGGCTGTGTGATCGCCCAGGCCGCGGCGCGGTGCATGATGAGCAGGTGGAAGAGGTAGACCCCAAACGACAGCTCGCCGAGCCAATGCGCAACCGGGGAGCCCAGCAGTTTCGATAGCAGGCCGATCGGCTGGACCGAGCGCCAATAGATCAGGGCGAAAAACCCGATCGCCAGCGTCTCGCGGATGGCGAGATTGCGCAGTCCATGCGCTCCACCGATCGGGATCGACGTGAGCAGCATGACGAGCGCCAAATGGACCGCCTTCATCCACGAGGACCGATCAGCGGCGGCTGCGATCAGCATGCCGGCGACGAACAGGTGCAGCTTCAGCGCAAGGAGGCTCGGCATGGGATAGGTGATGTGCGCCCATCGAAGAGCGAGCGCGATGGCGAGCCCGAGGCCGGCCGCGACGATCGAGCCAGCAATCCAGCCAGTTCGCCGCGCAAGCAGGTATAGGAAGGGAAAGGCCGCATAGAACTGCATCTCCAGCCCGATGCTCCAATCCGGGAGTGGCGTCCTGAACGCATAGCTGCGGACCAGACCGAACAGAAAGCTCAGATGCATCCAAATGTTGACCGGGCCGGCGTCGAGATAGCGGCTCGGACTCTGGACTTGATGCCCCAACGCCGCGTCGATCGCGACGCGGTCCGCGTATATCCACGGCCCCAGCAATAGCGCGACCGCCAGCAGGACATAATAGAGCGGCGCGATCCGAAAGACGCGCCGGACCCAAAAGGCCGCCCAAGTGCTCGGCCGACCCCAATCCTCGCGCTCCGATCGGATGCGGGCCTGGAACACCATCAGGAAGCCGGAGAGCAGGATGAAGAGGTCTACGCCCAGATCCGGCTGGCCGATGATCGGCAAGCTCCACCCCGTCAAGATCATGCAATGGCCGGCGAGAACCCACAGCGCGGCGAAACCGCGCAGCCCGTCGAGGCACTCCACTTTGTTCATAGATCTTCCCCCGCCCCCCTGGACAGTACCATCGCGATCACCCGAGCGCGATACCCCATCGCAAGGCCATGTCGCTGATTGCGGCCGTGATCTCTTCGTCCGGTTTGGCGCCGGCAGCGACGACGCATTCGTACAGATCCGTCGATCCTTGCGTGGCCGCCCAGGTGAGCGGATCCGGGCCATTCGTCAGGGCCGCGAGCAGGTGAAACTGCAGGCCAACGCCGAACGCGCCGACATCGTTCGCCGCATTGTCGACCGCCTTCGTGAGCGACGTATCCCAGACCGTGCAGGCAGTGCCGGTGTGGCGCACGGCAACGATGCGCGGCGTACCGGCCGCCTGACCGGCGCCCCAGGTGACTTCATTGGTCGGTGCGGTCGCGATCGCTCTTCGAATGCCGCAGGCTGTCGTCGCCCGGCGTATGAGCGCGATCTGCTGCGAAGCCGTCTGGCTGACGTTCGCCGAGGCGGACCAGATGTAGCAGGTGTCCGGGCCCGTCGGCGTATAGGCCACCAGCACCGTGTAAGGCTGGTCCGAGCCCTGGAACATCGTCGAGACCGGCGCCGACGCGCTCGCCAGGAGGCGCGGTCGAGGGCTCGGGGTCAGGACCGTCAGGTTACGGGTGAGGCGCAGCAGATTGCGATTGGCCTGTCCGCCGCGGACATAGGCCATGCAATCGGTATAGCCGCCGCCCACCAGGTCGCCCCCACCGGCCTTGTTCGCCAGGCCGAGCACTTCGTCCATGTCGCCGAGCTGCACGGTCGCCTCGTCGCCGAGATCGAACCAACCGCGCAGATCGCTCCAGCCCGTCCAGCTCGGCGCGGTGATCGCCGCTGCCGGCGCCGCGACGATCGCGTCCACCTCGGCCGTCGCAGTCTGTCCGAGCGAATTGGTGCAGGTGATGACCAGCGGATAGACGCCCGCGTCGACCGCGATGCCCGTGATCAGCCCGGTCGCATCATCATAGGCCAGGCCGGCGGGGAGGCCCGCGATCGTCACCACCTTGGCCCGGTGGCCGGCGGCATCGCTCACCAGCACCCCGCAATCGCAGGCTGCATATAGGTCGAACCGAAACGGAAGCCCGCGCGCGATCGCGAGATCCTGCACGTTGATCTTTGGCCCGAAGCACACGGCGAACCGCGCCGGCTCCATCGTCGAGCCGTCCGGCAGCCAGCCATGGAGCGCGAAATTGAGCCGGCCGGTCCGCTCGCTCGTCGGCGCGACCGTCAGCGTGCGGGTCTCCGCGTCGTAGGAAACGCCAGCGGGAAACTGGTTGTATCCGACCACATGGTCACCGCCAGGCTCGAATTCCTCGTGCGGGATCGCCTGCAGATATTCGGTCACCGAGGCATCGCCCCAGATCGCGGCGGCGGACGGCAGATCGATTGTAACCGCCTCGCCATAGTCCGCCTGGACGTCGTCGATCGCGACCAGCGGACGGAAATGCCGCCGCGCCGATCGGCGCCAGCAGCGAACATAATCGATCGACACCGTGGCGCCGGCGACGCTCGCCATCCAGGCGTTCATGTCGAAGGACTCGCCTTCGAACACGGCGCCGAAATAGCTGTGGTTGGTGATCATCGCATATTGCGGCTCGCCGACCGTATTCGCGTTATAGGTGCCGGTCTTGGCGAGCTCCCCGTCGACCCAGACTTCGACTCGGGTGGTGTTGAGCTTAAGCACGATATCGTGCCACGCACCGTCGAAGACGTCGATCAGTCCGGGGACATTGGTGCCGCCAACCCTCTCTCCGGTGGGGCCCCAGACGTTCTGGTGCAGGTAGAGGCCCTGGCTGTTCCCCTCGATGTCGTGTTCGTCCGAAGAGAAGGTCGCGGTCGGGGCGAGCGACTGGGTCCAGAGAGTCGGGTGCCATCCCGCCGGGTTGCCCGCCTTCGGGCTGAACTTCGCGCGCCACTCGACCAGGATATCGCCCGACCCGGCATCGGCCGGATAGAAGGCGAAGGCTCCGGCGCTCGACAGCATCGCGGACGCCATGCGCCGGTTGATGTTCTGCATGTGGCGCCGCTCGGCCGCCGTGCCGAGGCGATGCTGCAGCACGGCCACCGAGCGCTCCAGGCGCAGGTTGCCATAGCCGACCGCCTCGCCCCGGTTGCTGTCATTGTGACCGGTATGCAGCGGATCGACGTCATAGACGTAGCGCAGCATCGTGTCCGAGCCTCGCGCGCCGGGACCATAGGTCCGCGTCGCGAACCAGCGCCCGCGCGGGTTCGCCGGCCCGAGCAGATCCAGCGTCAGGAAATCGTCTCCGGCCGAAAGCGTATAGCCCTCGAACAGCGTGCCCGGCGCGCCAGCGGAACCGATGGCGATGCCGCCCACGATCCCGGCGGCGACGCGGATAGCGTCGATCTCTGCCTCGATCGCGCTCAAGGCATCTCCGGCCACCGCAGGGAGCTGCGCCGCCACCGCTGCCGGCAGCTGCTCGGCAACCAAGGGCGCCACCGCGTCTCCGATCTGCGCGGTCACCGCTGTGGCGATCTCCTGGGCGGTGGGCGGCCGGCCGGGCGCGCCGATGACCGTGGCGACCAGCTCCTGGGTGGTTTCGTCGAGGATCAGTTCCTGCGCATCCGCATCGCCGCTCCCGTCGGCACCGGGCGTGGGCGCCGCCTGGCCGATCAGCACCGCGCCGGTCAGCAGCTGCACCTTGCCGGCCGTCACGATGCTCGCGATCTCCATATGGACGTTGCTGAGCCCCGCCATCGCGTCGCTGTGCGAGCCGGTCAGCGCCATCACGGCACTGTCCGGAGCGGCCGGGTCGATCGAGGCGACCGCCTCCGCCAGCAGATCATCCCCCTTCCAGGCGAGCAGGCGAATGTCCCGGCCGCTCAGATCGGCGAAGCCATCGCCCGCGCGGATGCGGAAGACGCAACGATAGGGCGCGCCCCTGGGGATGCGCCACTGGCCCGTCTTCGCGTCATAGCCCAACGTCATAGTTCCCCCTAGATCGCGGCTTCATCGCCGCCCCATTCCTCGATCGTGAGCTCCCAGCGCGTGCGGCCGTAGCTCCGCCGCTCGAAGGCCTGGAATTGCTGGAACAGCCCATAGTGCAGCCGTCGGCGCAGCCCCGCCGTGGCCTCCGGGTCTTCGACCACGAGCACCGGCTGACTTTGCCCGCGATTGAGCGCCAGGTGATAGAGAACGTCGAGTTCCGCATCGCCCAGGTCGCCTAGCGTCCACGACCAGACCGTCTTGCGCACCCCGTCGACCACGCTGAAGCCGCCATCGAGCAGCGGCGTCACCGTGCTGGTATCGATCGGCTTGCGGCCGCTGCCCCATTCGCGATTGTGGGTCGGCACGAACGCCGCGCCCGCGAGCACGACGCCCGCGGTGAGCGCCTCAGCGCCGGCCGGCTGGGCGATCGTGATGCGCAGATAGCGCACGGTCACTGCCGCGCCGTGCCAGAACGCATGGCTGAGCGCCGGCGCCGGCACGCCGACGACATCGTTGGCGCGCGCCGCTCCGGCCTCCTTGAGCGTGAGCTCCGCATAGCCGGCGAGGCCGCCCGTGATCGTCCAGCTCGTCGCCGGAGCCAACGGATAGACATGGCCGAGGAACACGGTGTCGATCGGCCGCGCCGTTCCGAAGTCGATGTCTATCGAGGCGGCCGAGCCGACCGCGTCGTCCGCCCACACTTCGCGCGGATCCGGCGTCAGCAGGTTTTCGATGCCAGATCCGCGCGAGCTGGCGATCGCCGCGATCGGCGCTGGGGCCAGGATAAGAAGGTTCTGCACGGCCTCTCAGAGCCTCCTGATGACGGTCACGGTTGATAGGCCCGTGGCGAGATCGTCCGATACGGAGACCACGAACACGTCCACACCGGCCTCATAGCCGAGACGATCGCCAGTGATGGTGATCACCTGGCCGAGCCGGTGGCGCCATTCGCCTTTCAGCGTGTGCTCGTCGACCACCAGCGGACCGCCGAGAAAGGCGAGCTGGCGCGCCGCTTCGGCCTCCGCGTCCTCCTTCGCGGCGAGGCCGGTCATCCGCTCGGTGGTCAGCGCGCCCACGGCCCAGCGCACGATCGCCGGCGCGTCCTCGACCAGCGCCCAGAGCCCCTGGTCTTGGAGCCATTGGGCGAATTGTGAATCGACCGTCGCCATTATGCCGTCCCGTTGAGCCGCAGGGCGAGCGACGTCGCCTGACCGGGGGGGATCGGCATATCTGCTGCGACCGAGACGGGCGTTGTGCAGTCGATGAACTGGTTGAGCACCATCTGCCCGCTCGTCGGTCGGTCGATGAAAAGACCTACGCCACAGTTTCGGGCGATATTGCGGCGGGCCACGATGTCCGCGCGCATCGGACCGGTGATGTGGTCGCCATTCTCGGCGGATATCGCCAGCGCGCGATTGCAATCCTCAATCTCATTGTATTCGATGACGCCATCGCGGATGTCCTCGGTGCCGCTGATCCCGATGCCCCAGGAATAGTCATTGAGCCGCGCGCCATGCGCCTTGTTGCGGCGGACGGCGAAATTCGAGGTGAGCAGCGACAAGCAGAAATTGATGCCGATAAGTTCGCTGTCTTCCACCAGCGCTGACCGGACGTTCTGAAACGTCGCTGCCCCCTTGCCGCTGGCGGTCGGGCGACTTTTCATGTCGATCGCCGCATTGCGAAGGATGATATCGGCGTCCGGGCTCGAAAAGACCTGGAAGCCATCGGCAGCTTCGCCGGTGGGTGCGAGCAGCGTGACGTTGTCGACGATAATTGGGCCACGCACATATTGCATGTAGATGTCATCCCCCTCGACATTGTCGATCGAGGAATCGAGAAGCGCGAAACCGTAGGGGAACACGTCCCGGCCGTTGCCTGCGAACACAAGGCCCTGCGAGCTGCCCGAGCCGGCGGTGCCGGTATGGTGAATTCGACAGCGCGCAATCGACATCCAGTTGAAACCGAAGATATCGATGCCTCGCTCGCGGCCTCGCGTGATATCCAGATCTTCGAGCCTTACCCCACTAGATCCTAGTGCCTGCACGGCGAAATCGCTGTCGGCCGAGCCGATTATCGGCCGCGGCCCCGAGCCATATGCGCCATAGGTGCAATATGGTTGCGCCGTCAGGGCCTCGTTCCAGTCGCCACCACGCTCGAACAAGATGAACGAGCCGGGCGGGAAAGCGCTCGCGTTCACTTTCGCCACGGTCCCCCAGGCAGTAGCGGGGCTCTTGCCATCGGCGGTGTCCGAACCTGCCCGCGAGACATAGCGCACAAAGTCGAGAGGCATCCCGTCGCTTGGGTGAGCGGTGAGCTGTGAAAGCGCGGTATCGTCATAGTCGCCGACGACCTGAAGCAAGCGTATCCAGCCAATGAAGGGCTGGGAGAGATCGGCGGTGTTGCCGATCTCCAGGCGATCGAGGCCGGCGATCGTCGGACGCCACGGATCATGCACCAGCCAGCCGGCCAACGCCGCCGCGCGGCGCCTGCCGAGCCGAAGCCCGACACGGAGTCCGCCCGGCCCAAACACGTTGCGGAACCTGGGCTCCGAGCCCACGGAATCCGCTGATGGAATCGGTGTGATCGACAGCGCACCGTCGCTGCGCCTCACCAGATCGGTATGGATACCAGCTGGGGTTGACGCACTTAGCAGACAGCGCGCAACCCCATCGGCGCGCTGCATCCACGCATTGAGCAGGATCGAGACCGGCTGAGCGAACAGCGCCGGATCGATGAGTGCCATGCGGTCCGCGCCACGCGCCGCCGCGGCGCCGGTGACCACGATCGGACTGGTTGGATAAGCCAGCGGCTCCATCTGCGCGCCGATCACCCGGACCCGTGCGCCTGGCTGCAGAGCGATTACAAGTTGACGATTCTGTGCGGGGTTTGGCGCCGGGACGCTGCAGATCACCCGGCGCCACGCGGCGCCCGAGAAGGTGTCGCCCGTTGCCGAACCGAACATGCGGATGTCGCCGGTCCCAGCGAGGCAGCGAACGTAAGCCGAGAGGCAATGCGGATCGACGGAGCGGGCGCCCGAGTTACTGATGATGTATGCCTCGGCGCCCGTGTTGTTGACCGCGTCGAGCACCATGCCGTTCATTGTGCCCGCGTCCATCAACGCTCGGAAGATATAGGCGCCGCTCGGGTCTTGAGCCGCGTAAAGCGCCGCGCTGTCGTCGACCAGCGTTAGCGCCAGCGCTGCAGTGTTCGGCGTCTTGAACCAGCCGGCCGTGCTAGTAGGCGCGAAATTGAACATGGCGAGTTTGTTCTGCGAAGCCGGCTCAAGGAGCAGGCCCGCATCGCTAAACCGCCGTGGTTGACCGATCGGCGCCTGGCGCAGGCTTCCATCCGGTGCAAGCGCTATGCCGCCGCCCGCGTCCAGGATCAGACCAGCCTCTTCAAGCGCCATCTCTCGATCGTGGCGCTGGTAGACGCCGCCGACGAAATCGAACTGCAGCAGCGGCGCGTCGATCGAGGTGTCGATGTTGACGATCGTCATGCGACGTTCTGACCGATCAGCTTTACGCGCAACCCTTTCGCGTTCGCGCCTGCGCCTAGGACCGCGATCGAGATCTCCGCGTCATCGGGGATGTCGGGCGAGATGATCACTGGCTGCGGCGTGCCGGCCGCCTTGCTGGTTGTCTGGCCCGTCAGGATCGTGAGCTTGGTCAGCAGGATGGAGGTACCGTTGACGCGAACATCGATGCTGACGTTCCCGCCGGCGGCAGAGCTCGGCGCCGCCAGACACGCGCGGATCTCTGACACATGGAATGGAAACGCAACGCGGTCCCACGCACGTCGCTCGGCGGTCAATATGGTTGCATCGGCGCAAACAACGAACCCGATCACTTCCGTGTCCAGGCCACCTAGCTCGATCTTCGCCGGGCATGGGATCAAGGTCTCCGTTCCGTCCGGCAATGTAAAAGGATAGCGGCCATCGCCATTGGGCCCGCCGTTGGCAGCGCCGGCCGCCCAGTTTAGCTGCTGGGTGAGAAAGGTGGTCAGCTTCCCCACGATGTCCGCCATTGCCTGCGCGGCTTCGGCCCAGGTGGTCATGATATAACTCCTGTATCGGTGGTCGCCGGGTAGCCTTTGACGAACATCGATCGATTGTTCGTGTCGATCGAGCTGTCCCCGCGGAACCGCACATAGACCGTGCGCAGTCCGGCATCGCAAACCTTGGCGCCGGACATGGTGATCGACTTGGCGATGAGGCCGCTATCGATCGTATAAACGAGCGTGTTGTCGATATAGAGCTCGGCGGTGAAGCTCGCGTCGCCGCTGTTGAAACCGAGCGTCGCGACGAAAATGGCCTCGACCCAGCCTCCCTTGGGCATGTCGATAGTGCTGGTCAGCCCGTCCAAAACGATCCAGGTACCATTATTGTCGATGCGCGTGGTTTCCGACTTGAACGAACCGCGCAACGCGGTGTCGTTCACCAAGATTCCGACGCGCAGCCGAGGCGCCTCGACCAGCGGCCCGTCCTCGTCCGAGCCGATGGAAAATGCGAGGACGTAGGACCCGTCAGGTTGCTTGATCCAGAAGCGCGTCAGATCGAATACGAAATCCAGCTGAGACAGCTCGCCAGTGACGTTGCTGACGATCCCGGCGATCTTTCCGTCGGCCTGCTGGGCCAGCACGAACTTCGATAGCGCATTACCCGAGCTGTCGACGGTCGCCTGGGTCAGGATGGAGATTGACGACGTGTGCTGGCCGAGCGTCGTGTCGATCGAGCTGAAGCGCTGGCCTATCGACTCGGTGGGCGTGACCATTACCGTGTCGAGATTCAGTATCCAGCTTTCGCCACCGCCGACTTTGGTTCCAAGCAGGGAGAAAGTTTCGAGTGTCGCCTCATGGTCGGCAACCTGCTGTTCGACCGCCTCCTGGATCACCAGGCCGATCTCCTGACCAGCCAGCGAAGTGCGCGCCAGCATGATCGCGTCGCGGGTGTCGGTGAGTTGCGCCAAGCTGAAGAAATTGCTGCCGTTGAGATCGAGATCCGCGAGGACGTCACCCACGGTCCGCCCATCGTCGCCGAGCGGTGAATCGGGCTTGGCGCCGTTAGTGGCGCCTGGCTCGGCCGGCTTCAGATCCTCGCCCGTCTGCCCGTCGTTGTACGTGACGTCGGAGGCTAGGACGATGCCCGCGATAGCGTCGCGCGACATCACATAGTTGTTGCGCCGATAGCCGAGCTTGCGCCGCGTCACGGGCTTATAGCTGGCGCGTCGTTTGACATCGATCGAGCGCGCGCTCGCCACCGGATCGCCCCACGCCCATTGGCGGATCGCGATCGCATTCCCGTCGAGGACCCAGAGCAGCGAGACGTCGCCCAGTACCTGGTCGAGCGCGGCCGAGACGGTCACGCTCTCGTCGTCTGCATAGAAGCCATAGGCGCCGGGCCGCGCCACCGCGGCCGCCGCGATCGTGCCGGCCGCGAAACTGCCGATCTCGCCCACGATGCGACCGGCGATCTCCGGCGCGGTCTCGACATAACCGTCACCGATCTCGCCATAAATGTCGACGCACAGCGATCCGGAGGGCTGGGTCCACCATTTGACCATGGCGATCGAGGGCGCGACTACACCGCCGCCCGATGGCACCTGCGCCGCCTGGAGTGCGGCGAAGGTCGCAGCGACCGTGCCTTGCCAGGCGACGATCTCAAGCGTCGAGGCGGATGCTCCCTTGTCGCGCACCGTCAGGATCGCTTTCCACGGGCGCGCCGGATCGCCGAAGGAATAGACATTGTTCGGCGGGTCGATCGGATCGCCCTGGATATTGTAGCAGCGGCCCCAGGCCCGCCGCTTGATGCGGCCCTCCCATTCGGGCGGACCCTCGGCGCCTCCAGTGCCGGCGAAGCGATCGGTGAGCAGCTGCACCTTCAGTCCCGCCGCCGGATCCGCGAGCGACAGCGTCAGCGCGCCGGCGTCGACGGTCGCATCCAGCACCTTGCCGCTGGTCAGCACGGGCGGCAGCGCGCCTTCGGGGCCGACGCGCACGGTGATATCCGCGTCCATCCAATGGTAGGCAGCCATCGCCGCGACGACCGCCTGGCGCGCCGGCGCCCAGCGCAGCGTCATCGCCTGTGGCACGCCGCCCGAGCCGATGTCCTCGCCGTTGAAATCGACGGAGGTGATGATCGTGGGCAGGCCAGCGATGCCGGCACGCCAATGCTGGCCGCCATAGAGGTAGGGCTTGGCTCCCCCGCCGCCCGCGAAACGGATCGTCTCCGCGACGCCGTCGGCCGGCCGCCGCGGCTGCGCCTCAACCAGGATCAGGGGCGCGGCCATCAGCTGGTTCGCGCCTGTTGGGCGAGCCGCTCCGCGAGATCGTTGTCGACGCCATGCGCGAGCAACTGCTGAAGCAGCTGGTTGTTGGTCTCCAGAGCCGCGATCATGCGGGCGTTCTGGTCGTTGTTCTCGTCCAGCGCCGCGTTGGTGGTGGCGAGCGCCGGGTCGCTTTGCCCGCCGGCCGCCTGGATCTGCGCATTGGCCTGGGCGATCTCGGTCCGGGCAACATCGAGGATGAAAGCGCGATCGGCTTCCCGGCCAGCGCCGGTGCCGTAGACGGCTTCGGAGACCTGGTCGAGCTGCTGCAGCAGGTTCGCCAGCTTGTCGACCGCGCCATCGACACCATTGTCGACATCGGCGCGGCTCTTCTCGATCTGGGCGAGCAAAGCTGTGCGCTGGTCGACGGCCGAACCCTCGAACAGCGATCCGGCGGTCATTTCGTCGACCAGCTGCTGCAACGAACCGACCTGCTGGTCGAGCAGTTGCTTGTTGAGATCGAGCCGCTCCTTGGCGTTGAGCTGCTCGACCTTCACCACGTCGAGGCCATATTGCCGGGCGATGCGCAGGCGTTCGTCGGCCTCCTTCTGGAAGGATTTCACCGCCTCGGCGGCCGCACCGCCGGCGCCGGCGATCGCCTGCTCTAGCGCGGCGACCTTCTGCGCCTCAGCCAACGCATCCTCAGCATTTGTGCTGCTGGTAAGTGCCTTCTGAACGGCGGGCGAGAGGCCCGAGATCGCGCCGTCCTTGATGGCGTCGGCGATCGCGAAGCTGATGGCGGCGCCCTGGTCCTTGCCGAAGTCGAACAGGTTGTTGGCCGAATCGCCCTTGAAGTTGAGCCCGCCTTGCCCGTTCCACCCGGCCGAAGTGGTGCGGACGCGAAACTGATCGTCCCAGGTGCCGATCATCACGTCGAACGAATTGAGCGTGCCACCCAACTCGTCCGCGATCTGCTTGATCCCGGACTGGACCTGCTCGGCCAGCGAGCCGGTGGCGGATTTCAGGCTGTCGGAGCCGGTATAAGCTGCAGTGCCGGTGGCTGAGGTGAGCGTCGCGGTTCCGTGCGGAATAGACGCGAACAGTCCGCCCAAAGCACCGCCCAGCAGGCCGCCCACGATCGAGCCGATCGGCCCCGCCGCGCCGCCAAGCGATTTAAGCAGGCTGCTCGACGTGTTCTTGACCAGCTCCTTGCCCAGCTGCTCGCCCGCCCATCCGCCCAGGGTGCCACCCGCGGCGCCGCCGAAGCCGCTTCCTGTAACGCTACCGGCCGCATAGCCGAGCCCGCCGTATTGGAGCAGTTTGCCGAGCGACCCGCTCTTGCCGAAGGCATCGTCCAGCACCTTGGACTGTTCCTTGCCCGCTGCCTTCCCGATAGCTTCGCCAAGCCCTGGGACCATTGACCCCGCTGACATGGGCGCGCCCGGCGCCGCCGGCTCCGGAGCGCGAACCAGGAAGCTGAGCAAACCGCCGACCTGGCCGTGCGGCGCGGCGGTCCCCAACAGCGATGCCAGGGGACCGGAGCCGAGCAAGGTAGCTTGCAGGGCGGCTTCAGCGATCGATTCGGCAAGGCGCTCCATCGTCTCGCCCGCCTTCTCGCCGCGGACGATCACATCGGATAGGGCATCGACGCCCGCACGGGCGAAGCTTGCCTCCGCCCGCGCCGCGTCGGCCGTCGCCTCCGCATAGGCGCGATTGGCTTCGCGCCCTTGGACGGCCATCGTGATGCGCTGCGTCCAATAATCGCGCATCTCCGGCGTCATCGCAGCGAGTTGTTTCTCCTGACTGACGATCGCTTCCTGAACCGGATCGAGGTTTCGGAGCGCATCGCGCTCGCGATCGATGCCGGCGACAAAATCGGTCAGCGACTTCGATGCCTCGGAGAAGCCCGGCAGCAGATCGACTTTGACTGTGCCCTTCTGCAGCTGAGCCATCGTCGTGGTGACAAGCCCGTCGAGCGTGGCCTTGAACTTCTGCTGCTCGGCATTGTGCTCCCGGATGGCAGCAGCCGATGCCTGATGCTCCTTGCGGGCCGCGGCCATTGCCTCGGTGAGCTCGTCGACGCGCTTCTTCGCATCGCCGAGGCGCTTGATATACGCCTCGTCGGTTTCGCCCGTTTGCTTCCCCTCGGCCGAGATGCGAGCTTCCTCAGCCTTGGCGCGGTCCAACGCGGTGCTCGCTGCATAGAGCTCGGCCTGGGCATCCAGCACCGCCTTCGAGGTGCCCTTGTTGTTCCGATCGAGGCTACCGCTGATCGCCTGCTGGTTGCGAAGCCGGAGCTCGTCGGTGCCCAGCTGCATCTTCGCGAGCTCCAGCGCCTGCTTGCGAGCGGCGATCTCCCCTTCCAGCTGAGTGCGCTGATCCGCGACGCCGGTTCCTGTGACCGAGCCGTAGACGCTAATCGCAGTTCCCAGCGCGCCATTGTCAGGCGTGCGGGAGACGCGGCTCTGCAGCGCCTCCAGCTCCAGCTGCTGCTTGAGCACATCGCTGCGCTCCTGCATCACCTGCAACTGGCTGACGCGCTTCAGCGCTTCGGCGAGCTTGTCGGTTTTGGCGGCGCTATCCTCAGCCGCGTCGCCGACATTGAACAACCAGGTCACCAGGCCGATCGCGCCGGCAACGACCAGGCTGATCCCGGCCGTGAGCGCGGCTGAGAGAGCGGTCGCGAGCAATTCCGCGCCGGCGGTGGCGGCTGCCTCCGCGATCGTGGCCGCGCTGAGGCCCGTCGTGAGGGCCGCGACGCTGCCGGTTGCCGTCTGCGCCGCGGTGGACGCGATGCCCTGCGCCGTGGCCAGGGTGCGGCTGGATCCCGCTGCGGTCCCCTGGGCACGATGGAGCTCGACGACATTGGTGACGGCGCCGGCGGCGCGCGCCGCCATCTCGTCGGTGGCGTCCGCCAGATCGTTCGCCGGCGCGGCCGCGTCCTTGGTGGTCTCGCCAAGCCGCTCAGCGCTATCGGCAAGATCGTCTATGACCTGTTTCGCCTGGGCGCCTTCGGCCGTGATGACGATGGAGGTGCGCAGGGTCATCCGCCGGTCACCCGCGATAGCCGTTGAGCGCCTCGCGCGCCTCGGCCTCCATTAACCGCACGCCCTTCCACTGGGTCGGCGACACGCTGATCCCGGCAAGCTCCAGGCCTTTTCCGGCGGCGGCATAGTCCAGGCCATGCCAATAGACGCCCGCTCCGGGCACGGTGACGATGCGCCATTGGCTGGCGATAGCCAGGAACGCCATGACGATGTCCCAATTGCGCCGCCATACCCCGAAGCCGCTCGCCCCCTGATCTTCCTCTTCGAGCGATGCGATCACTTCGGCCGGAAGGCCCATCTCCTGGGCATCGCGCGTCGCTTCGCTCAGATCCGCCGCGCCGCGCCCGGTCGCCCAGGCGCGGGCAGCGTCCTTCAGTTTCCCTCGGCGGCCTTGGCGATGGCGCCGAAATAGCCACGCGAGAGCGCGAAGCGCCCCCAAGGCTTGGAGATCACATATTCCAGCACCGCATCGGAGTAGGGCACGGGCTGCTTGTCGGCACCGGCGATGTCATCCAGGCCAACCACAGCCAGGCGCAGGAACGCTTTGGTGTCGGTAACGCTCGACAGGTTGAGCTGCTCGATATGCTCATCGCTCACCAGGTTAAACGTCGCTTTGAACGTCTGCCGTTCGTGTCCGCCCTTCGTCGGCACCATCGCCGTGCAGGTGGCGCTGAAGGTCGGGTTCTCGTCGATCACAAACATGGGGGGTCCTTTCCTATTTCGCAGGCCGATCAGGTCAGCGTGATCTTCCACTGGTCGTCGCCGTCGACGGGCAACGGGGTGAACTGCAGCGGCCATTCGAGGACGTTGTCCGTCTGCTGGTAGCCGCTCGGCCGACGTTGCTGGGCAGTCGGCACCTCGATCTTCACGCGCTTGCCGGCCACGGTTCCGTGCTCGAGCACGATCGGCACGCGGGTCGGGCTGTCGGCCAGAGCAAAGGGATTGTAGGTGGCCAGCGGCACCGCCCGCACCGTCGCGGAGAGAACCTCGTTGCGATCGGTGATCGGCATGTCTTCCTGATTGACCAGCAGCGTCGGCGAGATCTGGTTGCCGAGATCCAGCGTGAAGCTACGCATCGCGAAGGCGATGCCGTTGATGGTGAAGATCGGCGTGTTCGCCTTGCTCACCACCTGGGGCTTCTGGAAGCCGGAAAGATCGACTGTCGGCCGTGCGGCATCGGCCGGCACGGTGAACAGCCCCATCACCGTCAGGCGGATCACGGGAATGCCCTGGGCGTTCATCGTGACAACGCCGGTGCAGTGATTGCCCAAGACCACATGACGCGAGGGGCCGATCTGGAAATAGAGCGACAGGCTTTCGTGATCGTCGGAGACCGGCGTGTATTCCACCGTGCCGTCGTGCGTCTCCGCGTCGCTGTCGGGCGTGACGACTTCCGCCACACCGCACGCGCGCAGCAGCGGGCCCCACGCCGGTGCCACGCCTGTCGAGCCGGAACCGACGAACTCAATATCGCCCTGCAGGGAGACATACACCCCGGTCGGAATCGTCTCCTGGCTGCCTAGATAGGGCAGCTCCAGGTTGCGGCTGGTATCCTGTCCCTCCATCGGATTGATGGAGACGTTGGTCATCAGGATCGCATTGACCGCGCCGGTCGGCACCGCATCCGTGGCATAAACCGTTTCGACCTTGGCCAGGATGATCTTCGACTTCCACTTGATCGGCTGGAGCGCCATTTACGCCTCCTTCTTCACGAGCTTGCCGGTCGCCCGGTCGCGGACATAGCTGCCGCCGCTGCGCGGACGCTCGGTCGATACGGGCGCGGGCGTCTCGGTCGGCGCGGTCACGGCGACCGCCTCGGCCGGCGCGATCGCGGCCGGCGCATCCTTCTTGCTGGTCATGACGGATTGATCCTCAGTTCATCGGCGAGGGCGAAATCGATCTGGTAGGTGGCGCAGCCGCCGGAGAGGCTGACGAGCTCGGCGCGCGAGAGCTGGAAGACGCCGATCGCGTCGTCGGGAGTCCAGCCCGCGATCGCGCCGATCACGCCGTCTTCCATACGGGTGATATCGTCGACGATGCGCTGGCCGAGCGGATCGGATGCCGAGCGCAGCACCAGGACCACGCCCAGGACCCGCTCGATCGGCTGGATGTACAGGCCGGTGGCGTCGCGAGGCTCGCCGCCCCGCAGGCCGACCGGCAACAGGAACGCGGCCGGCGCCACCTGCGCGAGCCCGCTGCGCGCCATCGCATCCGAGAACTGCAGCGCCGTGCCGAAGCGGCCGGCGAGCTCGGGCACTGCATCGGCGATGCGCGCCGCGGCCTGGTCGGCGATCGACTGCATCAGATGAACCCTTTCAGGTTATCGGGCGTCAGGTCGCGCGGCCGGTCGGAGAACTGGACGCCGCCGGCGCCGGAGCCTTGCGGTTCGGTGCCGGCGACGCCGACCAGGCGAATTACGCCGCTGGAGATGTCGCGCAGCTGCCGCAGCGCGTCCTTGTAATCGTCCGCGATCTTCTGGTCCGGCTGGTACGGGTGCAGCTTGTAGATCGCGATCACCAGCGCGAGATCCACGAGCAGCTGCGGCGCCTCGCCCTCGATCGGGAGCCGATAGCGGGTGGCGAGATAGCCGTCGATCACCGAATCGGTGTCCACCAGCGTGCGCTCGACCACCGCCGCGTCGATCTCGCCGGCCGAAGGCCGTGCGCGATCGGTGAGCTGGACGAGCAGTTGCTCGCCGAACCGTTCGGTCAGCTGGTCGAGCGTCGCATAGGTCACGATCGCGTCCCCGTCGCCAGGACGAGCAGAATCAGCAGGACGAGCAGCCCGAGCTCCATTACTGCTCGCCGTCTTCCCAAGCGCCCGTGACAGCGCCGGCCGCCTTCAGCTCCGCGTGCTGCGCCTCGGTGAGCGGCGCGCTCTTGCGCTCTGCGCCGGGCCCATAGGGCTCGTTGTCGAGAAGCACGTCCTTCAGCAGCGGGAACGTGCGGCGCGGCTGGCCTTCATATTCTTGCAGCCCGATTGCGGTGCGGAGCTGCGCATCGGTGTTGCGGAAGGCGTCCTGGATCGCGACGACGCCGGCGGTCGCGATGCTTGCCAACGCCCTTTCGGCCGGCGTGATCGCGGACAGCTGATAGAAGGTGGCGAGCGTTTGGAGCTTGTTGATCGCAGTCGTGACGGCCTCATGGACGTCCGCTTGAAGCGACGAGACGGCAACCGCGCCGGTGGTTTCCGCCAGTTCGGGTGCGTCGGGCTGCTCGGCGGCGACGGAATCTTCGTCCTGCTGTGGGGCAGCCATCGTGGGTTCCGGTTCGACAGGCGCCGGCGACTCGGCCGGCGCAGCCTGCTCGATCGGCTGCTCCGCTGGATTGGCCGGCTCGGCCGGCGGCGCCGCCAAGGCTGCAGCAACCTGATCGGCCTGCACGGCGGGGGCCAGGACCGCAACCGGCGTCTCCGTTTCGGGAGACGCCGGCGCGGCGGCCTTCTTGCTGGAGGCGCGCGCCATCACGCCACCGCGTTTTCGATGAAGTAGCCGACGTCCTGGGCGAGGATCAGCTCCTTGATCCGCTCGCCCGAGCGGACGCGGTAACCGCCCTGCAGCCCGATGTCCGGATCCTCGATCCGCCCGGCGATCTTGCCGCCGAACTGGGCGGTGAGGCCGAACGTCACGCCGCCGCCCTGCACCGAGGCGATCGGGTTCTGGTGGATCAGCGAGATATGCTTGCCCCAGGCGCGGGTCAGGACGGGCGCCTGGCCCGGCTTCGCCGTGTTGTACCAGGTATCGCCGATCACCCAGCGCTGGATGCCCTCGCTCGCGAACAGCTCGGTGAACTGCTCCAGCGTGACATTGCCCTGATTGGTGACGTTGCCCTTGACCGCGTTGACGATCTTCGGGTGCGACTTG
>Ga0164243_10006629_pt1 | contig 17480 bp, 13 predicted proteins | sample OricompcompostOP_FD_108781 | JGI IMG/M metagenome (GOLD analysis project Ga0164243, IMG submission 108781) | Organic Plus compost microbial communities from Emeryville, California, USA - Original compost - Organic plus compost (OP) | ecosystem: Engineered > Solid waste > Mixed feedstock >... | reverse complement strand
GGGTAGGCGACGGCCGAGACCCGGATCTTCCCCTGCTGCAAGGCGGGCAAGAGGGCGAAGTCGGACTCGGGGACGTTCGCCGTGACCCAGACGGTCGACAGGTCGGCGACGGTGAACAGCATGTCGTTGATCTCGGCCTTCTGGCTGACGACGGCCGAACGGGTGATCACCGTGCCGTCGAACGGGGCGACGACCGGGTAGGCGGTCACGTCCTCGTCGGCGGCCTTGCCGGCGGCCGCGTCCGGGGTCTGGGCGAGCAGCGCGTCGACGTCTTCGGTGACCCCGAGGATGCGGAGCCGTTGGGCGGCGTCGATCACGGCGGCCTCGGCCAGGCGGGCCTGTTGCGCCGCGACGCGGCTCTGCTGTTCGGTCTCGAACCGGGCCTGTTCGACCGCCCCTTCGAACACCGCCTGTGCCCCCTCGCGGGTGTGGGTCGCGAGGTACGCCGGGTGCTCGCCGACGATCCTCTCCCGGCGCAGCCCGGAGGTCTTCTCCTCCTCGTGCGAGGCGATGTCGAACTTCGCGTAGGCGTCCAGCAGGGTCGACCGGAACGAGCCCAGGGGCCGCCCGGCGAACTGCTTCTCGATCACCACCCCCTCGGCCCGCTTGCGTAGCAACGGGATCAGCGCGGCGACGTTGTCGGCGATCTGCTTCTTCCAGTCGGCCTCGTACCGGACGGTCGCCAGTTCTCGCTGCTTGGCCCGCAGGTTGAGGCGGGCCGTGCCGACGTCGGCGCTGTCGAGCACGGCGAGCACCGTCCCCTTCTTCACCGCCTGGCCGAGCGCCACCTTGACCTCGCGCACGACCCCCGCGGCGCGGGGCCGGACGGCGACCTGGCGGTCCTGGTTGGCGTCGATCCGCCCGGGGACGCCCAGTTCGGCCGGCAGCGTGACGGGCCGGACCGTCTCGACCTCGATCCCCGCCGCCTTCCACTTCCCTTCGGGCAGCGTGACCGTGTCCGGCGTCGCGACCGGCGCCGGGGCCGGGGCCGCCGGCGGGGCGGCGTCGATCGCCGCCGACAGCGGCCGGCCGCGGGAAACCATCCACGCCACGTTCACGACCACCAACACCAACCCCAGGGCCAGCACGGCCCAGGGCAACACGTTCCGCACCGTCGGGCGGTTGGATAACGCGACCAACATGGCGAGTGCGCCTCCGCTCCAGGCAGACGACCGCCCCGTCATGGGGCGGCAATGAACTCGACTCCGGCCCCGGAACGCGACGCGGCCCGGGGGCGACGGGAATGCGGATCGACAGGCGGACGCGCGGATAAGGACCCGGCAGACGGAGGCCGTAGCGCAAAGATGCGTGGCCTCACCCGACGCGGCGTCGTGAGGGAGGAAAAGGGGGCGGGAGTCTTAGCAAACCCAGCGGTGCAGGAGCGACGTGAGCGAAATTCCGGGCGCAAAGGTGGCGCCGAAGGCTTGTGGCGGGTGTGTTCCGGCGATCGGGTGCGGCCCGAGCGCGACCATGGCCGGCAACGCCAAGAAGAGATCCAGCGGGCACGGCACGGGCCGGTCGATCGGGCGCGACGCGGTGTCGGGCACGACGTTCGGGCCGTCGTCGTCCCACGAACCGGTCAGCCAGACCGGGGCGTGGGCGTGGACCGCCGGGCCACTCGCCTCGTCGGGGGACGAGTCGGTCCCCGGCGGCGTGGGCAGGAACCAGTGCCAGTGCAGCACCTCCACGTCGCTCGCGGCTCCGGCGGCCGGGTGCCAGCGGAGCAGGTGGTCGTGGTAGGTACAGACCTCGTCCGGCCCGTCGTGGTGGCGGATGTTGTGGAAGTCCGGCTGCGGCAACGGCGTATGCACCATGGCGAGGATCAGCAGGGCGATCCCCCAGGTGCGGCCGCTCCGTGTCGTTGCCGGACGTCGCCAGCTCATGCGGGCCTCGAAAAACGGCGGGCGTGCCGGGCGCAAGTCCGCCCGGCTGTTAACCTATTATTATCCGCGACGACGGCCCACCGTCAAGAAAAGCGCCGGGCGTCATCGTTGGATGACGTCTTCGGACTTCCGGCTCAGGACGGGGGCGTCGGTCTCGGGAAAGAGGTCGGGGACGGCCAGGTCGGGGGACCACTTGAGCAGCCGGACGCCGCGGGGGGGGATCACGCGGGGCATTTGCGTCAGGTCGTCGCCGACGACCGGGCGCACCACCGGACGGCCGTCGCTCCAATAGCCGAGGTGGCGGAACAACTCGCCGCGGCCGGTGGCGTCGTCGAGGGTCCGGCCGGAGAAGGCGGCGTCCAGGGTCACGTCGGCCAGGCGCCAGAAGCCGGCGGTGTCGAACGCGTTGACCTCGGCCCGGGTCATCTGGAAGCCGCGGAAGGGTCCGTCGCCGGTGTCGAGGCCCGGGTGCGCGGCGGTCGGCGCGAGGTGGTGGGCGACCAACCGGGGCACGCCGTGGAGGTCGGACCGGTAGTAAACGAACTTCTTCCGCGACGGCGGGATCGCGCTCGCCTCGGTAAAGATTTCGCGGGCACGGGCGTCGCCGACGACCCGGTCGTCTTCGGCGACCGTGACGACCAAAAGGGTGTCGGCGGGAATCCGTGAGAGGTCGGGCTCGCGGAACGGTTGGACCTCGCCGGGCATCAGCGCGACGACCGCGCGGGGCTTCGGCAAACGCGCCTTCTCCGCCACCGCAGCCATCTGAGCGGCCAAGTTACCGCCGGCCGAGTGGCCGATCAGCGCGAACCGGTTCCGGTCGGGCCGGACGTGCCCCGGCGCGGCGTCGAGCACGTCGAGCGCGTCGGTCACGGCGGTCACGGCGTTGGGCAAGAAGTCCACCGGCCGGGTAAAGGCGTCGGTCTGGTACCGGGGGTAGATGACGATCTTGCCCGAGCGCACCAGGTGTTCGATCCAGGCGCCGTAGGCCCCCGGGTTGACGGCGAGCCAGCCGTGGTTGAGCACCACGGTCGGGGCCGACTCGGGCTGCGGGTCGGCCGGTTCGAACAGCCAGTACGACGTCGCCCCCCAGCCGAACTCTTTCCGGCGGACCGTCTTATGGGAGTAGGCGTCTTTAGCCGCGGGACGCCCGGCGGCGGCGTTAGGCGGGGCGGCCTCCGCGGCCGCGGTGACGGTGAGGGCGGCGAACGCGAGGGCCCGTAAACTTCGAAGCCGCGTCCGGACGGGGGGCGTGGTGGGGCCTGTGCCAGTCCTTGGCGAGCGAAACATGGCGGAGACTCGCACAAAGGGGCCGAGCGCGACCGGCCCTTCCGTGGAGCCGGTCGTTGTGATCGCTCAGTCTGTCGAGGTCCCCGGAAAAGTCAAGGACAGTTTACCCGGACCGCCGAGGCGGTCGGGCCCCGTCCGACCGGGTTCAGCCCGCGCGTCCGGCGACGTGGGCGGAAGAATTCTGGCCCGTGCGACCAGATTCCTGGCGGGCGGCCTCGTTGGTCGTGCCCGAAGCGGGGCGCGTCGCGGTCTTCGGGGGCGAGGGGGGCGGGGCGTAGATCGTCATGAGTTGGGGCGACGACCAGATGCCGTGCCGCTCGTTGCCCGGGAAAAAGACGGGTTGCTCCAGGTGCAACTTCGACAGCTTGAGGAAGGCCATCACGCAGATCGGGTACTTGGTGATGTTCTCCATGTCCCCGAGCTTGACCGGCTCGGCCAGCGGCAGGCCGTTCTTCCGGTAGGCCTTCTCGCTCATCTCGACGCAGTAAAACGCCGAGTCGTCGATCCCCAGGTCGTAGTCAAACGGGACCTGCTTGGCGTACACGTCGCGGCAGAAGTCCACGGCCTTGGCGGCGTAGGCCTGGTTCTGGGGCTTGACCCGCTTGACGCCGAACGGGCCGGCGTTGTCGAGGATCCAGACGGAGAACGGCTGGCGGCGGACGCCGGCCTTGGTGGTGTCGTAAACCACGACCTCGCCGTCTTCTACGGCCGCGATCCCGGTGTGCGAGAACTGGCTGCCGCTGACGTTGGCGATGAACCGGCTGAACGGGAAGTGGCCGCGCAGGATCTTGGCGTCGCCCCGGCGGAAAAGGATGTCGCCGTCCTTGAGGACGAGCTTGCCCCACTGGTCCCACTGCTTCATCACCGGGCTCATGGCCATCGGCGGGATCTCGCCGGTCTGGCGTGCCCTGGTGGCTTCCGGGCCCCACGGGTTCCCTTTCCAGCCCGCGGGAACCAGGCGGTCGGTCGGCTCCAGCCCGTCGTGGCTGTTGAGCACCAGCGACATGAGCCAGACGATCGTCAACATCGACAATATTCCTCTCGGATGTGCGCCCCGGCGGCCGAACCCGGTCGGCCCTGCCCGATAAGATCGAGGTTTTCCCCGCCCCGCCGACACGAGTCCGTCGGGCGGCGACGCGTCCGGATTCCACGGACTACGGGGAAAACGGCCTTACGCAGGGGCGTCGGTCAAGGTGCTAAAAAAACACGTTTGCGTAAACCGGGCAATTACACTATCCCACACAACGCCCAGGGACGATCGAAAATCACACCCGGGCCGCCGGGGACATTGCAACCGTAGTACCGGAGGGGCGGGGAAGAGACAAACGCCCCCCAAGCGCCAGGCGCATTGAGCGGGTTTTAAGGGTCATTCTTGACGTGACGCTTTGTCATCCTGCATGACACTCCAAACCTACAAACGGGACAATGATACCCGGCGGTAGGGGTTCTGAACACCTCGAACCGGCATCCACCCATGCAATCCAGACATACTCCTACGGTCCGTCCCGTCTCTGGTTAGCAAAAGGCAGAAATCTCCGGAGGTTTGCCGGGAAGACCGGGGCGTTTCGCGTCAGTTAACCCAAGGAAAGCGGTTCTCCGGATTTTGCGAACGGCCGCCTCGCGCTACGTAGGGCCAACCGACACGTCATCGGCCGAACCTTTTGAACGGCGTCATCGGTTTGACGACCGTTGACGAAATCGCCTAACGGCTCTACTAGCCCCCGGGTCGGGTGTGTCCCTTGCAGCGGCGACGGCCGCCGCCGGCGTGGATCGGTCAAAGAAGGGCCCACGTCATCCCCTCCGAGCCCTTCAATACAACGCAACGCCGCGGCGGCGACTTTTCAAATTTTCAGTCAAGTCCGACGAAGCGATCGCCGATGACCCTGAAATCGTGAACTCTCTGGGCGGGGCGCCCGCGTCGGCAAGGACGCGGAAGCGGGGGCCTCGACGAACCCGGAAGCGTGGTTTTCCGCATGCGCAAAGGACGGCGCGCAATCACCGCGGGGCTCGGGGCTCTCCTGCTCTGGGGGCTCGTTTCGACCTTCGCCGACGCCAAAGGGGTCGACCCGAACGCCGGGGGACCCGTTCGGCTGACGGTCGAGATCGCCTGGTCGCGCACGGCCGCGGCGAACGACGCCGAGGCGCACGAGGTCGACCTGGAGGTCTCCGAGGGCCAGATCGTTGACGCCGTGGCCCTCCCCTGGGAGGGGGACCGCCACGGGGCCGACGAGCCCCCCCCGGAGCGGACGGCGGCGGGGGCCTGGCGGTTAGGTTCGAAACCGAGGGGCCGCGCACGGGTCCGGGTCGAGGCGCCGGTCGGCGCCGGCCTGTTGCTCCGCGCGGGGGGGACGCCGATGCGCTTCCCCTTGCCGCTGGTGCTCGAAGGCCCGCAACGGACGCCGCCGCAATCGCCGGTCGAGATCTCGGTCGAGCGCGTCCCCTGGGACGTGCTGGCCCTCGACCTCGGGCCCGAGCCGGGGGAGGGGCGCGACGACGGCGTCGTGGCGCCCGGGGCGCGGGTGCCGGCTTCGGTCGCCTTCCACGTCCTGACGCCGGAGCCGTCGGAGGCGGCCGTGCGGTGCGTCGCCGAGTTGCGCCCGGCGCGCGGCGGCGAACCGGTCTGGCGCCACGAGATCCGGCCGACCGTGCCGACGAACGCCCAGGCCCCGCCGGCCTTCATCCTGCCCATCGACGCCCCGAAAGACGAAGGGACGTACGTCTTAGAAGTCCGCGCGAGTTGGGAGCCGGCCCCGGCGCACGAGGGGGGGAAGCTGATCAACCGGCTGATCCGCCGCGGCAAGCGCGGGCTGTTCGGCCCGGCGACGGCCTCCCGGCGGGTCACGCTCGCCGTGCTCGGGCCGGGCGACCCCGCCAAGGCTAAAGACAAGACGGCGGAGGCGGCGTCTTCCCCGGGCAAGGCGGCGGGCCGGGAAACGGAGGTCGACGCGGTCGACCTGTCGCGCCTCCGGGGCCACCGGGACTGGGGGACGGGGCGGTCGCCGCTAAGCGCCCCCGGGCGCCCGAGCTGGAGCTTGCCCGAAGAGGCGCTGGCCGCGGCAACCGCCCGGGAACGGTTTCGAGGGCTGATCGGCCGGGCCGGCGCGGAGGTCGCCACGATCGGACCGGCCGACGGCAACGGGTTGGCCTGGTCGTCGCTCGGCCTGCGGGCCGCGCACCCGGGCAAGCCGCACCGGCTCACCCTGAAGGTCTCCGGCGGCCACCCGTCGGCGCTCGGCGTGGCGGTGGTCGGGCCCGGCACCGGCGCGCCGTCGCCCGCCGCACCGGGGTCGGGGTCGACGCCGCGACTGCTGCTGGACGCCTGCGTTTCCGGCCCGCCGGTCCCGGCCGAAGGCCCCCCCGCGGTGTTCTCGTGGCTGGTCTGGCCCGACACCACCGACCCGGTCCTCGTCCTGGTCAACCGGTCGTCCGGCGGGCCGGTCCACGTCGGGTCGGTTACGCTGACCGAACTCACCGACCTCCCGGCCGGCCCGGCCGTCGAGAGGGCGGGCAACGCCCCGGCGCGGGCCCTGGGCCTTTACCTGGGCGGGGCCGACGTGATCGAACGGTTCGGCGGCTCCCTCGACACGGGCCTGACCGACGCCCTGGCCGCCGCCCGGAACCTCGGGGCCTACCTTTCGGCCTGCGGGGCGACCTCGGTCGTGCTCCCCGAAAGCCTAACCGACCGCGACCGCCGCCGGGCGCTCGACGGCACCGCCGCCGAGGACGCGACCGGCCCCGACCGCCTCGACCTCGCGCTGCGGGTCTTGAACCGGCGCGGGGTCTCGACCTGGCTCGAACTGGCCCTCGACGGCCCCCTGCCCGGCCTCCCCGGCCCCGACTCGCCCGAGGCGCTGGCGAAGGGCCTGGTCCGGGTCGACCGCCAGGGCCAGGCCGACGGGCCGGTGCCGGCCTACCACCCGTTGAGCGACGAGGTCGGCGCGGCCCTCCGGCAGCGGGTGGCCGACGCGGCGGCCCACCGGGCCGGCCGCGCGAAGCTCGCGGGCCTGCTCGTCCGGATGGGGCCGGGGCCGACCCTGCTGGGGAGCCCCGACACCGGTTTCGACGACGCGACCTTCACCCGGTTCGTCCGCGAGGCGCTCGACGCCGGGGCCGCGGCGGGCGTGCCGGGTCAGTCGACCGACGACCCCGAGCGGTTCGCGGCGCGGGCGAAGTTCCTCGCCGGCCCGGGGCGGATGCCCTGGCTCACCTGGCGGTCGAAGCGGGTCGCCGCGCTCTACGCCGACCTGGCGACGGCGGCGCGGGTGGCGGCCCCCGGGATCGCCTTCGCGGTGGCCACGCCCGGCCCGGACGACGGCCCGGCCGGCGCCGAGGCCCGGCGGGCCGACCTCGCGGGCCTGGCCCCGAGCCTCGCCTGGCGCGCCGTCGGCCTCGACCTCGACGCCTGGCCCGACGGCGACGGCGCGCCGGTCGTCCTCCGCGGCGTCGGCCTCGGCCCCGACGACCTGACGCACGACCTGGCGACCAGCCCCGAGCTCGACGCCAAGGTCGCCGCCCGCCCGGCGCGGGGGCTCCTGCTCGACCTCGGCGGCGACCCGAAACTCGCCCGGCACGCCCCGGCCGGCGGGACCGGCCTCAGCCTGAAAGCCGCGGCGCTCGAGACCGGCGCGAACGGCGACGAGCCGTTCGGCCACGCCCTGGCCGCGCTCGACGCCCACCACGTCTGGCTCGCCGCGGAGGCGGTCGCCGGCCACGAGGAGCGGTTCCGCCGGTTCGCCCGCGTCTTCCTCGCCCTCCCCGCCGTGCCGACCGCCGACCGCCAGCCGCTCGCCTTCGGCGTGGCCGTGCGCTCCTACCCCGCGGGCGAGAACACCTTCCTGGCGATGGCCAACGACACGCCTTACCCCGTCCGCCTCGACACGGTCCTGACCGGGGACGGCGAACCCCCGGTCTTCGACATCGGCCGGGCCGTGGCGCTGAAGCCGGGGGCCGACGCCGCCGGCCGCCACCTGGTCCTCGACCTCCCGCCGTTCGGCGTCTCCGCCGTCCGGGTCGGGTCGGCCGCGGTCCGGGTCGGCACGGTCATCCCTTACCCGTCGGAGACAGTGCTCACGGCGTTGAAAAACCGCTACGACGACGTCACCGCCCAGCTGACCCGGCTGAACCGCGGGGGCGACAGGTCCCGGTCGGGGCCGCCCAACCCCGGGTTCGAGCCCGAGGCCCTCCACGAGACGACGATGCGGACTTCGGCCCCGGCGGCCGACCCGCCGGGCACGCCGCCCCGCGCCACGGCCCCCGCCCTCTCGGGCTGGTCGATGGCCGGCGGCGGGATGGAGGCGGGGCTCTCGCTCGACCCGTCGCAGCCGCACTCGGGGCGCGGGGCGATGCGGCTCGACGTGCCGACCCCCCCCGCCTCGGCCGTCTCCGAGGCGTTCACCCCGGCGGTCCACTCGGTCCTCCTCGTCCGCACCTGGCTGCGGTCGGACCGGGCCGACACGCGGGTCCGGCTCTGGGTCGAGGGGGAGTCGGCCGGTAAGCCGTACCGCCGCGTCTCCGAGATGGCCGTGCAACCGGGCTGGGCCGAGCGCGCCGTCCGCGTCGGCGACATCCCCCCCGGCGGCCTCGACGACGTCCGCCTCCGGTTCGAGGTGTTGAGCCCCGGCAGCCTCTGGGTGGACGACCTGACCGTCACGGGCGAGACCCTCTCCGAGCCCGAGCGGCGGAACGCCCGCAACGCCCTGCTCGCCGCGCTCCAGGCCTACCGGGAGAAGCGGTTCGCCGACTTCGCCCGGCTCTCGGGCTCCCACTGGGCGCGCCAGCCCGGCGCCGGCGCGGAGGGGTCGCCCGAGCGGGTCGCCTCGGAGTGCTCCGGCCTGATCCGCAGCGGCGACGCTTCTGCCCTACCCCCGACCCGCCGCCTGCGGTAAGATCGTCCCCCGCCGGGGGCGGCCCGGAGGGGCCGACACAGCCGGTGTTTCCTTCGGCCAGGCCGCCCACTGCCGACGGTCGACGTGACGGATCGACGAACGGGGGGCAAGGAGGGGTCGGTGTTTGTCGCCTGTAGTACGCTTTGCTTCTCGCGGGAGCCGCTGGAGTCGGCCCTGCGCCACATCGCCGAGATGGAGTTCGACAAGTTCGAACTGGCCATCGCCGAGGGGGGGACGCACCTGCGCCCGTCCGAGGTGTTCGACAACCCCGAGGCGGCCGCCCACCGGCTCCGCCACGGGCCGAGCCTGACCCCCGCCTCGCTGGCGCTGGACTTCGGCTCACCCGAGCCCGACCCGGCCGTCGTGCGCAAGCGGTTCGAAGCCCTCTGCCGGCTGGCCAAGCCGCTCACCGTCGCCGTGCTGACGATCTCGGCCTCGCCCCTCGGCACCCCGTTCGACGACGAGGTGAAGCGGCTGACCGCCCTCACCGGCCTCGCCATGCGCGAGGGGCTGGTGCTCGCCCTCGAAACCCACTCGCAGACCCTCACCGCCGACCCGGCCGCCGCCGTCGAGCTGTGCAAGGCCGTCCCCGGCCTCGGGCTGACGCTCGACCCGAGCCACTACATCGTCGGCGGCCACAAGGACTTCGACGCCGTTTATCCGTACGTCCAGAACGTCCACCTCCGCGACACCGGCAAGGGCCCCGGCGAGTTCCAGGTCCGCGTCGGCCAGGGCGACATCGAGTACGGCCGGATCGTCAACCTGCTCGAACGCCACGGCTACGACCGCTCGCTGACCGTCTCCATCCTCGACGGCATCGAGAACCCGTTCGACGTCGAGGTCGAGGTCCGCAAGCTCAAGCTGCTGCTGGAGAGCCTGCTCTGACCCCGGGGTAGGCCCCCTCACGAAATCCGAAGGCCGGCGGCCGACGACACCGTCGTCGGCCGCCGGCCTTCGCGTTTTACCCGGCCGCGTCCTCCGGCCAGAGGTCGGCGATCTCGGCGAGCAGTTCGGGGGTGGGCGGCAGGCCCGGGGGGCGCCGGCGCGCGAGGCGGACGGCGAGGTCGGGGGCGTCGCGCTGGGGGACCTTCGACGGGTCGGCGGCGCGGCGGAGGGATTCGCCCGCGGCGCCCGTCAGGATGGAGCGGACCGACACCCGGCGCGGCGGCGGTCCGCCGGCCAGAATGACCGTCAGGCCCGACGGCCCGGTCAGGATCAGCGACGCGCCGGTGAGCAGTTCGGTCGCGTTGCCCCGCCACGAGCGGGCGATCCGCCGGCGCTGGGCGCGGAGGGCGGGGTCGCCCTCCATCGAACGGAGGTCCTCGCGCTGCTCGTCCGGGGTCAGCCGGAGCATCGCCGCCAAGCGGCCCCACTGGAACCCGAAGTCGACGAGGCCGAGCGCCAGCGTCGCGGCGGCGAGCGCCAGGACCGTCCGGCGCAACATGCGGCCCGAGGCGAGCGCGAGGCCGGGGGTGTCGAGGGCCGAGAGGCGCGGGAACTCGTCCCAGCCGGAACGGATCACCCAGGCGGCGACCGCCACGACGATCGACGCCTTGGCCAGCGCCCAGAGCCCGCGTCCCGCCCGCGCGGCGATGTCCCCCCCCTGCCCCGGCGACCAGAGCCGCGACGGGTCGGGCGCGAGCAGCGCCGGCGCCCAGAGCCCGCGCACCTGCGCCTGGTGCGCCGCCAGCGCGCCGGCGGCCGAGACCCCGAGCACGCCCAGCACCGGCCCGGCCACGCCGGCCGCCAGGTGCCGCAGCCGGAAGACCACCTCCGCCGCGTCGGCCGACAGCGACGCGGGGGCGATCAGCGGCCCCCGCATCACCCCGATCAGCGCCTCGGCGAGGCCGTCGCCCCAGACGGCCAGCGCCCCCGCCGCGGCGAGGAGCCCGGCCGCCCCCGTCAGCTCGGGGCTGTGCGCCACCTGGCCCCGCTCGCGGGCCATCTGCCAGCGCCGCGCGGAGGGCGCCTGCGTACGGTCTTCCGACATCGGCTCAGCCCCCCCCCGGCCAGACCGACCACGCGGCGGCGAACGTCGCGGCCACCCCGGCGAGGCCCAGGACCACGAGCACCAGGCCGAGCGTCACGCGCACGGGGACCGCCAACGACAGGAGTTGCAGCGACGGCGCCGCCCGGCCGAGCAGGCCGAGGGCCAGGCCCGCCAGCGCCAGAGCCAGCGCCGCCGGCGCGGCGGCCCGCAGGGACAACGCCAGGGCCTGCCCGACCCGCCCGAACGCCAGCGCCGCGACGTCTTCACCCGACGCGAACCCGAAAGCCCCGCCCGGCGGGACCACGCGGTAACTCTCCACGAGCGACCGCACCAGGGCGAGCGGGCCGTCGAGCGAGAGGAACACGCCGAGGGCGACGAGCCCGTACAAATGCCCCAGCGCCGTCAGGTCGTCGCCCGCCTCCGGGTCGAACAGCGCCGCGGGCGCAAAGCCCGCCTGCGCCCCGACGAGGTCGCCCGCCTGTCTGGCCCCGGCCACGACCAGGGCGGCCGACCAGCCGAGCGCGCCCCCCACCAACGCCTCGCCCAGGCACGCCGCCACCACCGCCGGCCACGTCCAGCCGGCGGCCGGGTTCGGCCCCGCCACGGCGTTAACCGCCGGCGCCAGGACCACGCCGAGCAGCAGCGCCAGCAGCAGGCGGAACCGCGCGCCGAGCCCCGGCGTCGCCAGGCCCGGGGCCGTCCACGCCAGGCCCAACGCCCTGGCGAACGCCAGAGCCGTCACCCCCGCGTGTGCCGTAAACCAGGCGATCGGGTCCGTCGGCATCGGGTCAGGCCCCGCCGATCAGGCCGGGGATCGCGTCGAACAGCGAGCCGGCGAACGACACCCATTGCCCCAAGAGCCAGGGGAGCAGCACCAGGACCGCGAGCGCCACCACGACCAGCCGCGGCACCTGCCCGACGACCGGCTCGTGCAACTGCGTCAGCGTCTGCCCCACCCCCACGATCAGGCCGACCACCAGCGCCACCGCGAGCAAAGGCCCCCCCGTCTGGAGCGCCAGCCGGATCGCCTCCCGCGACCAATCAACGACTTGAGACGTATCCACGGGCGAGCCTCCGGGCGACGAGAACGAATCATCAACGGCCGATCGATCACGGCCCCGCTATCCGGGCGACGCCCCGACGGGCCCGAAGCTCTGCAAGAGCATCGTGGCGACGTGGAGCCAGCCGTTGACCAGGACGAACAGGATCAGCTTCAAGGGGAGCGCCACGAGCGACGGCGGCAGCATGAACAGCCCCATCGCGGCGAGCACGGCCGAAACGACGAGGTCGACCACCAGGAACGGCAGGTACAGATAAAAGCCGATCACCAGCGCCGTGGTCAGTTCGCTGAGCAGGTACGCGGTGGCCACCTCGCCGATCGGGAAATCGTCGCCGTAGACGGGGACCGGCGCGTCGGGCGCGGCGACCTCGTCGTGGATCGCCCAAAGGTAGTTTTCGTGCCGGGTCCGTTCGATCTGTTCGATCATGAACCCCTTAACCGGCACCGAGGCGGCCGCGTACGCCTCGGCCCAGGTGGCGCGGCCCTCCGCGTAAGGGACGACGGCCCGGGTGTAAACGGCCTCACCGACCGGCCGCATCACCAGGACCGTGAGCAACAGCGCGAGGGCCGTTAACACCTGGTTGCCCGGCACCTGCGGGCTCCCCAGCGCCTGACGGAGCAGCACCAGCACGATGTTGATCCGCACGAACGCCGTGAGCATCAGCACGGCCGCCGGCGCGAGCGAGACCAGCGCGAACAGGGCGACCGTCGAGAGGCTCCGCATCACCTGCTGCGGTTCGAGCGCCAGCGCCTCGGGGACCGGGGGGATCTCGGCCTTTTTTTGCCCCGAACCCGGCTCGACCGCCCCGGCGCCGGTTTTCGGCCGGACGGCCGCCGGCGCCGGACGGGAATGTTCTCCCCCCGCCGGCGCGTCGGCCTTCCGTTGAGACTTCTCCGCTTCAACGGGCGGGAGCGGACGGTTGATCCGAAAATCGGTCCGGAGCGCCTGCGGATCCGGCTTCTGCCGCGCCGCCGGCGGCCCCGCGCCGAGGAGCACGACGAGGGCAGCCACGCCCAGGAAACCACCGATCGGCACGAGCCGAGCTTTGCCGCGACGCGCGGACGGGTTCCGGCCGGGGTTCGATGTCATGCCTCGTCCCCCAGGAGTTGATCGAAGCGGGCGGACGGCGCCCCTGCCTCCCCGGCAACAACCCGCGGCGAAGGCCGCTCCGAGGGGTCGGGGCCGCTCATTTCGCCGAGCAAGGACGGCGCGCCCTGCGGCCCGGTGCCGACGATCAGGACGCGGTCGCCGACGTCGAGGAGGTAAACGGTGTGCCGGGGCGACAGGCTCGTGCGGCCGACCACCCGAAGCGACGCCCGGGCGGAACCGGCCGCGAGCGAGGCCCCGGGGAGGTAGCGGCGGGCCGCGACGCTCATCCAGCCGCAGGCCGCCAGCGCTAGAGCAATCCCCGCCGTGCCGAGCCACCAGCCGCCCGAACCCTCCGCGCCCGGCGTCGGGCGGGACGTCGCGGTCGCGCCCCGCGGGCTGAACGGCCGCTTGGTCGCCGCGGGCGTGGCGGCGGCCGGCGGTCCGGCGGCGTCGGCGCGGGCCGGGAGCGCCGACGGCACGAGCGCCAGCAGCAGGGCCGCGGTCGGTACGAACCGGCGGGGCCTCCGGCCCCGGCGAGACGTTCGCATCGCAAATCCTTCGCGAAAGCGTTCGGGTCGAGCCGCCGCCCGGCCCCCGGTCTCCGCCGGGTCAGGCCGGGCCGCCCTGCCCCGGCGCGTCGTCACGCCGGGGGCTACGATTCCCACAAAGTTCCGCCCCGCATCGGCCGATAATCATCACCAGACCGAAGCGGGTCCGCGACCCGGACAAGGACGTTAGGTGCGAGAGTCGGTCAGAGGGATAAGCCCCGTATCCCCCGTTAAATCCGATCATCAACGAAATTGTTCCGTCGACCACGCGGAGACGCCGTGCGGGTTCGGCGTCCTACCGAACCGACCCGGCGTACGTCTCGCCGCCCGCCCGGGTGCGCGCGGCACACCCGACCGGCGGACGAACGGGGTAAAGCTCCTCGACTCAGGCCACCATGTCTTCCGGGTCGTCGAAAGCGACCTGGCCGCTCCGACTGAGACGGCAGAGGGTGTCGACGACGGCCCGCTGGGCCGAGTGGACCGACTCGAACGAGACCGGACCGTGGGCGTTAATCTGGGCCTCAAGCTCCAAGGCCGAGGACTGGGGGAGCTTCGTCAGCAGGTGCCGCCGCATGCCGGGCCTGGTGCCGAAGAGGGCGTCGAGGACCTGGGGCTTAGGGACTTGTTCGAAGACCGAGCGGAGGTCGGCCCCGTCAAGGAGTTCCAGGTCGTCAAATTCGACGAGGTCAGACAAGGATTTCCTCCTGACCGTTGGGGTCCGGTAGGGTGATTCGTCCGTGGTCGTAGAGGCGCCGGAGCCGCTCGGTGACCTCGGCCTGTGCGGCCTCGGCGTCGCTGAGGCGGAACGGGCCGAGGCGGGAGAGCTGGTCCCCGAGCGACTCGCCCTGTCCGGCCGAGAGCGCCCCGAGGACCTTGGCCCGCACCGGACGGGCCGCGCCGGCCAGGGCCAAGGCCCAGACGGCGGCGTCCTCGTCGTGGTACGCCTCCCTGATGTCTGTATCGTCCATCTTGACGAGATCTTCGAATACAAATCGAAGCCGCCGGAGGCACAGGCCGTAAAATTCCTCAAGAACGGCCTGTTGCTCATCCGGGTCGACCCGCTCCAGCTTCGCGATCTCCAGCGTCACCGCCTCGACCGCCTGGCGGTCGAGCTGGGCGAGGAGTTGGGAGGCGAGCGGCTGTTCCAGGCTGACCAGCAGGATCGCCGCCTTGCGGAGCGGCGTCTCCTCGGCCGAGAACCCGTCGCCCGGGTCGGCCCCGGCGGGCTCGGACGGGCCCGGGCCGACGTGCGGGCCCGGCGTCGCGGTCGGGTTCGGGGGGTGGACGGTCGTGTACGGGGCCCCGCCCGGGCGCGGGGAATCCAGGCGCGTCATCCGATCGTCCCTCCTTGGGTCCACCGGTTCAGCACACTCGCGGCGGCCTCGGGGCTGAGCCGGATCAGCTCACGGACCCGTTCGGAAGGTCCGGGCCCGGGGTCGGACGCCTCGTCGATCTTGAAGTGATTCCGGCCGTCGCGCGACCGGCCGACGACCCTCGGCGCGGGGCGCCGCGCGGTGGCCAGGCGGAAGGCGACGCCCAGCACGACGACCGTCGCCCCTCCCGCAACCGCCGCAGGGACCCAGGCCGCCATGTTCCAGCGCGTCCCCGTCGCCTCGGGCAACGGGGAGGGGTTACGGGCGGGGAGTTCGTCGGGGATCGTGTCGACCGTGAGTTCGTCGAGTTCCTTCTCGGGCACGATCTTCCTGATGCTCGACTCGATCAGCCTCTTGGTCCGTTCGACCAGGGGCTGCAACTCGCCGAGCGACGCGTCGCGCCCCGACACCGCCTTGAGGTAATAGCTGCGCGGCACTTTGACCCAGACCCGGACCCTCGGCAACAACTCGTCCGCCGCCGGCTCGGGCGGGGCCGGCGGCGCCTCCTGGGCGGCGACGGCGGGGGGCGGCGCGGCGCGGGGGGCCGCGGGGGGTTCGGGCGCCGGCTCGCGTAGCGGCTCGTTCACCCCCATCGAGAGGGACGGCGCGACCACCTCTTCCGCCGCCGGCGCGGGGGCGGGTAGCGGCGCGGGGGCCGCCGTAACCGGGGGCGCGACCGGCGGGGGCGGGGTGACCTGGACCGAGACCTGCGCGCCCCGGAGCCAGTCGAGGTCCTGCTGGATTTCCTGGCGAAGCTGGTCGCGGTACGACCGGGTGCGGTAGCGGTCGCCGAGCGCCGGGTCGTGGGCGTTGGCGTAGACGCGCCCCTTGCGGTCGTAAACGCTCACGGCCTTGACCTCGGGCTCGGCCGCGATGATGAGCGATTGGACCGCTTCGACCGTGTCGGGACTGATCTCGCGGTCGTTCTCGGACTCGAGGCAGACGAACGCCGTCGCCGTCTGCGCGGGGCGCACCCCGCGGGACTTGACCGGGTTGATTTTGACGTACGCCGAGACGATCCCGTCCATCCCCTCGATCATCGCGGCGAGGCGGTCGTTGGCCGCCTGCTCGCGGCGCTGCTTCTGGGCGTCCGGGGTCTCCCAGACGGACGACTCCAGCGCCCGGGTTTCGATCTCCGAGAGTGGCCGGCGGCCGACCATCAGCTTGGTGATGATCGCGTTGGCCTCTTCGACCCGGCCGACGGCGACCTCGATCTGGCGGCGGTCGTTGACCCGGAAGCGGATGTTCTTGGCGTCGAGTTCGCGGCCGATGATGACCTGGTCGTCGGCGGAGAACCGGAGCCCGGAGCGGACGAGCCCGTAGGCCGGAACGGCCGGGGCGGTGGCGGCATAGGCGACGGCGGCGACGGCGATCAGCCCGGCCACGCCGAGCGCCCACCGCGAGGCCGCGCCTTGGGCCGCGAGCCGACGCTTCGCGCGGCCGAGCGGGGTCCGCAACCGGGCGACCGCTTGGGCGAAGGGTGTAACGGTGTCGGCCCGCATCAACTCTCCTCCGGGCGACCAGGCGCGGCGCGCGGGCGTTCGACGGGAACGCACACCGCGGCGGGTCGGTTCGCGAGGGCGTGGGAGCGGACGGCAACGGCCCGGTCGGGCGGCCGGAAGCGCCGGGGAGGGGTGTGAGGGGTGTGACGGCGTCGGGGACGGTCGCGGCGGGTCGAATCATTCGGCCGCGCGACCGCCAACGAGCCGCGGACCGGGCCGGCACCGCCGACCCCGCCCCGCACGGCCCGGCGCGAGCGGCCTCCGCCCATCCCGTCCGTGGGATCGCGGGGCCCGCCGCATCCTGCGTGCGGAGTGTTATCCATAATCCGCACCGTTTGTCAACGCCGCCCGCGCAACGCGAAACGGCCCCCGCACCGGGTTCGGTGCGGGGGCCGTTTGATCGAGCGGTCGTCGGCTCAACCGGTCCGTCGGCTCAGTTGCCGGCCGGGGTCGAGAAGAGCAGGCCGCTGGTCGCACCCGGGGCCGGGGGGGCCGGCGGGGCGGGGACGGCCGGGGCCGCCGGAGCGACCGGGGCGGGCGGGGCCGCTTCAGGGGCGGGCGGGGCTTCGTCGTTGGCGACGGGGGCCGGGGCGTAGGTGCCGACCGGGGCCGCCGCGGCGATCTGGCCGCTGCCGTAGGCCTGCGGGCTGCTGTAGCCGGCCTGCGGGCTCGCATAGCTCTGCGGGCTCACGTAGCTCTGCGGGCTCGGGGCGCCCTGACCCGACGGGTAAACCGCGCAGGTCTCGCACGCCGGGCTGCCGCAATCACCGTGGTGGCCCCAAACCCGCTTCTTCTTCAGGACCCACTCGTAGGTGTAGCACTTGGGCTTGGGCTTCAGCTTCCCGCAAAGGTCCTTGAAGCC
>Ga0164243_10006628_pt1 | contig 17484 bp, 9 predicted proteins | sample OricompcompostOP_FD_108781 | JGI IMG/M metagenome (GOLD analysis project Ga0164243, IMG submission 108781) | Organic Plus compost microbial communities from Emeryville, California, USA - Original compost - Organic plus compost (OP) | ecosystem: Engineered > Solid waste > Mixed feedstock >... | reverse complement strand
TCGGCTGGCATCGTTCGTGTAGCCGTTACAGGACGTGCCGCCGTTGCCACTGCTCCTTCTGGAGCCTCCTGCCGGGGCCCGGCAGCGACCGGCTGTGGGATCGGACGTTCTTCTCTACGAGCACGCGATCTGCCATCTGCACCGACTGGCATGAACTCCGGAGTAGCTTCCTCAACGAACGTGTGGCGATCTACAGATAATACACCGGACCCGAACAGGAAAAAAACGGCTAACAGAAAGAGCACCAGCACTGACAGTTCCAGTGACTGCCCCGTAGCTGCCAGGCCCTGCTGGAAGTGAATGATGAAGACAGCCCCCAGGAGAACCGGGATCTGGACGAAGGCCGCAACACGTGTCAGCAGGCCCACTCCCATCATGAGGCCCCCGATGAGGTGGGCGATGATGATGTAGTGGACCAGCGCGAACGTAAATAGCCAGCCGATATTCTGGTTCTCTGCCAGATCAACGAACGCTGAGGAATCGGCGATGAGAATGCACCCGCGTACGAACAGAGCAAGACCCAGGTACATGCGAATCAGCGCGTAGGCCCGGTCGTACCTCCTGCCTACCCAGGGTATCGCCAGCTTCAGCCGCCCTGCCCACCGCCCCTGTATCCGATCATCGAGTGCGAACGGGCCGGGGCCAGTGAGAAAGATGATGACCAGGAGAAAGAGCACCAGCACCGACAACTCGAGCGACTGGCCGGTTGACAGCAGACCTTCCTCCATGTGAATGAGGAATACGGCCCCGAGAAGCACCGGGATCTGAATCAGCGCCGCGATACGGGTCAACAGCCCTATGGCCATCAGAAGACCGCCAGCGAGATGGGCAAAAGTCACGTATGGGACGATCCAGCCCACGTCCCGCTCCATCGCCAGTTCGGTGATCACCGAAGGCTCCGTCAAGAAGATCACCCCGCGTATGAATAGCGCAACGCCCAGGTAGATGCGAATCATCGCATAGCCTACCTCCTGATGGGCACTCAGCCAGTGCAGGATCTCCGTACGCTTCATGAATCCTCCTGCTCAAGCAGAGGAACGGCACGCGGCATCGGGCACCGCCTCTGCGGAAAAACAACCACCGCTTCACAGATGATTCATAAGGCAAAAGAAATACGGTGTCAATGCCAGCCCCACATCGTAAGAACAATGTCGCACGAAGTCGGAGAACACGTCCGGTCCCCTGCTCCATTCGGAAATACAAGACCAACTCTTGCACACACCTACTGCGTCCGTTTCGAATATCAGATAAGGGGTCGGTGATGCCGGGCATCGAAGTCGACCGTGCATGCCTCTCCCGCCTTTTCCCCCAACTACGGAGCAAGAGTTTTTTCTTGCCGGACCATTCCGCATCCCTTGCAGCCGAAATATGAATTTATTATATAGAATCAACTACCGCATCGGATGTCGTCCGGACCTCCACCTGCGGAATGACGAGCGTAACGCCGTATCTACGCCGTAGAGCTAGAGTCCCCCGAACCACCATTGAACCCGCGCTGTATGCGCGCAGGGAGGGAGTGTGGCTGTACTCGCTCTGGACCTGGGAGGCACGAAGCTGGCTTCCGCCGTCTTCTCGCAAGACGGCAATATGCGCGGCAAAACGATGGCCCACCTTCGAGGACGATCGGGCAGCGAGGTCGGTGCCCTCATCTCCGAACAGGTACACCATGCCATCACGCAGGAAAGGCACGAGGAGATCGAGGCCATTGGAATCTCGGTGCCGGGCATCTATCACGCGCGTACGGGGACCGTGTGGGCACCCAACATCCCGGGCTGGACGGATTATCCTCTCGTCGAAGAGCTAACGACTCGAACCGGAGGCCTACTCGTCCGAGTCGATAGTGACCGGGCATGTAGTATCCTTGGCGAAACGTGGCGAGGCAGTGCGCAGGGATGCCGCAATGCCGTCTTCGTTGCTGTCGGCACCGGCATCGGTGCAGGCATTCTGGTCGATGGGACCGTGCTGCGCGGTCACAGCGATATCGCCGGAGCAACCGGCTGGATGGCGCTGGAGTCCTGCTTCCGCCCGGAGTACGCTGGCTGCGGCTGTTTTGAATTTCACGCCTCGGGATCGGGCCTTGCACATCGAACCCGCGAAATGCTCGATGAGGACCCCGCCTATTCCGGTACCCTCCGCTCGATACCGGCAGATGACCTCACTACCGAGCACGTCTTTGCCGCTGCGCTCGAAGGGGATCCGCTGGCCACCCACGTCATCGCCCGTGCGATCACATACTGGGGCATGGCAACGGCCAACTACGTGAGCTTGTTCGACCCCGAAATGATCATTTTTGGAGGCGGCGTCTTTGGTCCGGCCGCTCGCTTTCTGGATCGCATTAGACAGGAAGCAGCCAGGTGGGCACAGCCCATCAGCATGCGCCGCGTCAAGCTTACATGCAGTGCGCTCGGACCCGACGCGGCGCTGTACGGTGCCGGAAGACTGGCTTTGAATGCGGGTAACACATGAAGACTGAGGTTCACCCTGACACCGACTTCAACCGTACTCACGTCTTCGTGGCGGCCTGCCTCGGGATGTTTATGTTCGGTGTCGTGATGACGATGCTCGGGACGATTCTACCGTCCGTCATGGATCGATTCGATATCGACCTTTCGGGGGCGGGTTCGGTGATCGCACAGCTCAGCGCCGGTATTCTCACCGGATCCCTGGTCTTCGGGCCAGTGGTCGACCGATATGGGTACAGGCCCCTTCTCAGTCTGGCGATGGTTCTCGTCATCGTAGGCCTGGAGGGTATCGCCTTCGCCTCCTCCGTCGTGCTCCTGCGAACCGCGGTTTTCCTGATCGGCTTCGGCGGCGGCATGATCAATGGGGCTACGAACGCCCTTGTCGCCGACATCAGTGAGGGGGAACGAAGTGCCGGATTGAGCCTGCTGGGCGTCTCATACGGGATCGGTGCATTCAGCATCCCCTTCTTGTTCGGCCTGCTCGTACAGGGTAGCACGTACGTACTGCCCGTTGCAGTAGTCGGTGCTGTAGCCATAGTGCCGCTCGCCTACATGCTTGCCATTCGCGTTCCCCAGCCCAAGCAAGCACAGGGCTTCCCGGTTCGAGAAAGCATGAAGCTGGTTCGGGAGGCTACGCTCGCACTCTTTGGACTGATGCTGTTCATCCAGAGTGGCATAGAGATGACGGTAGGCAACTGGACGACCTCATTCCTTGCTGGAGAACTCGGTCTCGATACGAGCGATGCGGCATTCTACCTTTCGTCGTACCTGCTGGGAATGATGGCTGCCCGTCTCATCATGGGCACTGCGCTGAAACACGTTTCGCCGGCACATGTGCTGCATGCTTGCCTGGGCCTTGGATTCGTTGGCGCCGTCCTGCTGATTCTCGCTCACACCATCGCCGTCGCGGTAACCGGTCTGGTCCTGCTCGGAGCCGGACTGGCGGCAGGGTTCCCGGTCGTCCTCGGCTATGTAGGCGATTATTACACGCGCCTGTCCGGAACAGCCTTCAGCATCGTGCTGGTCATGGCACTGGCGGGCGGAAGCCTGTTTCCCCTCGGCATCGGCACCCTCGGCGAGGTGATAGGTCTGCGCGCCTCGTTCACTGTGATTCCTGTAAGCCTGGCGTTCATGGCGATCCTCTTTGGCGTCATCATGCGCCGCGGCACATCGGTTCGCTCCCGTGTACAACCAACGTAAACACCCGAATGATACTCGCACAACAATGGCTGAACGGCGCGCGCGACGTGATGGCGCGCATTGAATCGACACAGATAGGAAACATCCGTGAGGCGGCCGGCATCATGGCAGACTCCATCCAGGCTGAACGCTGGGTGCATACGTTCGGGTGCGGGCATGCCACGATCCCCGTAGAAGAGATGTATCCGCGCATCGGCGGATTCGTCGGATTCCACCCCATCATCGAGCTCCCACTTACCTTCTTCACGCGTATCACCGGAGAGATGGGCATCCACCAGTTTCTCTTCCTCGAGCGCGCGGAGGGCTATGGTACGCAGATCATGAAGGGCTACAATTTCCACCCTCAGGATACGATGTGGCTCTTCTCACACTCCGGCATTAACGCCGTGAATATCGATGTCGCGCTGCAGGCGAAGCAGATCGGCATGAAAGTGATCGCCTCGGGATCCGCCGAAGCATACCGGGATAAATCGACGCGCCACTCATCGGGCAAAACCTTATTCGAGATCGCGGATGTCGTGATCGACACGTGTGCTCCGGCTGAGGATGCTATCGTCAACCTCAACGGCCATCAGGATAAGATCGGTCCTGTTTCAACGATAGCCTTCGTCACGGTCGTCTGGATGACGATTACCACCGTAGCCGAAATACTGGCCGAACGCGGCGTGAAACTGTTCATCCATCCCACGCACAACAACCCGACCGACACCACCGCGCGAGCCCGGCTCGACGATGCCTTGCTGGTTTATAAGCAACGCGTAGCCAGCGTATGAAACCACATCCCGGGCAACGCGACTGCCCGAAAGCTGAAAAAATGACCTTCTTGATACCCCCACCAGGTACTATAACCCTTTATCGCTACTGCTGGGCCAGTAGCCCCAACGAGCAAGAAATCCTTCACAAACATCTTCTAACCAACCACTTGCACGCACTGGCGTGATCACCCACTACCTGAAACACGCTTGCTGCAACTGCCGATCAGATCCGGCATCGCACGTAACCGGATCGAAAGAAAAACCCTGCACTATAGCCTGACTTCCCGGATTGTCCCTCGCGCACCTGTGAGTAAACAGGAGGACATGAACCGGGGTGGACCTGATGATCCGTGTCTTTCGGGTCTTTGTTCTTTGAGTTCATACATCGTGATGATGCGCCCAGCCGCCAGCCGCCGAATATGAGTCGAAGCAAGGCCGTGTCATCTGCTGGATAGAGGTCCACACGGCATCAGCCGTGTGGATCGTATACCGGACGATGCCGCCCCCGGCCAGGCTTAGTCGTTCGGTCAACGGCTGCATCTGTTTCAGACCGTCGCACATCACAGTACGGGTTCTAGTGCTTCATGCACTCCTCTCGCGCACGAATGCCGCGAAGTAGTCACGAATGGCAGAACGAGGGGAGCCGAAAAGGTTGTCCCGCATCATTCACCCATACCACTACTGCCATGCTAGACCGATCTAACTCGACGTGTCTCCTTTCACGTCTCCGATATGGCCCCGCCCTTGCCATACTGCTGTTCGGATTCATAGCCCACCCGGTAGTTGCTCAGAATTTTCAGGTGGAGGGCGTCGTCCTGAATGAGACCGATGGTCAGCCGCTCATCGGTGTCAGCATCGTCGAGGTCGGGACGCAGAATGGTACGATAACAGACGCAAACGGCGCGTTCGAACTCACCGTCGCCAGCCCGAACGCACAGCTGGCAATCTCTTATCTCGGATTTCTTACGCAAACCATAGCCGTAGACGGACGCAGCGAGATATCCGTTTCGCTCGTGGAAGACGTGGCTGCACTCGAAGAAGTCGTCGTCACTGCGCTCGGCGTGGAACGTTCGGAACGCGCGCTCGGATACTCCGTCGGCCAGGTTTCGGCTGAACAGTTGGCGGAAACCCGGGAAACCAACATTGCCAATGCTCTGGCCGGCAAGGTTCCCGGTGTAATCGTCATGAAACCCGCGACCGGCCCTGCCGGATCAAGCCGGGTCGTCATTCGCGGCGTCTCGTCTCTGGAAGGTGGCAACCAGCCCCTGTACATCGTCGACGGCATTCCCATCGACAACTCGAATCTCGGCCAGGCAGGCATGTGGGGCGGGCAGGACCGCGGAGATGGGATCTCGAGCATCAACCCCGATGATGTCGAAAGCATGACGGTGCTGAAGGGCGCCGCGGCCGCCGCACTGTACGGCAGCCGTGCCGAACATGGCGCCATCGTCATCACGACCAAGTCCGGGGCCGGCCTTGCCAGTGCCGGCATCGGCGTCGAGTACAACTCGAACCTGACGTTCGAAGACGCACTCGTCGACTTCGCAGACTACCAGACCCGGTATGGCCAGGGCAACCGCGGATCCAAACCAACGAACCAGTCCGAAGCCATCCAGTTCGGGACGTCGAGCTGGGGCGCACCGCTGGACGGCTCGATGGTAGTACAGTTCGATGGCGTGGAGCGGCCCTACTCGCTCGTTGACAATAAGCTGGATCGATTCTATCAGGGCGGCCTGAACGCAACCAACACCATCGCCCTGAGTGGCGGCTTCAATCAGACTACGTTCAGGTTCTCCGCTTCCAACCTCACGAGCGAAGGCATCGTCCCGAACTCGGGCATGAACAGAAACTCATTCATGCTACGCGGCAACTCGAGAATTGGACGCCTGACAGTGGACGCCAAAGCCACATATACGCGAGAAGACGTGAACAATCGCACCAACCTCTCGGACAGCCCCGGCAACCCGAACTACACGATTGCGGTCTTGCCCACCAATGTCGATCCGGTATCGCTCGCTCCGGGCCACGCACCCGATAATGAGCTTCAGGAGCTTCAATTCAGCTCGAATGTCTTCGTAACCAATCCGTACTGGGCTGCTAGCAAATTCGCGGCTGACGACCAGCGCGACCGAATCATCGGCTCGGCTCAACTTACCTACGACCTCACCGACTGGCTCTCACTACAGGGACGTATCGGCCAGGACTGGTATACCTCACGTACGACTTCCGTCACGCCGTATGGCACGGCCTTCAGCCCCAGGGGCGGTATGTCGGAAGGAGAATTCCGGCTGACGGAGCGCAATGCCGACCTTCTCCTCCGGGCAACGCGTGATCTGACACCGTCCATCGGCCTGGACGTGTTTGTGGGTGGAAACCGGATGTACAGACAGGGTGAGTCGCTCTCACTTACCGGTTCGGATTTTAATATCCCCGGTCTTGTTACGATGAGCAACCTCAACAGCCGCTCCAGCAGCTACGGGTTCTGGGAAAAAGCGATCAACTCGATCTACGGCTCGGTAGAGCTATCCTACCGAGACATCCTGTTCCTCTCGGCTACGGGGCGAAACGACTGGTCCTCCACGCTCCCAGATGACAACAACTCATACTTCTATCCTTCCATCAGCGGCAGCTTCATCTTCTCGGATGTTCTTTCCATGCCGTGGTGGATGACCTACGGCAAGCTCCGGGCCTCCTGGGCCTCTGTCGGTAGCGACACGGATCCATACCGCCTTGCACTGACATACGGCCTGCTGAACTTCACGCACCTCGGCCAGCCACTCGGTGTTATCGGACAGGAAGCCATCCCGAAGTTCGACCTCGAACCCTCCAAAAACGAAGGTGCTGAGGCGGGCATCGATCTCCGCTTCTTCGACGGACGAATCGGGGTCGACCTGACGCTATACCAGGAAACGACGAAGAACGAGATCGTGCTCAGTACGGTCCCCTTCAGCTCCGGTTTCACAGCTCAGGTACTCAATGTAGCCTCGATGAGAAACCGGGGAATCGAGATGCTCCTGACCACAACTCCGGTCAGCACCGGGAATTTCGCCTGGGGAGTCGATGTCAACTTCTCCAAGAACGAAAACAAAATCCTCGCTCTGGCGGAAGGGATCAGCTCCCTCAACATTGGCGACGAATCCAGAACCCAGGCTGCACGCATAACGGCGGAAGTCGGCGAATCCTACGGAACGATTCGAGGCTATGCCTACGAGCGCGATCCTCAGGGTAATCTGGTTCTCCAGGACGGTATCCCCGTTCGTGGCGCATACAAGGTGCTCGGCAACGGCATGCCGGACTGGGTCGGCGGCATCACGAATACACTGCGATTCAAAAATCTCTCCCTCCGTACACTGATCCATATCAACTGGGGCGGCGAGATCTATTCCGCAACGAACGCGATCGCCTACTCATCCGGCCTGCACAAGAATACGTTGCCCGGACGAGCAGAATGTGAGTCCGTCGGTTACGATGCCAACGGCGGAACGGGTTGCTGGGTACCGGAGGGCGTCAGTGTCGTCAGCGGCACAGTGACGTACGATGCCGACGGAAACATCGTCTCGGATACGCGCCAGTTCGAGAAAAGCACCGTAGCGACGTTTCCGCAAACCTACTATGGGCGTATAGGCGGGCAGATTGCGGAGGAGTTCATCTACGACGCCAGCTATATCAAGCTGCGAGAGCTGGAATTGAGTTACCGCCTGCCCAACCGCTGGCTCAGCCGGTCCCCCATCAAGCTCGCGACGGTGTCGCTCGTAGGCCGCAACCTTCTGCTGCTCCATAGTAAGGTGCCCAACATCGACCCGGAGTCGAACTTCAACGTCTCGGACGCGCAAGGACTCGAACTCGCCGGTGTACCGCAAACCCGGAGCATTGGCTTCAACCTGAACCTGAAGCTCTAGTCGGCCTCGCCGGATGCCCCTATCCGGTTGTCTTGCATACGGGAGTTATCTCCTTACCACGGGCACACCATTCAGAATCGACCTATGAAGAGGCACATATACCTTCGAAATACGGCCGCCTTTCTTATAGCGGCACTCCTCCTCCCCGCCTGCGAAAGCGGGTTCGAGGATATGCAGACGGACCCCACGCAGGCCGGTGCGATGACGCCGGACTTCCTGTTCACCACCGTGGAACTGGCGACAACCGGCACGGGCTACATGCAGTGGCGGAATAATCTCATCTACCCGTCTGCCATGATGCAGCAGATGAGCCACACGTGGTGGTCGGGCGACAAATACACGGAGAACCAGCAGTGGATGACCGCGCTCTGGGGCACGTACTATGGCCAGTTTGGAAAGTACCGTGCCGTCGTACCGACACTGCAGGACTTGATAACGAACAATCAGGATAATCCTGAAATGGTAAATAAGGTTGCGGCAGCCCGGATCATGCGCGCCTTCGTATTCCATCGTCTCACGGATACGTACGGAGATGTCCCCTACTTTGAGGCTGGCAAAGGGTACCTTGAAGGTATCGTGCAACCTGCGTTCACTCCCCAGAGCGAGATCTACGCGGACATGCTGAAGGAGTTGGACGAGGCGGTCGCCTCGTTCGATGCGTCGAAGCCGATGTACGGGGATGCCGATATCATCTACGGGGGCGATATCGACAAATGGAAGAAATTCGCGAACTCGCTCATGCTCCGGCTCGGGTTACGACTGATCAAAGTCGATCCGAGCATGGCCCAGAGTTGGGTTCAGAAAGCCGTCGCGGGCGGCGTGATGGAAAGCAATGACGACAGCGCCATCATGCTGCACCAGAACGGCCCGAGCGGTGCGTTCGACGGGCTCAACGTCAACCCGATCAGTTCGGTATTTGCGGCGGACGATCCCATGCTGGCAGAGACCTTTGTGAAATGGATGCAGGCGCATGGAGATCCACGCCTGCGCGTCTTTGCCGCGACCTACTCCGGAGCAGCCTTCAGCGCCGATGCAGAGCTGGTCACCGACGACCCCGCCGAACAGATCGGCTATCCGGTAGGCAACGATGCTACGACGATCCAGAGCCACCCGGCCTGGGATGCTACACGGCAGTTCAGGGTATTCGCGCAGCCGAGCCGGATCATCCGTGACCTGGAAGACCCTACCTTCTACTTGACTTACGCACAGGTGGCTTTGAATCTCGCTGATGCCGCTGAACGCGGGCTCATCGCAGGCAATCCCGCAGCCTACTATGCAGAAGGTGTCCGTGCCGCCATGAAACAGGTAAGTCTCTACGACGACGGCGGCGCAGCGACTATCTCCGACGCGGAGATCGACGCCTATCTGGCCGCCAACCCGTTTGACCCGGCTAACGCGCTGGAACAGATCAATACACAATACTGGGCCGCCTGCTTTCTGGACGGCATGGAAGCGTGGGCGAACTGGCGTCGAACCGGGTACCCGGTGCTTGTACCCGTGAACTGGCCTGGAAACCAGTCAAACGGAGAAATCCCTCGCCGAATGGTGTACCCTGACCAGGAAGAGCAACTGAACGCGGAAAACTTCAACGCAGCCGTAGCACGTCAGGGAGAAGACGTCTTCACTACGCGCGTATGGTGGGATGTCGCCAACTAAGTTGTTGCGTCTTCCACATGAGAGGATTAATGACTGGAGGGGGCGGGCCGGCGTATTTGCCCGCCCCCTTCTGACATCTCGAACCGGGTATGCATCACAAGGATTCGGTACAGGGATCGGGGGCTCCCGTAGGGAATTGCCGTCAGTTGAAGCGGCCATGAGGCAACTCAGATTCCTCATAGTTCTCCTGTTCACGGGAGCCTGCCGTGATGCTCCGATGGAGCCGCTCTTCACGCTCGTTCCGCCTGAAACGAGCGGCGTAACCTTTGTAAACGAACTCGTTGAGCGTGAGGGCCTCAATATCATCGAGTACGAGTACTTCGCAAACGGAGGAGGGGTGGCTGTCGGCGACATCAACAATGATGGGCTGCCGGACCTGTACTTCTCTGCCAATATGGGACCGGACGCCCTCTATCTGAACCGGGGCAACTTTCGGTTTGAGGATATCACGGCCAGGGCCGGTGTAGACGGTGGACTCGGATGGGATACGGGCGTGACGATGGCAGACGTCAATGGTGACGGGCTGCTCGATATATACCTGTGCAAATCGGGCAATGTGCGAGAGGAGTTGCGCAGGAACAAACTCTACATCAACCAGGGCGACCTGACATTCATCGAGCAGGCAGCTGCGTACGGGATCGACGATGCCGCCCACTCCACCCACGCCGCTTTTTTCGATTACGACCGCGATGGAGACCTGGATCTATTTCTGACCAACCATTCGATCCGCCGTCTGTCGCACTTCGATACCGAACTCGTACGGAAGATGCGGGACCCGCTCGCGGGTGACAAACTCTACCGCAATGACTCCGGGCACTTCGTGGATGTCAGCGAGGAGGCCGGTATCATCGCTAACCCCATCGGGTTCGGACTCAGTGCCTCCGTGAGCGACATCAACAAAGATGGCTGGCCGGACCTGTACGTCGCCAACGATTATATCGAGGACGACTATCTCTATATCAACAACGGGGACGGCACCTTCTCCGAGCGGATACGCGAATACCTCACTGCGACTTCCTACTCGTCCATGGGGACGGATATCGCCGACTTCAACAACGATGCACTGCCGGACATCATCACGCTGGACATGCTGCCCGAAAGCCATCGACGGCAGAAGATACTGGATGGTCCGGCAGACTACGAGGAATACCGGCAGATGCGCGATCAGGGCTACCACCACCAGTTCATGCGAAACATGCTACACCTGAACAATGGAGTGGGCCCATTTAGCGAAATCGGGCAACTTGCCGGGATTGCGAGCACCGACTGGAGCTGGGCGCCTCTTCTCGCCGACTACGATAATGACGGCCTGAAGGACCTCTTCGTTACGACCGGCTACCTGCGCGATTATACGAATACCGACTTCTGGGAACAGACCGTACCACAACTAACCGCCGCAAAACGGAAGGAAGGCAGGAAGCCCGGCGTAATGGAACTGCTGGCAGCTATGCCGGCATCGGAGTTCAGGAGCTATCTGTTCCGTAACCGGGGCGACCTGACCTTCGAACCTGTAGCCGAACTCTGGGGCATAAGCAGGCCCTCACTGTCGAACGGGGCCGCCTATGCAGACCTGGACGCCGATGGAGACCTGGATCTCATCGTCAACAACATCAATCAACCGGCCTTCCTCTATCGCAATGAGGCCGACCGCCTCACCTCCAATCACTATCTCCGGATCCACCTCGCGGGCCGGGGCGAGAACACGCTGGGAATCGGCGCTCGGGTTACGCTCACGACTGAACATGGCCGCACACTGTACCAGGAGTTGCACCCCTCTCGCGGATTCCAGTCTTCCGTAGAGCCTGTTCTTCTCTTCGGACTAGGCTCGGCAGAACACGCCGACGTTGAGGTGATCTGGCCGGATGGCACGCTCCAGACCGTCTCACGGGTGGCAGCCGATCAGACACTGATCCTCCAGCAGCACGAAGCGGGTCCTCCGGGATCTGAAATTTCTACTCATCCTTCTCGCACACCCTTCGAGCCTGTATCGGACAACCTGGGCCTGGATTTCGTTCATCGTGAGGACCCGTACATCGACTTCGGCACACAGCCGCTCTTACTCCGGATGCTGTCCCGCTTCGGACCGGCCCTGGCCGTGGGCGATGTGAACAGGGATGGTCTGGAGGACGTCTACGTCGGCGGCGCTCACTCCCAGGCCGGCGCACTCTACCTGCAGCAACTAGATGGCCGGTTCAGCCGGGGTGACGTCCCCGATTTCGACCGGCACGCGGTATACGAGGACGAAGAGGCGCTATTCGTCGATATCGACAATGATGGGGACCTCGATCTGTACGTCTGTAGCGGCGGTGGCCGTGAAGATGTCGATGCGGCGATCTTCCAGGATCGGATCTACATCAACAGCGGATTCGGCAGATTTGCCTACGACTCCGATCTTCTTCCTGAGATGGCAGGAGGGTGTGGTGCCATTGCAGCGGCGGATTACGACAAGGATGGAGACCAGGATCTATTCGTAGGCGGCCGGGTTCAGCCGGGCCGCTACCCGTTCCCGGCACGAAGTTATGTGCTGGAAAACATCGGAGGCCGCTTCATTGACGCAACCGAGCGTGCAAGTACGGCATTGCTCAAACCGGGACTCATTACGGATGCAGCATGGGTGGACCTCGATGGGAATGGTCTGCTGGACCTCGTGCTGGTTGGTGAATGGATGCCGATACGAGTGTTCCGGCAACACGAGGACCATACCTTCGAAGAAATCACCAGCGTGGCCGGATTCGAGAAAACCGATGGATGGTGGAACCGGCTTCTTTTTGCCGATCTGGATAACGACGGCGATCTGGACCTGGTAGCCGGAAACAGGGGCATCAACACGTGGCTGAGGCCCGCCACGAACCGACCGGTCATGCTTGCAGCCGGTGATTTCGACGGGAACGGCTCCATCGATGCGATCCCCTCCGTTCATAGCGAGGGCGCCGCCTACCCTGCTGTTTTCCGTGATGAGCTTACCGCCGTGCTTCCTTCACTGAAACGGCGCTTTCCGACCTACACGTCTTATGCCGATGCAACCCTTGCGGATGTCATCTCCCGTGAGCACTTTCGGAAGGCACACATGCTCACGGCATTCGATTTCGAAACCAGCATCTTTGAGAACGACGGGAAGGGCACGTTTACGAAGCGACCGCTGCCAATCGAGGCCCAGTTTGCGCCGATCAACGACATCCTCGTTCATGATGTGGACCGTGACGGATATCTCGATGTCGTGCTTGCTGGCAATGACTTCGGAACACGCGTCCAGAGTGGACGCGCCGATGCCGGCCGTGGACTGCTCCTGCTCGGCCGGCCCGGTCTGCTCTTCGAAGCCACCCCTCCAAACAGGAGCGGTTTCCTGACCGCAGGCGATGTAAGGCACCTCGCGCTGCTTTCCTCGCCCCAGGGTCTACGAGTCCTCGTTGCCAATAATGATGGCCCATTCAATACCTTCACGCTTCAGTAGATCATGAAGACACGGTCTGCGCAAATCGAACCCTATCGCTCCAATCGGATGCGCCTGTACGTACTCCTCACAATCGGACTGTGGGTGGGTGCATGCGGTTCAACGAACCCGGAGCGTCTGGCTGGCCGGCAACCGGCCTACAGAATCATCGCGTATGTGGGCGGAAGAGCGGACTTGTATGGCATCGATGCGGCCAAGCTGACGCATATCAACTACGCGTTCGGCCAGGTCAGCACGGACGGGCGGGTTGTACTGGAAAACGAAAACGCCCCGGCCCATCTGGCGCAACTCCAGGCGCTGAAGGCGAGAAACCCGGACCTCAAGATTCTGCTGTCGGTGGGCGGCTGGGGCGCCGACAACTTTTCTGATGCCGCCCTTACCGATTCATCTCGGGACGTGTTTGCCCGAAGCGCGGTGGAGATGGTGAAACGGTACGGGCTGGATGGCATCGACCTCGACTGGGAGTACCCGGGGCAACCTGGGCCCGGTATCAAGTACCGCCCGGAAGACAAGGAAAACTTCACACTGATGCTGAAAGCCGTGCGTGAGGGTCTGGATCAGCTCAGCGATGAACGTGGCCGCGCACCAGGCGACCGCTACCTGCTCACCATCGCTTCGGCCGGAGGTACGTACTTCGAGCATACAGAAATGGACAAGCTGCATACGTACCTCGACTGGATCAATATCATGACGTACGACATGTTCGGCAGCTGGACCGAACGGACCGGGCATCATACGGGACTATATCCGTCCTCTGAAGGCTTTGCACCACTGCTGACATCCGAAGCGTACGTCCAACAGCACCTCGAAGCAGGTATTCCACCCGAAAAACTTGTGCTCGGTGCAGCCTTCTATGGTCGCGGCTGGACGGGCGTCGAGCCAGCTAACAATGGCCTCAATCAGCCGTTCGAGCGGTATACGGCCGCGTATCCCTACACGGTATTGGTCCAGCAGTATATCGATAAACGAGGATTCCGCCGCCACTGGGATGATCGAGCAAGTGCGCCGTATTTGTGGAATCCGGACTCGACTACATTCATCACGTACGAAGACCCTCAATCTTTGAGAGAAAAGGCCAGGTTCGTCAAAACGCACGGGCTCGGGGGCATCATGTACTGGGAACAGTCGCACGATCCCCGGCAAGAGCTCCTCGGGGCCATATACGACGCCCTCCGCTGAACCGCACTCTCCAGTGCCGAGTACTCTTGCAGCCGTCTATGCCTGTCTGAAGCGGGACTGCACTAAAGTTTCAGTTGCATCCTCCGGTGCTGAAATACGGCTGCCAGCCCGGTCACGGCGAAGGCAAATAGAATGGAACGAACCAGCCCTACAGAAAAGCCGGCCCCAAGCATCGCATATAGATCGGGAACAGGAAAGTAGGTGGATGGAAGCGCAAATGCTGCGTATAGCAGGGGTGCGAGAATGTAGGCAAATAGTGCATTCTGGCCCGAGAGGCGGAGCATCTCCGTCCCTTTCCTCTGCTTCCGTACATCCACCAGCCAGTAAATCGCTGTCCAGATCCAGATGGTAATCGCGGAGCTCCACAGGCACCAGGGAGGTGTCGCAGCGATCTTATTGATGATGAACATGGGGTCGACGTCTCGAGCCGCATGAAGCAGAGAGCCAGCCGCAGCGAGTCCGAAGCCGAATAGAATCGCCCACCGTATACGCGACTGAGGCGACTGGCAGGCACTGCCGGGAAGCAACATGGTGCCGGCCAGCACACCTGAAACGACGATCCCCGCATGCGATCCCAGCGCAGAGCCAATGTCGACCCAGTTCGTGATCCAGGTAAGCCCTGAGAAGGCGCCGGCCCCGTCGGCAATGAAAAGACAGTAGAGCAACACGGTAACCCCGAGCAACCCGGTGGTCTGGTTGCGGAGTAAGAGATAAGCCATACAGGCAACCAGATAGGCCCATCCGATGAGTCCGAGGATACCCCACCAGTACGGTCTCATTTCGATGATCCCGGACACACCGGTTCCCCGGTATAAAAACAATAGAGTCCCCAGCAAAACACCTCCACTTGCTCGCAGCGCGATTCTTTTCCAGCGTTCCTGGAGATATCCGGGAGGCGGCGCACTCCATACGAGGATCACGCCTATATACATGAGCAGAGACCATAACGCAGGGGATACCGGCCCCTCCTGAGCTATGACTTCGGTGTTCACCATGAACACGCCGATCAGCAGGAGTGAGAGCGTCCGTGTCAGGATGTGCCGGAGCAAAGCACCGCGAGTCTCCCCCCGTTCGAGCCGCCGCCCCAGTGCAAATGGAATCGACATGCCAACGATGAAAAGAAAAGCAGGGAAGATGACATCGACAAAGGTCATCCCATCCGCACCGGGCGGATCGATGTGCTTCATCCAGGCAGGCACCCCGGCCACTCCGGCCAGATCATTGACGAAGATCATCAGCAGAACCGTCAATCCCCGGAGCACGTCGATGGACACAACGCGTTCACCTCTGGGCTCGTGACCGGGCAGGGCCGCATGGAGTTGAGGCGCAGGGTATATCTCGAGCGTTGTAGTAGACGGGCTCATGCGCGATCTCCTTTACGATACATAGATGGGCAACATGCGCGCGGACCGGATGACTGGCCCGGCATTCCTCGATAGCTCCCGAACAATGTACGCTGCGGACACACCACAGAATAGCCCGGCGTCGGCTAATTGGCTGCCTCGAGCTTCGCCAGGTACGCCCGAATCGTTGCATCATCAGGTCGGTACACGAGGGCATTCTGCCAGGCATGCCGTGCGTCGTCATGCGCCCCCGAGAGCGCATAGAGCACGCCCAGATTCACCCACACCTCCACCATGCTCGGATCCTGTTCCAGTATACGATGATAGGTCTGAATGGCGGCAACGGTGTCCTGACGCAGGAAATAGAGGGATGCAAGATTATTCTGAAACTCCAGATTGCCGGGATCGAGGGTGAGGGCCACTTTGTACGTCTGTATCGCTTCGTCGTACCGGCCCGCCATGCGGTAAGCTGTTGCCAGCGCAGCGTGCGCATACGGATTCTCCGGATCGGAAGCCAGGCTCTTCTGGTACGCCGTGACATCGGCCTGGAGACTGGATAGCCGCTCGGCTTCTTCCAGCATCGCCTGCCCCTCCTCCATACGCCCCAGACTCTGCAGTACCTGGCCCAGCTTGTAATGAGATTCGGTGTGCCAGGGCAATGCGCGAACGGCCACTTCGAGGTGAGGAATCGCTTCTTCATCGCGCTCCAACCGCATCAAAAGCGACCCCAGAAGATATTCGACTTCCGCTGCGCCCGGAGCAAGAGCAGCCGCCTGCTCGGCGATGGCCAGCGCACGATCGTACTCCCCCTCCTCCTCCATCAGCTGTGAGTAAGAAAGGTAGGCGGGGACGTAACTCGAGTCGAGTGCGATGGCCTGCTGAAATGCATAGGCCGCGCTGTCTACAATGCCGAGTTCACGATAGACCCGGCCGATACTGGCCCAGGGGACGGGAGCCGGCCTGTGCGACACCTCCTGGTAGAAATACGAAAGAGCCTGTTGATAGGCGCCTTGCCACACGGCATTGTTGCCCAGATTATTCCAGACACCCGGAAAATCGGGCACCCGTTCGACGACACGCCGGTACGCTTCTTCCGCCTTTCCCCATTGCATCGTCTTCGAATAGATGAGGCCTTTCAGGAAGTCGGGTTCCACGGCGCCCGGAACCCGGCGTGCCGCGCTATCTGCCAGCGCCAGCGCCAGCGCATACTGCTGGCTCTCCAGTGCCCGTTCTGCCAGGGCTACCATCTGACGGGTATCGGGATCCAGAACAGCCGGCTCTTGCCCCTCACGCCGGCACCCGGCGACACAGACAGACGCGCCCAGCAGCATCACCAGGGCCCATTGCTGAATATGGGCTCCCATTCGTGCTCGATATTTCTTCAGGCAAAATCCGGACATGGTTTCCCACCATCAGGGACGTGTTTCAGCAATGGGCGCCTGATTCGCGTCTGGAACGGACCGCCACATCCCCGTGCCTTCGACGAGTAGCACATCCTGACCGGCCTCTATGGCTCCCAACCGGTCTACACGACCGCTG
>Ga0164243_10006626_pt1 | contig 17485 bp, 12 predicted proteins | sample OricompcompostOP_FD_108781 | JGI IMG/M metagenome (GOLD analysis project Ga0164243, IMG submission 108781) | Organic Plus compost microbial communities from Emeryville, California, USA - Original compost - Organic plus compost (OP) | ecosystem: Engineered > Solid waste > Mixed feedstock >... | reverse complement strand
CGCGGCGACGCCCGTCAGCACGTCGAGCACCGGCAAAGCGGGATCATCCGGGCCACGGCCGAGCGCGCGGTCGAGATCGAGCTGGCGCGCGGCGAGGTTCAGCGTCGCCGCCGGCTTGGCGCCAAGGTCGATCGTGCCGGAACCAGCGAGCGTCAGGGCGCGCTCGGTGGAGCCGCTCTGCAGTTCGACCTTGTCCAGGGCCATGGTGGCCGGGTCGGCCTTCACCTCGGCGCTGATGCGCCAGGGCATGGGCGCCTTGGCGGCGTCTTCGTCCTTGGCGGCGCGGCTCTCCAGCAGGGCCTTGCCGGTGAAGCGCGGCTGCGCGTTCGCCAGCGCCAGCGTGCCGTCGAGGTCGAACAGGCGGTGGTTCTCTCCATCCGGATGCGCCGAGAGCTTGATGTGCCCCGCGCCCTGCGCAAAGGAGCCGGCCTGCACGCGGAACGCATAGGGCTCACCGCCGCCATGCGCCGTGCCCTCAATGCGGAATGGGCCAGCCAGGCTTTCCGCGCTGCCGATGGCGGCAATCGACGCCAGTTCGAGCCGCCGGCCGGTGCGCTCGTCACGCAGGTCCACGCTACCGTCGGTCACCTCGACATAGTCGAGGCTGACACGGGCGAGATCGGCGGCTGGACGCTCCTTCACATCCGCCGGCAGGACGAGCGCACCGTCCTTGCCGAGCGTCGCGACGATCTTTGGGCGTTGCAGATGCATCTCGTCGATGGCGATCTCGCCGCGCAGCAGTGGCATCAGCGAGAGGTCGAAGCCGAAACCCGCCGCGTGCAGCGACAGAGGCCCGTCGGCATCGCCGATCACGACGTCGGAAAAGCGCACCACGGGCTGCGGCAGAAGCCGCGCATCGATCTTGCCCTGCACGTGCACGGGCATGCCGAGCATTTCGGATGCGTGACGCTCGAAGAACGCACGGTGCTGATTCCAGTCGACAAAGAAGGGGCCCAGCAGCGCTGTCATCAGCGCCACCAGCAAGGCAATTCCCAGGGCGGTCAGCGTGGTGTTCACGGCTCTTCAGACGCAAAGAGAAGCAAGGCGCTGCAGTATGCTGCGAACGCGTCGAGATTGCGACGCCCGTGGAGGGCGCTGACAGGATTTTGCGGGGCGGAAACGACCGCACTTGCCGATTTTCATCCTATGTCCCTTAATCCAGAGCATTGTCATGCCATCTCGACAGGGAGGCCGATCATGGGTTTGTTCAATTTTATCAAAGACGTCGGGGAAAAACTTTTCGGCGCCAGCGAGGCGCAGGCGGCAACGCCGGAAGAGTTCAAGAAGGAACTGGCCAAGCAGGGCCTCGACGCCAGCGGCCTCGACATCAAGGTCGAGGGCGACACCGCCAAGGTCTCGGGCGACGCCTCGACGCGCGAAATGGCTGAGAAGATCATCCTGTCGATCGGCAACTCGCTCGGCATTTCCAAGGTCGAGGACAACACCTCCTCGAAGGATGGCGGCGCCGAAGCCGTGTTCTACACGGTGAAGAAGGGCGACACTCTCTGGAAGATCGCCGAGGAGCACTACGGCAAGGGCAAGGGCGCAAAATACACCGAGATCGTCAAGGCCAACACGCCGCCGGTGAAGAACCCCGACCTGATCCAGCCGGGCTGGGTGCTGCGCATTCCGCCGCTGGCCTGAACGGCCTCTTCCGACGCTTCCACGAAAAGCCGGCCTCGCGCCGGCTTTTCCCTTGAGCGCTTTATCCACGGCCACCCCTCGCAATCGCCGCATTCCGGTGCCATTTTGTTCTCGGATTGCGAATCGTCGCATTCTGCCGCCCCCGCTAGCCTGGATGCGTTTTGGCCGAACCGGACCCGCTGCCCTTTTTCAAGGATGATGCCGCTCCCCCTGCCCCGCGGCCGGGGGGCATCGCCGCGCGCGCCATGGCGCGCTCCGCGGCGCCCGCGGCAGGCTATCTCGACGTGCTCAACCCCGAGCAGCGCGAGGCGGTGGAGACGCTGGACGACCCTCTCCTCGTCCTGGCGGGCGCCGGCACCGGCAAGACGCGGGTTCTGACAACCCGCATCGCCCACATCCTCGCCACCGGCCGCGCGCGGCCGTCCGAAATCCTCGCCGTGACCTTCACCAACAAGGCGGCGCGCGAGATGAAAGAGCGCGTGGCGCATCTCGTCGGCGATGTCGCCGAGGGTATGCCCTGGCTCGGCACCTTCCACGCCATCGGCACCAAGCTGCTGCGCCGCCACGCCGAGCTGGCCGGGCTGAAATCCAGCTTCACGATTCTGGACACCGACGACCAGATCCGCCTCCTCAAGCAGATACTCTCCGCCGAAAACGTGGACGAGAAGCGCTGGCCGGCGCGCACGCTCGCCTGGTCGATCGATGGCTGGAAGAACCGCGGCCTCGGCCCGGCCGAAATCCCCGCCGGCGAGGCCGCCGCTCTGGTCAATGGCCGTGGACGCGAGATCTACGCCGCCTATCAGGAACGGCTGAAAACGCTGAACGCGGTCGATTTCGGCGACCTCCTGGTCGAGCCGATCCGCATCTTCCGCGAGAACCCGGACATTCTCGCGCACTATCACAAGCGCTTCCGCTATCTGCTGGTGGACGAGTACCAGGACACCAATGTCGCGCAATATCTCTGGCTGCGGCTCTTGGCGCAGGGCTCCCACAATCTCTGCTGCGTCGGCGACGACGATCAGTCGATCTATGGCTGGCGCGGCGCGGAGGTGGACAACATCCTGCGCTTCGAAAAGGATTTTCCCGGCGCGAAGGTGGTGCGGCTGGAGCGCAATTACCGCTCCGACGCGCACATTCTCGGCGCCGCCTCGCACCTCATAGCCTACAATCAGGGCCGGCTCGGCAAGACGCTGCGGCCGCAGGGCGAGGATGGCGAGAAGGTCACCGTCACCGGCTCGTGGGATTCCGGCGAGGAGGCCCGCTCCATCGGCGACGAGATCGAGCAGCTGGAGCGCCACGGCCACAACCTCAACGACATCGCCATCCTCGTCCGCGCCTCATTCCAGATGCGCGAGTTCGAGGACCGCTTCGTCACGCTCGGCCTGAACTACCGCGTCATCGGCGGTCCGCGCTTCTACGAACGCGCCGAAATCCGCGATGCCCTGGCCTATCTGCGCTGCATCGCCTCCCCCGCCGACGACTTGGCTTTCGAGCGCATCGTCAACACGCCCAAGCGCGGGCTGGGCGACGCCACGCTGAAGCTGCTGCACAACATCGCCCGCGGCGCCGGCGTGCCGCTGATGGAGGCGGCGCGCATGGCCAGCGGCACCGAGGAGCTGAAGCCCAAGCCCCGCGCGGCGCTGCGCGAGCTGGTGCTCTCCTTCGACCGATGGGCCGAGGCGTCGCCCCATGTGAAGCACACCGAACTCGCTGAAATGGTGCTGGACGAGTCCGGCTATACCGAGATGTGGCGGCAGGACCGCTCGGCGGACGCGGCAGGGCGGCTGGACAACCTCAAGGAGCTCGTCCGCTCCATGGACAGTTTCGAGAACCTGACCGGCTTCCTGGAGCACGTCTCGCTGGTCATGGAGGCCGACAGCGCCGACAACGGTCAGGCCGTGACGCTGATGACGCTGCACGGCGCCAAGGGCCTGGAGTACGACACCGTCTTCCTGCCGGGCTGGGAGGAAGGGCTTTTCCCGCACCAGCGCTCGCTCGACGAGAACGGCCGCGCCGGGCTCGAGGAAGAGCGCCGCCTCGCCTATGTCGGCATCACCCGGGCCAAGAAGCGCGCCAAGGTCTATTTCGCTTCCAACCGCCGCATCCACGGCATGTGGCAGAGCTCGATTCCCTCGCGTTTCCTGGATGAACTGCCCGAGGACCATGTCGAGGTGACGGAGGCGCCGGCGGCGTTCTCCAACACCGGCTACGGCCAGAGCCGCTTCGATCGCGTCGAGCCCTTCGCGGCCTCGACCTATGCCACGCCCGGCTGGCAGCGCGCGCAGCAGCGCGGCGCCAATATGGGCATGGGCGGCTTCGCCGAGAGCGGGCGCGGCGGCTACGCCTCGGGGCGCGGTGGCCGGGGCGGCATGGTCATCGAGGGCGAGCTTATCGCCAAATCCACCGGCCCTGCATCCAGCTTCAGCGTGGGCGACCGCGTCTTCCACGAGAAGTTCGGCTATGGCGACGTGAAGGAAGTCGAGGGCAACAAGCTCGGCGTCGCCTTCGACAAGGCCGGCCACAAGCGCGTCATCGACAGCTTCCTGAAGCGCGCCTGACGCTTTACCTCGCCGCTCCGGCGTGGGAGAGGATGCGCCGCTTTCCCTATCCCTCGTTTTCGAAGCGGCCCCCTATGCCCACCTCCGTCGTCCGCATCACCGCCAAACAGGCCGCCGCCGAGCAGCTTGCGCTTCTTGCCGAGGAACGGCTGTCGCTCGACGAGTTGTCCATCGTCGTCTCCGAGATCGCGCCGGACGACGAACTCTGGCGCATGGACATCTTTGCCGGGCCCAACGTCCCTCCGGACGAACTGGAAGCCGATGTGCGGCGCGGCATGGGGGACGACATTGCCGGGCTGGACGTGGTCTCCGAACAGATCGAGGACGCCGACTGGGTGGCGCAGAGCCTGGCCGGGCTCGATCCGGTCGAGGCCGGACGTTTCCTCGTCCACGGCGCACATGACCGCGATAAGGTGCCGGCCGACGCCATCGGCATCCAGGTCGAGGCGGCGCTGGCCTTCGGCACCGGCCACCACGGCACCACGCGCGGCTGCCTGCTGGCCTTCGACCGGCTTCTCCAGGAACGCCGCCCGCGCCGCATTCTCGACCTCGGTACCGGCACCGGCGTGTTGGCCATTGCCGCGGCAAAGGCGCTGCGCCAGGAAATCCTCGCCAGCGACATCGACCCGGTCTCGGTGGGCATCGCTCGCGAGAACGCAGCGCTGAACCAAGTCGCCGACCTGGTCCGCGTGGTCGAAGCCGACGGCCTTGATGACCCGGCGATCGCCGGCGGCGCGCCTTACGACCTCGTCTTCGCCAACATTCTCGCCGGCCCGCTGATCGCGCTCGCGCCGGACATTGCCCGCGTGGTGGCGCCGGGCGGCACGGTCATCCTGTCGGGCCTCTTGGCCGAGCAGGAAGCCATGGTGACCGACGCCTACCGAGCTCAGGGGCTCGCCGTGGTGGAGCGCACGCCGCTCGAAGCCTGGATGACGCTGACGCTCGCCGCCGCCTGAAAGTCGCCACGACTCATGGGCTAGTCTGGCTTCCCGCCTTGGAGAAGCTCACGCCATGCTCACCCGCCGCGAGTTCGTCGTTCTCGGTTCCGCCAGCTTCGCCGCGGGCGCGCTCGGCCTGGGCTCGGCCCTGGCGAAAAGTTCGCTCGATTCACTGGCCGCGGACTTCGCCCGCATCGAGAAGGAAAGCGGCGGACGGCTGGGGGTCCAGGTGATCGACACCGAAACAGGCGCCAAAGCCGGCCATCGCGCCGACGAGCGCTTTCCGCTGTGCAGCACCTTCAAGACGCTGGCCGCCGCCGCGATCCTGGCGCGCGTCGATGCCGGCAAGGAAAAGCTTGAGCGGCACGTCACCTACACGGCGAAGGATCTCGTCACTTACTCGCCGGAGACGGAGAAGCACGTCGGCAGGGGCATGACCTTGGCGGCGATCTGCAAGGCTGCGATCACGCTGAGCGACAACACGGCGGGCAATCTGATGCTGAACGCCATCGGCGGCCCGGCCGGGCTGACGGCGTGGCTGCGAACCATTGGGGACGAGGTGACCCGCCTCGACCGCATGGAGACGGAACTCAACGAAGCCCTGCCCGACGATCCGCGCGATACCACCACGCCCGCCGCCATGGCGGCCGACCTGCGGAAGCTGGTTCTCGGAAAAGCCCTCTCCCCTGCTTCGCGCGAACAGCTCAAGGCATGGCTGCTGGCCAACACCACCGGAGACAAGCGCCTGCGCGCGCACCTGCCGAGGGGCTGGCGCGTCGGCGACAAGACCGGCTCGGGCGAGCGCGGCAGCACGAACGATGCGGGGATCATCTGGCTCCCGGAGCGGAAGCCGATCGTCGTGGCGGCCTATCTGACCGGCACGGAAGCGCCGAAAGAGACGCGGGACGCCGCTCTGGCGTCGGTCGGGCGAGTGGTGGCCACGGCGCTGAAGTGACGTTTGCGGCGGCTGTTCAGCCGCCGCCTGTCGATCGTTGAAACCGGGCTCAGAGGCCGCGGCACATGGAGTAGTAGCGCGCGCCGTTGTCCGGGTTGCCCTTGCGGGTGATGCGGACGAGGAAGCGGCCGAAGCGCGTCGGGCGGGTGGTCTTGGCAGAGCCAGAAGTCGTGAGGGGCATGTTCTTGTTGTCCTGCGTAAGAAGGCATTGGCATGTGGTATGCCAACGCAGAGACATGTAGCCCGATCCTCCCGCTTCGTGATCCCCCAAAGAATGCATGGCCGCTCTGCTGCGCCGCTATGGCCCTGTAATAAAAGATTAATCCACTGCGCTCCGGCATACGTTGCCGCTGCCCCTGCCGCCGCCTAGAGTGGCCGCCATGATCCAGCCCAGCCGCTTCCAGAGCTTCGACGAAACCAGCGACCCCACCCTCTCCGCTCCGCGCCTGCGGCTGCTGCGGGACCGTCTTGCGGGGCTCGGGCTGACCGGCTTCATCGTCCCCCGCGCCGACGCGCACCAGAACGAATATGTGCCCCCTTCCGAGGAGCGGCTGGCCTGGCTGACGGGCTTCACCGGCTCTGCTGGCCTCGCAATCGTCCTGCGCACGCGCGGCGCGATCTTCGTGGACGGGCGCTACACCGTGCAGGCGCGCGAGCAGGTGGACGAGGCGCTGTTCGAGGTGGTCGACATTGGCGCCCTCTCCCCCGCCGACTGGCTGAAGGACGCGCTCTCGCCGGACGATCGCATCGGCTACGATCCCTGGCTGCACACGCCGGGCCAGGTCGAGCGCTATGCCCGCGCCTGTGGCGACGCCGGCGCCGAACTGGTGGCCACCGAGCCCAATCCGCTCGACCAGGTCTGGAGCAACCGGCCGCCGCCGCCGCTCGCCGCCATCAGCGCCCACCCGGCCGAATTCGCCGGCGAGGACAGCACCGCCAAGCTGGCGCGCATCCAGGCCGCCATCACCCGCGCCCGCGCCGACGCCCTGCTGGTCAGCGATCCGCACGCAATGGCCTGGACCTTCAACATCCGCGGCGGCGATGTCGGCCACACGCCGCTGCCGCTCGGCTGGGCGGTGATCCCGGCGCAGGGCCGCCCCACCCTGCTGGTGGACGGCCGCAAGCTTTCCAACAGCCTGCGCGCGGCGCTCTCGGAAGCTGCAGACATCGCCGAGCCCGGCGATCTCGACACGCGCCTCGATGCCCTCGCTGGCAAGCGGGTCCTGCTGGATTCCGCGACCGCGCCGCAGCGCCTTGCCGCGCGGCTGGAAGCCGCCGGCGCGAAGGTCGAGCGCGTTGCCGATCCCATTGCCCTGCTGAAGGCGGTGAAGAACGCCGCGGAGATGTCCGGCACCCGCGCGGCGCATCGCCGGGACGGTGCCGCGATGTGCCGCTTCCTCGCCTGGTTCGACCGCGAGGCGCCTCGCGGTGCCCTGGACGAGATCGGCGCGGCGGAGGCGCTGGAAGCGTTCCGCGCCGAGACCGGCGCGCTGCGCGACCTCTCCTTCCCCTCGATCTCGGCCGCCGGCCCCAATGCCGCGCTGCCGCATTACCGCGTCACACGCGCCAGCAACCGCACGATCGGAGATGGCCTCTTCCTGATCGATTCCGGCGCGCAATACGAGGACGGCACCACCGACATCACCCGCACCATCGCGGTCGGCGCGCTGACGCACGCCATGCGCGACCGCTACACGCGCGTACTCAAAGGCCATATCGCCATCGCCACGGCGCGTTTTCCGCGCGGCGTCACCGGCGCGCAGCTCGACCCCTTCGCCCGCCGCGCGCTGTGGGATGTCGGCGCCGATTTCGACCACGGCACCGGGCATGGGGTGGGCAGCTATCTCTCGGTGCATGAGGGACCGCAGCGCATCTCCAAGCTCGGCACCGTGGCGCTGGAGCCGGGAATGCTGCTCTCCAACGAGCCGGGCTACTACCGCGAAGGCCATTTCGGCATCCGCACCGAAAACCTCGTCCTGGTGAAGACCGATCATCGCGAATCCGACGAGCGGCCCATGCTCGCCTTCGAGACGATAACCCTGGCGCCGATCGACACCCGGCCGATCGAGCCGGAACTGCTCACCGTCGAGGAGCGCGCCTGGCTGGACGCCTATCATGCCCGCGTCCTGGCCGAGATCGGCCCGCTGGTGGATGGCGACACGCGCGCCTGGCTCCAGGCGGCCTGCGCGCCGCTGCAATTCGCCCCGCCGCCGGACTGGGGTGAGGCTTAAAAGCCGTCCGCTTGATCCTCCACTCTCCAGCCCGCTGGAACATCGTCGCCTAAGAACGCGTTCCTTGTGTCGGAAACCCTGCCGCGGAGGATACGGCACATGCTTTCGACCATTCTGATCATCATTCTCATTCTGATTCTGATCGGCGCGCTGCCGAGCTGGGGTTATTCCCGCAGTTGGGGCTATGGGCCCGGCGGCATTGTCGGCGTCATCCTGATCATCGTGATCATTCTCGCGCTGATGGGACGCATCTGACGCGCGTCGCGTCTGGAAAGTGAAGCGGCGGCTTCAAGCGGCCGCTTCGTCAAGATGCCGGTGTCTGGGGAGGCACCGGCGTTTTGTCGTTGAAAGGGACCCCTACTCGCCGCTGCCGCCGGCAAGCGCCAGCCATTCGTCCTCGGTCAAAGTGCGGATGCCGAGTTCCTGGGCCTTGGCCAGCTTGGAGCCGGCGCCCGGACCGGCGACGACGAGGTCGGTCTTCTTCGACACCGATCCGGCCACCTTGGCGCCGAGCCGCTCGGCGGTGGCCTTGGCCTCGTCGCGGGTCATGCGCTCCAGCGTGCCGGTGAAGACCACCGTCCGGCCGGCAACCGCGCTGTCGGTGGCGACCACCTCCATCGGCTCCGGCTGGAGCTCGGCGAGGAGCGCGTCCAGCGCCGGATCGTTCTTCGGCTCCTGGAAGAAATCGACCACCGCTTCGGCGACGATGCTGCCGATGCCCGGCACGTCGACCATTTCCTGCCAGGCCTCGTTGCCCTTGTCGCCCTTGGTCTCGCCATCCGGCGGCACCGCAGCCCGCGCGGCCTCGCGGAGAGCTTCAATGGTGCCGTAATGGCGCATCAGCCGCTTGGCGTTGATCTCGCCGATATGGCGGATGCCGAGCGCGAACAGCACGCGGTTGACCGAGCGGGTCCGCGCGTCATCGATGGCGCGGAAGAGGTTGCGCGCCGAGGTTTCGCCCCAGCCCTCGCGGTTCTTCAGCCGCTGCAGGCGGCCTTCTTCCCTAGCGGCGAGCTGGAAGATGTCGGCGGGCTCGCGCACCTCGCCGAGATCGAAGAAGGCCTGAATCTGCTTCTCGCCCAGCCCCTCGATGTCCATGGCGTTGCGCGAGACGAAATGGCGGAGCCGCTCGACCTGCTGTGCGGCGCAGATCAGACCGCCGGTGCAGCGGCGCACCGCCTCGCCTTCCTCGCGCACGGCATGGCTCTGGCAGACCGGGCAGCGCGTCGGGAAGACATAAGGCTTCGAATTCGCCGGCCGCTTTTCCTCGACCACGCGCACGATCTGCGGAATGACGTCGCCCGCGCGCTGCACCACCACCGTGTCGCCGACACGAATGTCCTTGCGCTCGATCTCGTCTTCGTTGTGCAGCGTGGCGTTGGAGACAACCACGCCGCCGACCGTGACGGGCTCGAGCTTGGCAACGGGAGTCAGCGCGCCGGTGCGGCCGACCTGGATGTCGATGTCGCGCAGGATCGTCGTGGCCTGCTCGGCGGGGAATTTGTGGGCGATGGCCCAGCGCGGCGCGCGCGAGACGAAGCCGAGACGCCGCTGCAGGTCGATGCGGTCGACCTTGTAGACGACGCCGTCGATGTCGTAGCCGAGCAGCGCCCGTTCGGCCTCCAGCGCGGCGTGATAAGCCACCAGTTCCTTGGCGGATTGCAGCAGCACGGTGCGCGGATTGGTGACGAAGCCCCAGGCCTTCAGCGCCGCGATCATGCCCGACTGGGTGTCGGAGGGCAGCGCCGAGGCCTCGCCCCAGCCATAGGCGAAGAAATGCAGGTGCCGCGCCCGGGTGATCGCGGGATCGAGCTGGCGCAGCGAGCCGCCGGCGAGGTTGCGCGGATTGGGCGCGACGGGCTTGCCCGCCTCTTCCTGCCGCGCGTTGAAGGCGCGGAATTCCTCGTGGCCCATATAGACCTCGCCGCGGATCTCGATGAGGTCGGGAATGCCCTCCCCCTTCAGCGCCTGCGGGATGTCTCCGATGGTCTTGAGGTTGGCGGTGACGTTCTCGCCGACCTCGCCGTCTCCGCGCGTGGCGCCGAGCACGAGGCGGCCCTTCTCGTAGCGCAGATTGGCGGAGAGGCCGTCGATCTTAGGCTCGGCGGTGAAGCCGACCGGCTCGTCGGCCTTCAAATTGAGGAAACGGCGCACGCGGCCGACGAAATCCTCAACGTCCTGAGCGTCGAAGGCGTTGTCGAGCGAGAGCATGGGCACGCCATGGCGCACCTTCTGGAATTTTTCCGACGGCGCCACGCCGACCTTCACGGTCGGGCTCTCGGCCGTGCGCAGATCGGGGAAGCGCTCTTCTATGGCGATCAGTCGGCGGCGCAGGACGTCGTAGGCGGCGTCGGAGAGGTCCGGCGCATCCTCCTGGTAATACTGGCGGTCGGCCTCGCGGATGGCCTCGGACAGGCGGCTGTGCTCGGCCTGCGCCTCAAGCGGCAGCAGGTCTTCCACGGCAATATCGGCGCGTTCGGACATGTCAGGCATTTCCGCCGATCAGGCGCTCGGCGGCGGCGCGGGCCTCGTCGGTGATATGCGCTCCGGCCAGCATCCGCGCGATCTCCTCGCGGCGCATGCCGTCCATCAGCGCCGTGACGCGCGTGCTGACCCGCTCCTCACCGGAGACGCCTTCCTTGGCGATGAGGAGATGGCTGCCGGCGCGCGCCGCGACCTGCGGGGCGTGGGTCACGGCCAGAACCTGGACGCGCTCGCCAAGCCGCTTCAGCCGCGCGCCGATGGCATCCGCCACCGCGCCGCCGACGCCGGTGTCGATCTCGTCGAAGATCAGGGTCGGCGCCGAGCCGCGGTCGGCCAGCGCAACCTTGAGCGCCAGCAGGAAGCGGGACAGCTCGCCGCCCGAGGCGACTTTCAGCATCGGCCCGGCGCGGGTGCCGGGGTTGGTCTGGACCCAGAATTCCACGCGGTCGATGCCCTCCGGCCCGCCGGCTTCCGCGTCGGTGGAAATCTCGGTGATGAAGCGGGCCCGTTCCAGCTTGAGGTCGGGCAGCTCGGCCATGACGGCCGCGTCCAGCGCCTTTGCCGCGGCGTGGCGCTTCTCCGACAGCGCCAGGGCAGCCTTGCGGTAGGCCGCCTCGGCCTCCGTGGCGGCGCCTTCCAGGGTAGTCAGCTCGCCCTCTCCGGCATCGAGTGCCTGCAGCTCGGCGGCGAAGCGCTCGAGCACGGCCGGCAGGTCGTCCACGGAGGAGCCATATTTGCGGGCGGCGGCGCGCAGGGCGAAGAGCCGCTCCTCGGCGTGTTCCAGATCTTTCGGGTCGAAGGCCGCGGTCTCGATGGCGCGCTCGATGTGGTCGCGCGCCTCCTCGAGCTGCACCAGCGCCGCATCCAGAGCCTTGACCGCGGGCTCGACGAAGGCCGGCAACTGCCCGGCGCGGCGCTCCAGCCGGCGAATGGCGGCGGCAAGCGCGGGCACCGGCGAATTGGCCCCGGCCACCGCCTGATGCACCTCGTCGAGATCGCCGGAAATCTTTTCGGCCTGCATCATGGTCTGGCGCTTGTCCGCCAGCGCCTCCTCCTCTCCCGGCTCGGGAGCGAGGTCGGACAGCTCCTCATGCGCGTGGCGCAGGAAATCGGCCTCGGCGCGCGCCTTGGCAATCAGCGCCCGCTGGGCTTCGAGGCGGGTCAGCGCCGCGCGCCAGCCGTTCCACAGCCGCCCGAGATCGGCGGTCTCGCCGTCGATGCCGGCGAAGGCGTCGAGCAGCGCGCGGTGCATGGACGGATCGACCAGGGCGCGTTCGTCGTGCTGGCCATGGACCTCGACCAGTTCACGCCCGAGCGCGCGCAGAACCTGCACGCTGACCGGCTGGTCGTTGACGAAGGCTCGGGTGCGGCCGTCGGCGATCTGGATGCGGCGCAGCAGGAGATCGCCCTCATCCTCGATGCCGTTGTCGCGCAGGATGGCGCGGGCGGCGTGGTCGCCCGCGATGTCGAAGACGGCTGTGACCTGGCCCTGCGGCGCGCCAGCCCGCACGAGGCCCGCATCGCCGCGCCCGCCGAGCGCAAGACTCAGCGCATCCAGCAGGATGGATTTGCCCGCGCCGGTTTCGCCGGTGAGCACCGTCAGTCCGGAATGTGCCGCGATATCAAGCTTGTCGACGAGAACGATATCGCGGATGGCCAGTTGGACCAGCATCCCCCGCTCCCAAGACTGCGCCTATCCCTGAGAAATCCTGCCTCAGCCGACGACCTTGCGGAAGGCCTTGCTCATCCACGAGCCGGTGTCCTCGCGCGGTTCCAGGCCCTTGGATTTGATGAGGGCGTAGGTGTCCTTGTACCACTGGCTGTCGGGGAAGTTGTGGCCGAGGATGGCGGCCGCGGTCTGCGCCTCGGTGACGACGCCAAGGCTCATATAGGCCTCGGCCAGGCGCGCCAGCGCTTCCTCGACATGGCGGGTCTGCTGGTAATCCTGGACCACGACCTTGAAGCGGTTGATGGCCGCCACATAGTTGCGCTGGTTCAGGTAGAAGCGGCCGATGGCGACTTCCTTGCCGGCAAGCTGGTCGCGCGCCACCTGGGCATGCTCGCGCGCGGCATCGGCATATTCGCTCTTGGGCCATTTGCGCGCGACGTCGTCCAGCTCGTTGAGAGCCTTGCGGGTGCGCTCCTGGTCGCGCTCCACGTCCGGGATCTGGTTGTAATAGGACATGCCGAGCAGGAACTGCGCGTAGGCGGCGTCCTCGCTGGCCGGGTGCAGCGCCATGTAGCGCTTGGCGCTGATGATGGCGCCGTCGTAATCGCCCGATTTGTACTTGGTGTAGGTGTCCATCAGGTTCGCCTTGCGAGCCCACTCCGTATAGGGATGCTCCTTGTCGAGCTCGGCGAATTTCTTGCTGGCGCGCTCGTAGTCGCCCTCGTTCAGCTCATAGAGCCCCTGGTTGTAGAGCTTGTCCGCCGGCGTGTCGGAGAAGCCCTCCTTCTTGTCGCCGCTGCCGAACCAGCTTCCCATGCTGGAGCAACCCGCAAGGCCCAGCGACAGGGTGGCCAGAATGAGCGCGGTGCTCGCGCGGAAACGGTAGGAAGGGGCGCCTGAAAACATCAATGGCCTCGGAGCGAACTTGTACGGAACGGGCGATCGCGCCCGAGGTTCTAAACCAAACCCGTGTGAACCGCTACCGTATGGCGAAGCTGTGACGCGGCAAGCATTCTGCCGCCACACCCCCCAAAAAAAGAGGCCCGGCGGGGAGCCGGGCCTTTCGAGGAGGAGCTTGGTTCGTGCGCGTCAGTTGGCCTGACGGCGCAGGAAGGCCGGGATCTCCAGATCGTCTTCCATCGCGCGGTGCGTGGCCGGGGCACGGCCGTGGGCATCGAGCGAGCCCTGCACCGGACGCGGCGCCGGGGCAGCCGCCGGGGCGCGGCGGGCATAGTCGGTGGCCGGAGCGGCGACCGGGGCGGACGGCATGGCGTGCTGCTGGAGGTGCGGCTCGCTCTTGTCTGCCTCGTCCTCGCGGCGGCCGAGGCCGACGGCGGCGAGACGCTGCAGGAGCGAGGTGCGCTTGGCGCCGTGGTCCTCGACCGCCTCGCCACGGCTCTGGCGGATCTGGTTCTGGGCCGGCAGCGGCAGCTCGTCGATGCGCGGCATGCGCGGGGCGCGCAGCGCGGTGCGCTCGGGAGCCGGCGGGATGAAGTGCTGGCTCTCGGGCGCCTCATGGACCGCCGGGGCCGCTTCCTGCACCGGCTCGTTGAAGACCGGGCGCGGCGGCAGCGGGCGGATGGTGACGTCGTCCGTCATCGCCGGCGCGGGCTCGGGAGCCATCATCTGCGGCTCGGGAGCCGGCTGGGACAGCGATTCCTCGATGGCGCTGGCGAAGGCGGCCGGATCAGGACGGGCCTCGACCGGAGCCGGCGCGGGCGCTGGAGCGGGAGCCGGGACCGAAACCGGAGCCTCAAAGCGGCGCTGCTCTGAGAATGACTGCGCCGCAGCCATCGCCGCCTCGTCGATGCCGGTGGCGACGACGGAGACGCGAATCGTACCTTCCAGGCCCTCGTCGAAGGTCGCGCCGAGGATGATGTTCGCCTCGGGATCGACCTCCTCGCGGATGCGGGTGGCCGCCTCGTCGACCTCATAGAGGGTCAGGTCGTTGCCGCCGGTGATCGAGATCAACAGGCCGCGGGCGCCGCGCATGGAGACGTCGTCGAGCAGCGGATTGGCGATGGCGGCCTCGGCGGCCATGATCGCGCGCTTCTCGCCCTGGGCCTCGCCGGTGCCCATCATCGCCTTGCCCATCTCGCGCATGATCGCACGGACGTCGGCGAAGTCGAGGTTGATGAGGCCTTCCTTGACCATCAGGTCGGTGATGCAGGCGACGCCCGAATAGAGCACCTGGTCGGCCATCGCGAAGGCGTCGGCGAAGGTCGTGCGCTCGTTGGCCACCCGGAACAGGTTCTGGTTCGGGATGACGATCAGCGTGTCGACCGATTTCTGCAGCTCGATGATGCCCGCTTCCGCAATGCGCATGCGGCGCTGGCCCTCGAACTGGAACGGCTTGGTGACGACGCCGACGGTGAGAATGCCCATCTCACGCGCGGCGCGCGCCACGACCGGCGCAGAGCCCGTGCCGGTGCCGCCGCCCATGCCGGCGGTGATGAAGGCCATGTGGGAACCGGTGAGGTGGTCACGGATCTCGTCCATGACCTCCTCGGCGGCGGCGCGGCCGACCTCCGGCTGCGAACCAGCGCCGAGGCCTTCGGTGACCTTCACGCCCATCTGGATGATGCGCTCGGCCTTGTTGAGGGTCAGAGCCTGGGCGTCGGTGTTGGCGACGACGAACTCGACACCCTGAAGCCCGGCCTCGATCATGTTGTTGACCGCGTTGCCGCCGGCACCGCCGACGCCAAACACCGTGATCCGCGGCCGCAGTTCCCGAATATCGGGCATTTTAAGGTTGATCGTCATTGCACGCCTCTCGGGGTTACACGCTTCGCTTTGACGCTCTCGCGTCGTCTCTCTGTGACTTCACTGACGCCGGACCTGCCCGCCGTCAGAAGCTCTCCCTCAGCCATTGTCCCATCCGGGTGAAATAGCCGTCGGTTCCTGTCGCAAGGCGCGGGCGCGCCGTTTCAAAGTGCTCCTCGCCCGCCACTTGCGGATAAATCAGAAGGCCCGCCGCCGCGGCGAAGCTCGGCCCCTTGGCCGCCTCCGGCAGCGCGCGGATGCCGAGCGGGCGGCCGATGCGCACCTGGCGGCCGAGAATGCGGCCGGCCAGTTCCGGCAGGCCGTTGAGCTGGCAGGCGCCGCCGGTCAGCACGACACGGCGCCCGGCATCGCCGGCATGGCCGCTGGCCTTCAGCCGCTCGCCGACCAGTTCGAGGATTTCCTCGACGCGCGGCTTCACGATCTTGACCAGCTGGGACTTGGGGATGTGATGGGTCAGGTCCTGCTCGTCCTCGCCGACGATCTGGATCGGGATCATGTCCCGCTCGTCGGAGGAGACGCCGAAGACGCTGGCCTGCAGGGTCTTCAGCCGCTCGGCATATTCGAGCGGCGTGGAGAGCCCGCGGGCAATGTCCATGGTGACGTGGTGGCCACCGACCGCCAGCGCATCGACATGGACGAAGCGGCCGTTGGAGAAGACCGCGACCGTGGTGGTGCCGGCGCCCATGTCGACCACCGTGACGCCGATCTCGGCCTCGTCGTCGGCAAGCGTGGCAAGCCCGCTGGCATAGGGTGCGGCGACCACGGCATCGACCTGCAGATGGCAGCGCTCGACGCAGAGGACGAGATTGCTCACCGTGGACGGCGTGGCCGTGACGACATGCATGTCGACGCCGAGCTCGTTGCCGACCATGCCGCGCGGATCCTGGACGCGGGCGCCCTCCAGCGCATAGCCGACGGGCAGCGAGTGCAGCACGGTGCGGTGCGGGCGCACCGAATGGGCGCTGCCGGCGCGCAGCACGCGGCTGACATCGCCGTCATGCACCGGACGGCCGGGCACGGAGACAGTGGCGTTGAACGAGTCCGAGGCCAGGCGGCCGGCGGACAGGGTGACGATCAGGCTCTCGACGCGGGCCTCGGCCATGCGCTCGGCGGCGTCCACGGCCAGGCGTATGGCCTTCTCCGCGGCTTCCATGTCCACCACGCCGCCGGCCTTCACGCCACGGGCGCGCTGGTGGCCGATGCCGAGCACCTCGACCTTGTGGGTGCGCCCCGGCAGGGCCTCGCCGGACTCGACCGGACGCAAGCGGCCGATCAGGCAGGCGATCTTGCTGGTGCCGATGTCGAGCACCGAGACGTCGATGGCGCGCCGCGCGGGCAGCGGACGCAGACGCGGTGTCACGCCATGAGGAAAACGCTTCATGACCGACCCCGCTTGGCTTTCTTTCTGGCTTCTTCTTCCGCCGCGGCCGCCTCGTCGGACAGCCGCACGGTGACACGCTCGCCGATGCGCATGTCGACCTCGGTGATGTCCTTCTCGGACAGGTGGTCGGCCATCTCGATCTTCACGAAACGGTCGAGCGCGGCAGGCATTCCATGCTGCGGCAGCTTGACGTCCACGCCGTTGTTGAGGCGCAGGTTCCAGCGGCGATTGCCGACGCGCACGGCGGCGTAGACACGCGAGTGCAGCTCGGGATGGGCGTCGATGGCGGCAAGGATTTCACCGGCGTGATTCTCGGCCCCCTCGCCCACCACGATGGGCAGGTCGGCGAAGCGGCTGTCCTGCGCCACGTCGATGGGCGTGCCGTCCTTGGCGATGACGACGAACTTGCCGTCATGCTGCCAGAGCGCATAGGGCGTGCGCTCCTTGATCGAGATGGCGAGCGTCTCGGGGTAGAGCTTGCGGATGGTGGCATCCAGGACGAGCGGATTCTTCATCAGCTCGGCGCGGGCGGCCTTGACGTCGAGGAACGGCAGCGACTGGCCGCCGCCGGCCTTGATGGCCTCCATGATCTCCGCGTCGGTCAGCGCCTTGCGGCCGTCCACGGAGACATGGTCGATGCGGAAGCCGATGCCCTGTGCCACCGCGTCGGGCACGAACACCGCCGCATTGCGCAGTTCCTGCCACTGGCCGCCGAGCGTGGCGCCATAGGCGATGGTGGAGCCGAGGAAGAGCGCGGCGCCGAGCCAGCCGAGGCCGCGGCGTTCGGCAACGCGCACCAGGAGCGAGGGCTCGCGCCCGCCGACGACACGGCGCGGCTGCT
>Ga0164243_10006624_pt1 | contig 17489 bp, 15 predicted proteins | sample OricompcompostOP_FD_108781 | JGI IMG/M metagenome (GOLD analysis project Ga0164243, IMG submission 108781) | Organic Plus compost microbial communities from Emeryville, California, USA - Original compost - Organic plus compost (OP) | ecosystem: Engineered > Solid waste > Mixed feedstock >... | reverse complement strand
GCGTGAAACTAGAAGATGTAGAACAGGTCGATCTGGGCTACAGAGTTTTTGCGGTTGATCTTATCGGAGTCGTAAACGTTGGTCAGACCGAAATTGTACCTGGCGCCAATTCCGAGGCCCATATCGAATTTATAACCGAAACCGAAGTTCAGCCCGAAGTCTACGGTTTTCATATTGTCTTTTACATCTACGCTTACACCGCCGCTTTTCGCTTTTGCTGATGTTAAAAAGCCGATCTGCGGACCTCCTTCCAGGTAAAACTCGTCGATAATATGATATTGTGCCAGTACCGGTACATTGATATAATCCAGTTTCATGGTGCCTTCGGTGGTAACGGCTCCCCAAAGGATGTCATTTTTTACTTTGGTACCCTGGGTAGAGTATTGTACTTCCGGCTGGATAGCCCAGTTGTTGTCCAGTTTAAAGTTTACAAGCGCACCTGCATTGAAACCGGCTAACACTTTAGACCCGTTGGTGGAAGTGAGTTTAGAGAGATTTAATCCGCCTTTTACTCCAAATTTTACGTCCTGGGCCTTTACTGCCAGCATACTACCAATTAATAAAACGCCAGACAGAATAAATTTTTTCATGATATGATATTTTTATTGCCGGCAACCTGGCAACAAATGTGCCGGTTTTAAAAAATTGTGAAATATCAGAGCGCTTTCAGCATCCAGTTGTCACAGCCAAAATGACCGGTATTGCCCATAGGACCCGACAAATATTCAAACCCGAACTGTTCATATACTTTCCTTGCGCGGGCCAGTTCAGGGCTGGTTTCCAGGTAACAGTGCGTATAGCCCTGCTCTTTGGCGAATTGCAGGCATAAGGTGATGAGCTTTCCTGCCAGGCCTTTGCCCCGGGCCTCGGGAAGCAGGTACATTTTCTGCAGTTCGCAGATCTCTCCAGGTCCTCCATCCAGGGGATGTATCCCTGCTCCTCCAATTACCTGTCCGTCTATTTCCGCTACATAATAGATAGCCCTGGGTTTATCAAAAAGCGTAGAAAGATGGTCGGTGGCCGGATCCGCATAAGCGGTACCTGGTTTGTTCATCCCGAATTCTGTTAAGGTGGTTCTTACTATGTTGGCTATAATAGGGTCGTCGGCAGTTTGCAATACCCTGATGTTTACAGATTCCATGGGGCGAATGTAATAATTCCCGTTATAAAATAAGGGGTGCGCCTGAAAAGGCACACCCCTGTTATATTTATACTTTTTGCTGTCAGTTAATTAAAAGATATAGAACTCAACTCTCCTGTTCTTCTGGCGACCGGCTGCCGTTTTGTTGCTGGCAATCGGCTGTGTCATGCCATATCCTACTGCCTCGATTTTCGAAGCATTGGCGCCATGGCTTACCAGGTATGCTTTTACGGCTTCCGCGCGTTCTCTTGACAAGGCCAGGTTTCTTTCTTTACTACCTACGTTATCGGTATGGCCACTCAGTTTCAGGTTCAGGTTCTTGCGTTTCAGCAGGTCTGCAACCCTATCCAGCGCCGGGTAAGAAGATGGTTTGATAGTGGCTTTCGCAAAATCAAATTCCAGGTTCTGGATAGCTTCTTTTACTATCCGGTTATCTTCTTCCGTGATCACTACCTTTTCCTCTACTTTCTCCGGTACAGGTAATGGACAACCGGATCCGTCTACCTTGGTGTTGGCAGGGGTGCCCGGGCATTTATCGAAGTAGTCGGAAACGCCGTCTCCATCGCTATCTTTTGTCAGTTTATCCACATCAGCCGTCAACCTGGCATTATTAGCGGCTGTAGCCTCCAGGCTGGCAGCCAGTGCGGCTTTCTGTGCCTGCAGTTCATCATATGTCTGTTTTGCAGGGTTATGCCACTGTAGCTGTTTTTTACCTTTCTTGCCCAGTGCAAACTCTAAACCTGCATAACCGTACGAAAATTTGTCTTTATTCGGTCCATGCCAATAGCCGTCGAGGTTATCGCCGTCTGTATAATACATCGTATAGCCCAGGTCGAGGTTTACATATTCAGAAAGCCTGAATTTCAAACCTGCGCCAACAGGGATTACCAGTTCCTGTATGCTTTTGTCGTTCGCCTTATATTTAAAGGTGCTTCCATCCTGGCGGGTTAATTCCGGTTTGTAACCGGCAATACCTCCACCTACGGAGGCGTAGAGCTGTACAAAATTCTCCCTGAACAGCCAGTTAACGGTGGTAATGTTGAAGACTGCATTCAGGGTAGCTGTCCAGTTAAGTTTAGTGTCAAAAGACTTGTAGGGACTGTTAGGGGCGGAACCGTTGCCCAGGTTCTTGCTGTTATCCCCTTTCAGGGTACCTCCCAGGTAGTCGGCCCTCAGGGCAAAAAAGTGCAGGAGCTGGTATTTAACATAAGCGCCATAGGCGCCGCCAGCTTTCCACTTGGTAAAATCGTTACTTCCGCCCGTTGCGGCAACCGGGGCTAACACACCGCCATTGACGCCAATAGACCATGTTTTGTAATCCTGCTGGCCACGAAACAACCGGGGAGTGGAGGTAGTGGTATTGGTTGCAGTTGGTTGATCCTGGGCCTGGCTGACTGCCGGGGTTATTGCTAAAAGCAAAAGGGCAGCGCTCCATAGAGTGGTTTTCTTCATGTGAATAAAAGGTTAATAGTTACAAATAGCTAGTACAGGAAATAAATAGTCAAGCAGGCAGGCGAGGTTATGAACAATTTGGGTTATTATTTATTTAGTTATAGATGGAATATATCCCTGGCTGGTTAACACAAAAAAGCAGGTGTATAAATATCTAAGAACTAAATTGATAGGTCAAATATAAACTACCGGACTGACATAATTTCATATTTTTTTGCTTGGCATAATCATTGACAAACCAACGACAAATACATAGACAACTTACAACTAAAGGATAATCTTTTATACTATGGGAAAAATAATAGGCATTGACTTAGGAACTACCAACTCATGCGTTGCCGTTATGGAAGGTAACGAACCGGTAGTGATTGCCAATGATGAGGGAAGGAGAACAACCCCATCTGTAGTGGCGTTTTTAAAGAATGGAGAAAGAAAGGTGGGTGATCCGGCAAAACGGCAGGCTATTACAAACCCCGTAAATACGATCATGTCAGTGAAGCGTTTTATGGGTCGTCATTTCGATGAAGTGGCCAACGAGATCAGTCACGTTACCTATAAAGTAGTTAGAGGAGATAATAACACTACCCGTATAGATATTGACGGTAGATTATATACACCACAGGAAATCTCAGCAATGATCCTTCAGAAAATGAAGAAAACTGCTGAAGATTATTTAGGCCAGGAAGTTAACGAAGCGGTAATTACCGTTCCTGCTTACTTCAACGACGCTCAGCGTCAGGCTACCAAAGAAGCCGGTGAAATTGCAGGTCTGAACGTTCGCCGTATCATCAACGAACCTACCGCCGCTGCATTGGCTTACGGTTTGGATAAAAAACACGCCGACAGCAAAATAGCAGTATTTGACCTTGGTGGAGGTACCTTCGATATCTCTATCCTGGAACTGGGCGACGGCGTATTCGAAGTAAAATCTACCAACGGTGATACTCACCTGGGTGGTGACGATTTCGATAAAGTGATCATGGACTGGCTGGCAGACGAATTCAAGAAAGATGAAGCAGTTGACCTGCACAAAGATCCAATGGCATGGCAGCGTCTGAAAGAAGCAGCAGAAAAAGCAAAAATTGAACTGTCTTCTTCCCAGGAAACTGAAATCAACCTGCCATATATCACAGCAGTAGACGGTGTTCCTAAACACCTGGTTAAAAAACTGACCCGTGCTAAATTCGAACAACTGAGCGACAGCCTGGTTGAAAGAACACTGGAACCTTGCCGCAAAGCGCTGAAAGACGCAGGCCTGAACACCAGCGAGATCGACGAGATCATCCTGGTAGGTGGTTCTACCCGTATCCCTAAAATCCAGGAAGTGGTAGAAAAATTCTTCGGTAAAAAACCAAACAAAGGCGTAAACCCTGACGAAGTAGTTGCCGTAGGTGCTGCTATCCAGGGTGGCGTATTAACCGGTGAAGTAAAGGATGTATTGCTGCTCGACGTTACCCCGCTTTCTCTGGGTATCGAAACAATGGGCGGTGTAATGACCAAACTCATCGAAGCCAATACAACTATTCCTACCAAGAAATCTGAAACCTTCTCTACTGCTGCCGATAACCAGCCAAGCGTGGAAATCAACGTACTGCAAGGTGAAAGACCAATGGCTAACCAAAACAGGTCGCTGGGCCGCTTCATCCTGAACGATATTCCTCCTGCTCCGCGTGGTGTTCCTAAGATCGAAGTAACCTTCGATATCGACGCAAACGGTATCCTGCACGTTACAGCGAAAGACCAGGGAACCGGTAAAACTCAGAACATCCGTATCGAAGCAGGTAGCGGCTTAAGCAAGGAAGAAGTTGAAAAAATGAAAGCAGAAGCGAAAGCTAACGAAACTGCCGACAAAGAACAACGCGAAAAGATCGAAACCCTCAATAAAGCTGATAGCCTGATCTTCCAAACTGAAAAACAAGTGAAGGAATATGGCGATAAATTGCCTGCTGATAAAAAAGCTGCAATCGAATCAGCCCTCAACAAACTGAGAGAAGCACACAAAGCACAGGATGTTGCACAGGTAAATACAGCTATGCCTGAACTGGAAGCTGCATGGACCGCTGCATCTGAAGAGCTGTATAAAGCTTCCCAGGGTCAGCCAGGCGGCGCGGAAGGCGCACAAGCTAACGCAGGTGGCGCTCAGGGCCAGCAAGGCGGCGGTAACGACGGAGTAACCGACGCAGAATTTGAGGAAGTAAAATAATACGATTTCTCAGCATAAATAAAGCGAAAGCTATAAGGGCGTTTAATCCCCTTATAGCTTTCGCTTTTATTGTTTAAGCTTATTTTATTACTTTGGGCCCGGCGTTCAGCCGGAGATCCAGATGAATTATAGAATACGTTTCTACCTCCGCTATCATACCCACTACGGGCAAGATCTCTTCTTGCTGGGAAACCTTGCAGCCCTGGGTAACGACCTGCCGGAGAAGGCTATACCAATGAAATGGCTAAACGAAGAATGGTGGTATGCCGATGTACTGGTGGCCGCAACCGATCTTTCCCTTCTTCAATATCAATATCTTTTAAAACAACAATCAGATACCCATTTCGATGGTATTGTACGCCAGCTGAAATTGCCTGCAATAAAGGAACTGGTATTTATTGATAACTGGATGGATGCAGCCGATCCGCGTATTGCCGGTTTGTCGGCCCCTTTTGCAAAGGTGTTTTTTCAACGGCCGGTTGCCGAAACGGCCAATGGCTTTGCCGAAGCCACACATCTTTTCAGGGTACATGCCCCATTCCTGCCAACACGCCAGGTTGTTTGCCTGGTGGGCAACCAACTGCCCGGCGGTAACTGGAATACAAGGGAACCTGTACTCCTGCAATATGATCAGCAAGGCTGGTTTTCAGCGCCCCTCGATCTTAGCGCCGCAGCTATGCCTTTTGAATACAAATACGGGATCTACGACCTGGACCTGCAGCAGTTTGTAAAGTATGAAGAAGGAGAGAACAGGATATTGAACACCGCTGCTGCAAAAGATCGCCAGGTAGTATTGCACGATGGATATATAAGAGTAGAAACGCCGCAATGGAAAGGAGCAGGAGTAGCTATTCCCGTTTTCAGTATCCGAACCCCCGAAGGTTTTGGAACAGGCGAATTTTCTGATCTGCCGGCCCTGGGGCGATGGGCTAAAGCAAATGATCTTCAGCTGATCCAGTTGCTGCCTGTTAACGATACTACCCAAACCCACACCTGGACAGACTCCTATCCCTATGCCGCCATATCTTCCTTTGCCATGCATCCCTTATATATCAGGCTGGAAGAAGTAGGCAGACTACCTGATAGTCATCCCCTGCAGAAACAATTCGACCGCCTACGTAAATGGCTAAACGAAAGAGAATTTGTGGAGTATGAAACGGTGACAGCCTTTAAGCAGGCGTACCTGAAAGCTTTGCACAGCCAGTTGGGAGCGCAGTTGCAGACGGAAACCTATTGGGAATGGTTTTCTTCCAATGAATCCTGGCTCTTGCCTTATGCAGTATTTTCTTTCCTGAGAGATAAATATAAGACAAACGATTTTCAACGATGGGAGGAACACCAGGTGTATGACGCGGATGCAATTCACCAGTTGATGATCACAAACGAAGCTGTTGCCAATACGGTACATTATCACTGCTTCGTTCAATATCATCTTCATCTTCAACTAAAGAAAGCCACAGAAACCCTTCACCAGATGGGCATTGCACTGAAAGGCGACCTGCCTATCGGCGTTGCCAAAGGAAGTGCAGATGTATGGGTCAATCCATCTTCCTATCACCTTACCATGCAGGCGGGCGCCCCGCCAGACGGCTTTGCTGCGGAAGGGCAGAACTGGGGCTTTCCTACCTACAACTGGAAACAGATGCTGGGCGATGGTTTGAGCTGGTGGCAGCAACGCTTAAAGCACATGGCTGTATACTTCGATGCCTTCAGGATAGATCATATCCTGGGGTTTTTCCGGATATGGCAAATACCTGGCGGCGCAGTGAGCGGAATCCTCGGATATTTTGATCCTGCCATCCCGGTGGTAAAGGAAGAATTTATCCAGAGAGGGATTGACTGGAATGAAGACAGGTTTTGTGAACCATTTATTACAGAAGAGATACTGGAAGAACATTTCGGAAACTATGCAGGGATGATCAGGGCCGGACTGATGGAAATATCAGGCGGCCGGTACAGGTTATTGCCTGCTTATGCAACGCAACGGTTGGTACAACAATCATCGCTTCCCGCCGCTGTAAAAAACATCCTTCTGCAATTGCAAACAGACGTCCTTTTTATCAAGGCAATACAGGCGGGTAAAACAGTGTATCATCCACGTTACAGGATGGAAGAAACACGCTCGTTTGCCGCTTTAAAACCCTACGACCAGGCGCAGCTGAGAAGTTTGTACAACAACTATTTCCATAACAGGCAGGAAAATATCTGGCGTAAGGAAGCGTTGAAAAAATTGCCGGTTATCAGGCGGGCAACGAATATGCTGATCTGTGGAGAAGACCTCGGTCCTTTGCCGCATTGCCTGCCGGAAGTTTTGCGGTCGCTGGGTGTTTTAAGCCTGGAAGTGGAACGAATGCCCAAGAAAGCAGGGCAACAGTTTACAGATATCCGGCAGGCCAATTACCTGTCGGTGCTCACACCATCAACACATGATATGTCGACTCTCCGGGGCTGGTGGCAGGAAGATCCGGCAATAACAAATAATTATTACAGGAATATATTAGGCTTGCCGGGAAATGCTCCGCAACTGCCAGGCTACGGCCTGGTCAAAGAGATCATTCAACGTCACAGGGCTGCGCCGGCTATGTGGCGTATCTTCCAGGTGCAGGACTTGCTGGCGGCGTCAGGAAATCATACCTTGCAGGAACCCGACAGCGAACGGATAAATATACCTGCAAACACACAGCATTACTGGCGGTACCGTGTTCCGCATACTTTCACCCTTTATGAACAGACTGTATGAAACTAACGTTATATCCATACGAATTGAAGTTCAGGCATACTTTTACCATCTCCCGTAAATCGAAAGACGTGCAACCTTTGCTGGTGGCTAAATTGGAACAGGATGGAGAACATGGATTGGGAGAAACAGCCGACAATGCCTACTATAACATGACGGTTCCCCGCCTGGTAGCAGATATCGAAGAACACAGGTCATTCATCGAAAATTATCATCTTACCACTCCGCAACAACTATGGGACGACCTGTATCCACGGTTGAAAAATAACCTGTTCGCACTGTGCGCGCTTGATATCGCGGCCTGGGACCTCTATGCCAAATTGCAGCATAAAAAGCTGTATGAAGTCTGGCAACTGGATATTTCGCATAACCCGCTTACAGACTATACGATCGGGATCGATACGATCCCTAATATGGTAAAAAAACTGAAAGATTTTCCCTGGCCTATTTACAAGATCAAGTTGGGCACCAGGGAGGATATCGCTATTATAAAAGCCCTGAGAGAGCATACCAACGCGGTTTTCAGGGTAGATGCCAACTGTGCCTGGCAGGTAGATGAAACGTTGAACAATGCGCTTGAATTGAAAGAGCTGGGAGTGGAGTTTATAGAACAACCCATGCCGGCGAGCGATACAGAAGGCATGAAAGTTATTTATGAGCAATCAGTTCTTCCTGTGATCGCCGATGAAAGTTGCATCCTGGAATCGGATGTAGCTGCCTGCAGGGGCCTGTTTCACGGTATTAACATTAAGCTGACCAAATGCGGTGGGATCACCCCGGCTTTGCGAATGATAAAGGAAGCGAGGAAGTATGGAATGAAAGTAATGACGGGCAGCATGAACGAAAGTACCGTAGGTACTTCAGCAGTGGCGCACTTGCTTCCGTTGCTCGATTACGTAGATATGGACGGGCCATTGCTGCTGGCGGAAGACACAGCATCCGGCATCACTATGAAAGATGGCAGGGTCTTTTACGCTGATCGTAACGGCACCGGCGCCGAGTTGTGGTAAGGCTATACTTCCGGCTCGTACCACGATTCCGCAAGAAAAACATAATCTTCTATTGTGCCCGTTGCAACGATGGTTTTGCCTGCCAGCGGCATCAGTTCGTTAGGCATAAAAGGATTCCCGTCGGCCTGCCTGATAAGGTATTCGCCCTGGTCGGTAACGATATAAACAGCCAGGTGTTCGCTTTTGCTCTTGATGGCAAAAGGACGTAAAACAAGGCGGCCTGTAAGGGTGATGGTATTATTTGCTGACATACTCCCGGTAACCTAAGATTTGATTATTTTTCTCTTTAACAACTAACACCTTCCTGATGGGTGTTCCTTCATGATCTGCCGGCTCCGAAAATACATGAAATTTAACAGAATGCGCCTGCTGATGATGTTTCTTTTTCCTGTTGATAAATACTTTAGGAAGCGTTTTATCTGTGAATTGTTTTTCCTGCAATAATTGACTGATCGCTGAATGCACAGAGGGGTCCACTTCTTCAGTATCTGCCGGGTGTGGAACATGAATAAAATCGTCCAGCATTTTTCCTCTTGCTTCCAGGTTATCTCTCCTGTTTTGTAATGTATTGATAAATATTTCGCGGGTTTCAGCGACGCCGGGGTCCATATTGTTCACCACGGGTTGCCAGGATGGATCGCCCAGGAGGTTGAACTGTGCTGCTGTTTTCAGTTCGAAGGGGTCCAGGGTCGGCCCCATTTCATTCAGGAACTTCTGGCGGGCTTCCAGGAGCGCCCGGCCTGTAGACGCGCCATTCAGCACATTTTGAAGGAAGAACTGCGTTAGCAGGTCTGCCAGTCCCTGGCCGGTTGATGGTCCATACGCGATGTTGGAGCTTCCCAGGAATCCCAGGGCTTTATTAAGCAGGTAGCTATTGGCAATACTCATTCTTTTTGCCCCGTTCTTCTTTGGATCAAATAACTGGCCGCCATAACAGCATTCGGCGGCAACTACGGTGCCGGGCGAGATCTTGTCTGCGAGGACATCCGACCGGAGAATTAAAGGGAAATCTGTCAGTTTTTGCCCATAATATCCCGGGTTGTTAATGGCGCCATGACAATTAATAAAATGCGTTTTAGGAAAAAGTTCTGTTGTCCAGTTGGTACCGGTAAGTTCATTGTCGCCCGGGGAGATCAGCATCTTATCGTGGTTGCCGAAGATGCCCAGCAGGCTATGGCGGGTTGATTCCTGCCAGTCGTAGGTGCTGATAGAAAAATAGGATTGGTATTCTTCTTTCGCTACCGGGCGGGCATTGATAATATTACTGAGAAGGGTACGCAGGTAATTGACATCAGCAACTGCGGGAATATCCGGGATACGGCCTACTACGCGGGTTGGAGAGATGAATTTGCCCGGATCAGTGTCATACGGCGTATCGCAGGCATACGGCAGATCGCTGGGGATGAAAGCATCCGGATCATGGTCGCCGGGCAGCAGGTTTTTCAGTTTTTGAAGCGGCACTATGTCCTGGGAACCGAGGATCACGATGTAGCCGGGTGTATAGAACCGGTAAAGCTGGTCGATAGCCTGTTTGCATTGTGCTTCATCATTATATACAGTTACCGGGGTGGCATTGGCCGACTGCATTTGAGCGGCATCGTCAAGAAAAATGATCCTGGTATCGAGAAGTTTTTCATTGTCGCGGGCCTGCAGGGCTTTCAGATCATCGAGGATAAGCTGGTAAGGTTCTCCGTATTTCTGCTCAAGTGCAGATCTGTTGGTGATAATAAGTTTCGTCGTCAGCATACGTATAAAAGGGGTAGCCATTACGCTGGATTTAATAGCCAAAAATATTAAATAAACTAATATTTTACGGAAGTTACAGGAGTATTTGCAAACTGTGAAAGTAAAGCGTATTTTTCTGGAAATCGATTTCCATAGTTATGAGAAAAATGATCCTGTTGCCGGTTTTGTTCATTTTAAGCAGTATTATGTCACAAGCCCAGACAATCGCCGTTTTTACAGTGAAAGCGGGGAAGTATGATCGATATAACAGTATAGTATATACGACAATGCCTGACCTTGCTCAGGGGGCTGTGGTGTTGGAAGAAGAAGTGAACGGAAAGAGGCATGCGGTAGCAGGGTACGTGCAGGGTACCCAGTTAAGCTGGATACTGGAAGGAGCAACGCCCGCGGGAAGTGAAAGGAAATTTGTACTGAGCAAGGAAAAAGCGGCTGCGAACGTTTATATGAAGGCGAGAACTGTAAATAACCAGTTGCTGTTGGAGGAAGGCAACCAACCGGTCTTGCAGTATAATTATAACACGGTACCGGCGCCCGGGGGAGTGGATACGCTTTACAACCGTTCAGCTTTTATACATCCTTTATGGGCTCCTAACGGGGTAGTATTAACGAATATTTTCCCTAACGCATCGCATATGCATCATATGGGCATCTGGAATCCATGGACGCATACTTCTTTCGAAGGAAGGGAAACAGACTTCTGGAATATCCAGAAAAAAGAAGGCAAGGTAATTTATGCAGGCGGACTGGAAACATTTTCAGGACCTGTATGGTGCGGTTTCAGATCATCGCAGGATCATATTGCTTTCCTGAAAGATGGGAGTAAAAAAACGGCGATACATGAGACCTGGATGGTAAAGGTCTATCCCGTTTATAAGGAAGGCACCCGGCGGTTATGGGATTTTTCCAGCACCTTCACGCCAGCGACCCCGAGCGGTATTACGTTGCTGCAATACCGTTATGGCGGCGGATTCGGATTACGAACAACGGCATACTTCACACCGGCAACCAGCCAGGTGTTGACATCCGAAGGAAAGACGAGGAAAGATGCAGACAACACCCGTGCCAGGTGGGTAAAGATTTCGGGCGCCACTCCCGATGGGAAGGCAGGAATGCTGATAATGAATTTCCCCGACAATTACGATTCGCCGGAACCGGTGAGGGTTTGGCCTGAGAATATGGAAGGAGGGGAATTGATGTTTAATTATTCGCCTACCAAAATGAAGAGCTGGCAGCTGACGCCCGGCGCGCGTTACCAGTTAAAGTATCGTGTTATGGTATATTCGGGTGATATTACGGCAGAAGAAGCGGAAGCCGCGTATAACGATTATGCATACCCGGTGGAAGTAAAAGTAGAAATGAAGCAATAAGATGGGGGATATTTGTGAATTACCCCATTTTAATTTATTTTAGTAAGGTGAATGACCCGGGTTTGATTCGGTTAACCTCGAGAGAACCTGTAGATGCGGACATGCAAAACCCTATAGTAATAACCATTTCCTTTTTATGAGTGAACACCTCAATAAGCGTGGACCGGAAACTGATGATCCGCCTTCCTGGGGCAACGTTGTTGCAGGATTGCTGTTAGGTATTGGAGGTGCCATATTGTTTTATTCCAGATACACCCTTTTTCAACATACGGAAAACGCGACGGCAGCTATTACCAGAATAGAGAGTTTGGTTTACCAGGCTAGTGGTAAAAAGGCGATAGTGTTGCTGGCAGTTTATGCGGTTATTTCACTATCCGGTTTCTATCTGGCAATCAGCAATATAGTCAGATTATATAAAGTAAGATCTAAAAGAGATACTTAATGGATAACCTTCCTGAACTGAAAGCCCAATTGTTTGAAGTACACATGAGAGATAAGAAACAGGCGATGCAAGCGTTCCTTATCGTTGAAGTTACTTCTTTACTGATCTTTGCACTGGTTGGCTATGTCCTGCTGGCAGGCCGTCATGGCGCCGTTCCGCCGCCCGTTTTCTGGGTATTGCTGATGCTCCCGGCAGGAGCGGCCATACCTTATCTCATCCGGTTGAATGAAATTGCAAAAAGACCATACAGGATCGTTGAATTGATAGAGTTGCTGGATAGAGGAGAAGTGATCTGCCAACTCATCAACTATACAGATTACAAGATCTTTATCCCGCTGCGATCCGTACGCCTGAAATTTTTTCCTATGGAATATGTACAGATCGTTTTATCCGATCATCCTTCCTTGTTCAAATTGCCTGTTTCGGCTGAAAACGTAGAGTCGATAAAAACTTTATTAAGCAGGCCTGTAGCCCGCCGGTATGGAATTGGTGGAACTACTATACACTGGTCTGCCAACTGAAGGGAAGCAGTTGCGCTTATGATTGATCTTTCGTTAAAAGACTTTTCTCTAAAATGAATGAAAAATAACTGTTAAGAATTAAGGACACATTGCATTTCATCGTTTAAATTCGCCCCATTGTTAACCCGTTAGCAGTTAGTTGAACTGCTAGTTAATTTTCATCGTTTGTTAGCCATGAATAAAAGTATAGGTATTGGTGGAATTGAAGTAACTCCCACCGCCAGTGAGGCAATTGTTGATATTGCACATAACCGGACATTGTTTATTGAACAGTTAACCAGTGACCCACCCGAACAGCCGGTAATAGTTCAGGGGTTGACCAATATTTCCCAGGTATTTGAATATTTCCATCCTGCCGTCCATATCCGCTTCCAGGGGGAGGATGGGCAAGCGGTAGAAGAAAAACTGGCATTTACCCAACTGTCGGGGTTTAGCATAAAAGGGCTTTCCCAGCAAAGTGTTTTCCTGAAAGATCTTTCCTCGGAAAGAGAACAATATGTAAAAATGATGCAGCAATTAGCAGGGAATAAACGGCTGATAGCCGCCCTGGAAGATCCTGCAGCCAGGAGGGCGCTTCTTTCCACTATTCAATCTATGATCTCCACGTTGGAAAATATTAATGTTATTAACCCTTGACTTATTATGGCCAGAACACAACTGCAAAAGGAAGTACCCGCATTTGACATAACCATGCAGGCCGAGCAATTGGTTAAGTTCGGCGGGTTTGACCTGCTTGAAAATACAATTGAAGGAGCCCAGAATTTAAACCCTGAACGGAAAGCAAGAAAGGAGATCTTTCTATCAGAAACTTCCAGGCAAGCGGATAGGGAGGCATTAAAGAAGGCGCTTTATTTGTGGCAGCAACTATTGATGAATTCTGGAACAGTGGATGAAATGAGGAATTATTGCGATAACAAGGTCCAGTCTTTGTCGGGTGTGTTGCTTGCCAACATTAAACAGGCGCTCGACACAATAAAAGAATTAGAAAAAAGCTACCGGAACGTCGCATTATTCTTTGCAAACACCGGCCAGGATAAGGTGAAAAATATTTCTTTTGTCAACGCTTCGTTAGCCCAACTGAAAGATCTGGATAACACCCAGTTCATTGATGCCGTGGAAACAGAGCTGGTAAAACATTACGACAGGTTAGACCTTAAAGAGAATTATAGTTTGTTGGTAATACCTGGTTACCTGGGGGCAAACAAGATCATAGAAAAGTGGGCGCAGATCGCGCACCGGAACAAAGTAATGCTGATAACGGATTTTGCCCACCTGGATGCGCCCGATGATGTGATGGAGATGTTTGATTCAGCTAACCTGACGGGAGGAGAAATACATCGCTCGAATGTGATCATGCTCTGCAACTGGATCATTGGCAGGGAAAAGTACCTGTCTGTAAACGAAGAAGACCATTTATATATACCTCCCTCAGGAGCTTATGCAGGTAAAATATACCAGACATTAATGTCGCAGGTGGCGGCTGGTAAGAAGTTTGGATCATTGGAAGAAGTGGATGCAGTAAAGTTTGCATTGAAGAAAAGCGAGGTAGCGGTTCTGGAGAAAATGGGATTGATCCCGCTGGTGAAAGAGTACGGGAAGGTGATGGCATTCAGTGCGAAAACATTGTTTAACGGCGATAACCTGGGTCTTCAAACCTATTCCGTAGTAAGGGTATTTGATTTTGTTACAAAAGTATTGATGGATTTCCTTAACAGGAGGGCTTTTGAGAACTTTAATGCCAACACAAGAAAGGATGTAGTAAGACAAATAGTCCGCTTCCTGGACGGAATTACAGGGCCCGACAAACTAATAGAAGATTTCAGTATCCAGCGGTTTGAACAGGATCCCCGGCAGAAGGATCGGGTGTACCTGGATGTTCATTTGAAACCTTACTTCCCTGCAAAAAACTTTCTGATCAGGATGGATGGGCAGAAAGGAGATGAAGGAACAGACTGGGATACGGCGTATGAGGAAGATCATAAAAAATAGCATTTATGAGAAAGCATTGGTGTTGTTTGTTAGCTGTTTGTTTGGCAATCCAGGCTCAGTGCCAGGTAAAGCAGGATAGTATTTTTACTGCAAAGGGAACCGTAACGATCATTACATCTGCGCAACCGGTGATCACTTTCCAGTTGGGAGATGGAAAGAATGCAGACTATGACTACCGTATTATAGATGGAAACATAATACTTATCAGGGCAATCAATTCCAATCCTAAGCCTACCAATATTGTTATCAGGGAGGGAAAGGCGCTGCATTATTTTGTCCTGTCCTATAAGGAACACCCGGGGATCGAAGGACTTAAATATTCAATATCAGACGAACAGGAAATACATCCGGTAGCCCGGCCGGATCTTTTCCTGGCTAAAACCATTAAAAGGACAGACCTTGTTCCCATTAATAACCTGTTGAGCAGGCTGGCAGAAAATGAGCAACCTTCAAATGTGGATACTTCAACGGTACAAAAGATTGCAGAGGATTTTGGCAAATACCACAAAGCGAGCAGGAAATACAAAGTGACCGAAGATGGTGTACAGGTGCGTTTCGTTACGACGCTGACCTTGAATGGCTTTACTTATTTCAGTTTGAGGGTTTTTAACAGGCAATCCGCAACCCTGGAGATAGACAGGCCTATCCTGCTGCACAAGCCCCAAGAGCACCCTGCCTTTATGAAATCGCTTCCTGTTATCTTTCAGAGAGCAGGCAGGATTGCCCCGGGGATGCAATCTGATCTGGTATTTGTTGTCAGTTCATGGCAGCACATGAAAAAAGAGCAATTGATCTTTTTATTAAAAGCAAAAAACACGGGTTGGAAGACAGCGATTTATTTACCGGTTAAAGCATTGCGCTAAGTAAAAACTGTATTTAATATTTAGAGATGAAAAGGTATTTAGTATTGTTGATATTTGTACATGTCTTAGATAGGACGTGTGCCCAGGATATCTCTTTTGCAGGCGAGGAATTACCGTTAACAAACCAGTTGGCGCTTCATTACTTCCTGGATATTAGTAATGATAAATTATTTTCTGAACCGCAGCTTAAGGTAATAAGAACCAGGGCCCGGTTGTACTTTCCTATAATTGAGTCGATCCTGGATAAGTACCAAATACCGGAAGATTTCAAATACCTGACCGTAGCGGAGAGTGCTCTACTCAATGTACAATCGGGTAAAAAGGCCAGGGGGATCTGGCAAATTATGCCCGGAACGGCAAAGGAGTTGGGGCTTGCTGTCACTAACGTTGTAGATGAAAGAGAACAGGTTATAAAGTCTACCGTTGCGGCATGCAAACTGCTTAACAAGTTGTATGGCAGGTTTAAGAATTGGACATTAGCGGCCGCAGCTTATAACGCCGGGATGGGGAAGATAAGTAAGGCGGTGAATCAGCAGGGTGTAAATAACTTTTACCAGTTACGAGTGAACAAAGAGACGAACGATTATATTTATAGGATCATCGTTTATAAGTTGTTTTTGCAGGGAAGAATAACAAATAATTCGGTTGTTGACAATGTATTTGATGATACGTTCAGTGACTGGTCTGTTTTTGCAGGCAACAGTGGTGTGGGGGATTTTAAGTAATTACCCTCTCTCGATATATCATGGAATATAGCCATATTAATACAACGGGAATAACTACTACTTACGGGCGAAATTGATGCGCCGAAAGACGCCGTAACTTTCTTTACCATTTCGACGGCAATTTTTTTATGCAGCGATGCTACATTGGGAGTAGTGGTGTAGGTAATTTTAGGTAAATGTGCACAAGTTACTCTACCCCCCGATGAATCTTACATTATACGGAAATATGCCGCATGCTTTTTCCTCAAGTTCAAACCGGATTTCTTCTTCTATTAATTTAATCCTGTCTTTATTAACCTCCCTTGCTATATCATAGTGTATATCAATATTAATACAACGGGAATAACCACTATTCCCCGGCAAGATTGATGTACCGATGGACACAATTACTTTTTTCGCTATTTCGCCGGCGATTTTTTTGCACAGCAATTCTACATCGGAAATAGTAACAATCCGATCTCTCGAAAGCAATTGAAACCTGAAATGGTCGACCTTCCTGGATGGAGAAAGTTGCGCTCTTCCGCCGGTAAGATTACTGAATAGCATTATACTTGAAGATTGGAAATGGCTAGTATTGTATTCCCGGAACCTGCTTCCTTTTTTGGTATTCGTGACCTGGGCGCCGTCAGTTAAACAATATTTTACTGTCAGGTATTTTGCATGAGGCGGGCTTTTAGCAATTAAATGCACACTTGGAACTTTGTTATTTGCCTCGCTGATCTGTTTTTCGATTGCGGAGATGGTTTGTTGCAATGTTTCCAATTGTGATAGGATGTTTTCCCGCCTGCCTAATGTAAAAATGATCTGCTCCGATTTAATTATATCAACCAGCCTGTCGATTTGCGTTATCACCGACCGCTCGTTATGATGAACGATGTTTGATCTAAGCGTCATTTCATGAGCATCAAGGCTTAGGTAACTCTTTTGTGTAATTTCTTTGAACGCTTTATTCTGATCATCCTGCAGGCTGATTACGGCGAAGAATTGGCTATTGGACTCAAGCGGGATAATATTCATTAAAGGATTTGTTTTTATTACTTGTTCTTCCAGCTTCACATTGATTACGGGTATACAATTGATATTGCAAACCATATTTTCTACAAGATCAGGTTCGATGTTCTCAGGAAAGTGCAGTTTTAACCAGAAAGCAGGTTGCTGCAAATTGGGAATATCTAAATGCTCTGCTTCCCTGGTATCGGCGTTTATAAGCCCCGCTAACGGCCGCTCATCGGTGATCGTAATATAATGTTTATTGACCCGCTTGATTGTTCGGTCTATGTATTTATTGTAATG
>Ga0164243_10006623_pt1 | contig 17490 bp, 10 predicted proteins | sample OricompcompostOP_FD_108781 | JGI IMG/M metagenome (GOLD analysis project Ga0164243, IMG submission 108781) | Organic Plus compost microbial communities from Emeryville, California, USA - Original compost - Organic plus compost (OP) | ecosystem: Engineered > Solid waste > Mixed feedstock >... | reverse complement strand
GCTTACCGTAATCACGCGATTATTGATATCCCTGCGGGTAGCGTCGTTGATCGTCAGCGTATAACCGGTAACGTTATACCCCGCGCCGGCGTTCCCGGTGATGGTCAGCTGCTCATCGCTTTCGATGATATTGTCCGCAGCGGCCTGCAGCACATCATTATCCGTAGTGGTGCTGTTAACCATAGCCGGCAGCGTAATGGTGGATTGCAGCAGGCTGTAATCCCCGGCGGAGGCCTGTGTGGACTGTACGCCCAGCGTTATAGCGATATCTTTGGCGGACTTGATATTCGCCGGCAGGCTGATCTGGAATTTGGTCGCACTGTTTTCCGTCAGCGGCGCAATTACCGGCGTAATAGTGATCACGTCGCTGTTAGGCGTGGTGACCCTGGTATTGTCCCCGATGTCCAGTTTGACAGGCGTACCTGCAATGATGTTCGGGTCCGTGCAGGCAGCGCCGATATAAAGGACGTCGTCATCGTCCAGGATATTGTTCGTAGTGGCGGTAATGTACACCGGGTCAGAGGTCTGTTTGCCGGATGCAATCGTCGCCTGTGCCGGCAGGTTAAACCTCGCGCTGGCGGCAGTGGTGCCCGCCGCGGCCGACAGGTTAAAGGTAAAGGTACGCCCTGCGGTAGCGCCGTCCGGCAGTTCGATCCAGAACGCTGCGCCCGGCGTTTCGCCTTCTTTGACAGCGGTTTTATCCAGGTGCAGGATCACCGGGTTTGCCGGCGGATAATCCTGGTCAATAATGGTAAACGTATGCGGGTTTACGGTGAATACATCGCTGGTACCGTCTGTGGCGGTCGCGTCAATCACCACCGTTTCATCACCTTCCATCAGGCCATCTGTTTTCAGGTCGAGGTCCGCCTCGGCGCTGTTGCCGGTGAAGCTACCGGCAGGGAAAGTCAGCGTATAATCCGCCGCAGTGGCTTCGCCCGTATTGGGTTTGAAGTTGACCGTAATTGGTACCTGTGTGCTAATGCCTGCCGGTAAGCTGATCTGCACTTTGCCGGTAAAGCTTTCCCTGAGCAGGGATGCAGCCGGCGTGCTGAAACTGATCACCCGGTTGGCGGCCACCTTGCGGGTTTCATCCGTGATGGCGATATTCCAGCTGCTATTATTTAAAGTATATCCTGCAATGCTTTGCGCAGTAACCTGCATTTGTTCATCCAGTTCCAGCACCTGGTCCGTATTGGCCGTCAGTTGCACATCCGCCGGCGTGGCGCTGTTGGCGGCTTTGGGCAGGGTGAGGGCAGTACCGCTGAAGCTGTAATCGTCGCTGGTAGCGGTACCTGCGGTGGCGCCCAGGTTTACGGTAATGGGCGTTTCGGAAGTTACATCCTTTGGCAATGCAATGGTAAACAGGGTGGATTCGCCTTCTTTCAGCGTGGAGGCCACCGGCGTGATGGTGATCACATCGCTGCCCGGAGCCGTCGCACGGGTGTTATCCGTGATGTCCAGCATGGCGTCAGCCGGGGAGCTGATCACAGGATCACTGCAGGTTGCTTTGATATACAGTACAGCAGGGTCGTTCAGTACCAGGTTGGTACCCGCTGTTATTTTTATTTTGGAAGACAATTTTTCGCCCTGCGTTATGGTAACGGCCGTGGGCAAAGCGTATCTGCCGGAAGCTGCCGTGGTAGCCGCACCTGCTGATATGGTAAAGGTTAAGGTATTACCCGCCGCAATATTGTCGGGCAGTTCTACCCAAAATTCAGCGCCGTCTGTATCCCCTTCCGCGATGTTCGTTTTGCTCAGGTGATAGATGACAGGGTTTACCGGCGGATAATCATGGTCAATGATATCAAACGTGCTGCTGGTAACGGTGTAGACGGTGGCGGTATGATCCGTTACGGTGGCATTCAGCACTACGGATTCAGGGCCTTCCATGAGGCCGTCCTGCGGTATGGCCAGGTCGCCCTCAATGTTATTGCCGGTGAAGTGATCCGCAGGGAAGGTCAGCGTATAATCGGCCGTACTTGCGGAACCGGTATTAGGCAGCATCGTAAAGTACAGTGGTATTTCCGTGGTAATGCCGGCAGGGAGGCTCAGTTTCACCTTGCTGTTAGTGCCTTCTTTCAGGTCCGCCGCGTCCGGAATTTCAAAATGCAACCGGCGGTTATTCGCATCCTGGCTGGTAAGATCGTTGATCTGTATGGTTACCGGGCCGGCTATCTTCATATTATTATCCGCGGTGGCGGTGAGTACCAGCGTTTCTGTGTTTTCCAGTACCTGGTCCAGCGCGGCGGTTACTACCGGGTCGGTGGTGGTCACGGAAGTAGCGCCCTGCGGTAAGGTGAGCGTGGCCGTATGCAGCGTATAATCGCCGCTGGCGTTGGCGGTGGACGAAGCGGCGGCCGTCAGCGTAATGGTAACCGGTTGCGCGCTTTTCACATTCGCAGGCAGCGCGATGGTGAAGGCGGTAGCCTCGCCTTCATCCAGCGTGGCTTTAACCGGCGTGATGGTGATCACGTCGCTACCCGGGGTAGTAGTACGGGTATCGTCCTGTATTTGCAGCTGTTTGGCGGCAGGTACAGGGATGTTGGCATCCCCGCTGGCGAGGTCGATATTTAACAGCGCATCGTCGTTGAGGATGGTATTGGCGGCAGCGGTGATCCTGCCGGTGGCAGCATCGCTGGAAGCGGTATTTTCCTTAATGGTAACGGTGGCTGGCATCGTATAACGGTCCGTGCCGGCGGTAGTACCGGCGGCAGGACTGAGCGTAAACGGCATGTCGAAACCGGCAATCAGTCCGCCCGGGAGCGTTACCGTGTAGGCGGCGCCGTTAGTATCCCCTTCTTTAATCACCGTTTTATCAAGCGTTACTGTTACAGGCGCCGTTAATGGATAATCCCCGTCCAGGATGGTAATGGTGTGCCCTGTAACGGTGTACCCCGCGAAGCCGTCCGCATCGGTGGCGCCGCCGTTAAGGATGAGGGTTTCCGTTTTTTCCACCAGGTTATCGTCCGTCAGTTTTAAGGTGGTGGAACCGGCGTTACTATTGTTGATCACCATCGGCGTGCCGATGGTATAGTCATCCGGTTTAGCCGTTCCCGTTATAGCAGACAGGGATACGGTGATCGGTATGGTAGTGGTTACGCCTGCCGGCAGGGAAAAGGCCAGGGTGCCTTCATAACCCTCGTACAGGTCGCTGTTGGGTATGGTGGAAAAAGTAATGACGGTATTGGCCGGGTTCAGTTTGGTGCCATCTTTAATGGTGACATCCTGGCTGGTAGTTTTGGTATTGCCCATCACCACGGCGGAGATATTGATTTTCACCAGTTCATCCGGTTCTATCACCTGGTCCGGCAGCGCTTCCAAAATCAGGTCCGTACCATTTGAGCCGGGATTGATATCCGCGGATACAATGGTGGGGAAGTCGGTTCCTTCCGTGGCGGGGTTAGTAACCCCGGCGTTATTAATGGTAGCCGTTACGGTAATCTTTTCGGTTGCTAACACGTTATCCGGCAACTTCACATGAATGGTAGCATTATTGCCTTCCACGACAGATGGGGAGGTTACGGAAGCGGTGATGTCGCTCGGTTCATCATCGAGGATGGTGTATTTGGTGGTGGTCCGCGTGCCGAGTACTACCAGCGGGTCCACTGCGGGCAATAACTGGAAGTTCAGGTTGCGGGCGTATTGCAGCTGCGTATTTCCAATAATTTTAACCATATCCACCGTAATGGTTTGGGGGGTGGAATAATCGCGGGCCGGAATCCAGAAGCCGGCATGGTCATAGGTATAATCCACGCCTTCCACGGCAGGGTGTTGCTCGCCCGGGTCTGCCGGCGCGGGCGCAAACTTCACGTAAGCGGGGGCGGTGAGTATCCCTCCGCTCACCTTGATGGTAAGGCTGGTAGCGGGAGCGGTGGTATTGCCTTCGGCCTGGGACTGGTTGGCGGCGGAGAATTCCACCGTTACCGGTTTGCTGTTCAGGCCACTCACGTCCGTCATTGGTTCTCTGACGGTGGAGGTGGCCAGCATGTCGCGGGTATCGTCATAGCCTATACGCAGTACGGTTCCGGAGGCAAAGCGGTTGGTGGTAGGCCCGGTTTCCGGCAGGCGGATGCCCACCGCCATGCCCCTGAGTACGCCGGTGCCGTTATTGACATCGTTATTCAGGAAGCCGGTGCTGGGGTCCACGCTGGTAGTGGTGGCCAGCAGGCCAAGGCTCACGGAGTTAAAGCTCTCATTGTCTTTCAGGCGGTACACATGCGCATAATCCCCGTTGTTGGACTGGGGATAATTCACAAAATCGTCCGTAAAGCGGACGATTCCCGGTAAAGTATTGATAGTGGCGGAGGCGCCGAGCGTATTGGTATAAGTTTGTCCTGTCTGGTAAAAGCCCCTGGAGTTCAGGTTATTCTGCACTTCGGGCGCAGCGATGTTATCCTGCAGGGCAGCGTATTCCGTGATATAGAGGAAAGGGTTTACCCGCGTGAAGTCCGTTCCGTAGATGGTCACATTATAGGTAAAATATTTTTTAGGAACCTCATAGCTGATAACGGTGCGTATATACGCAGTTCTTGGGATGGAATAGACATAGTCGATTTTGGAGAATATCGCGACCTTATAGGGATTAGCGGCCGTACCATCTCCCATAACATCCGTTACGGTAATATTATTGGGTATATAGTTGTTGGAGCCGGGAACGCCTCCGTTCCAAAAAAGTCCTTTCCAGAAAGTCCAGATCCCTTTATCCCCCGTGTCCGGGTTCGTACCTGTTTCTGCTCTGCCGTTCCGGTAAACGTTTATTTTACCATCCGGGGTGATGGAGATCCTCAATCCATCCGTGGCGGTATTGCCTCCGGAAGGGTTGATGACTACCTGCGCAACTGCGGCGAAAGCAGGCAGCAGGAAGATGGCTATCAGCAACACTTTCCTCATGGCAAAGGCTAAACGTTGGAGCATAGCTGTCTTAGATACTTTCGTAGGATAGGACAGGACTAACATATAAGCGTGTAAAATTTCTATTTATACATATAGATTTTAAGTCAGTAATGAAAAACAGTCCTTTGTAAACCCTATATGCGCGATTCCGTAAAATGGCTCTCCAATGGCATACACCTCAGAGGTGCTGAAAAACCGGCCATCGGTGTAAAATAGTTCCGTTGCATTTCAACGTGGAGCAAACAAAGTACCTGCAATACTTCAGCAGTGGGATGATTTATATAAATTATTTTATCTTACTTCTCGCTGTATTCTAAATCACAACAATACTATATTAAATCATATATTTTAAATTACAAATTTAAAACATAAAATATATTTATTCAAATAAAAATATCTTGAAGACTATAAATCCACCTTTGGGGGTATTTTTCGGATATTTTAACGTTTAGACAGAAAGAATGAGGTATAGAAAGCTATGTAGAAAGAAAAAATAACCATAGATTTGCAAAAAAAAGTAAGAATGTCTACTGTTTCAAAATCTAACATTGACTTTAACCTGAAATATAAGGTAAAAGATATGTCCCTCGCTGATTGGGGCCGCAAGGAAATTGAGCTGGCAGAAGCTGAAATGCCGGGTCTGATGTCGCTCCGCGAGGAATACGGTAACAGCCAGCCGCTGAAAGGCGCGCGCATTGCCGGTTGCCTGCACATGACCATCCAGACTGCCGTACTGATCGAAACCCTGGTACACCTGGGCGCTGAAGTACGCTGGAGCTCCTGCAATATCTTTTCCACACAAGACCACGCTGCTGCTGCCGTAGCTGCTGCCGGCGTGCCTGTTTTTGCCTGGAAAGGCCTGAACGAGCAGGAATTTGACTGGTGCATCGAGCAGACCCTCTTCTTCGGCAGCCCTGACCGCCCGCTGAACATGATCCTGGACGATGGCGGCGACCTGACCAACATGGTACTGGACCGTTATCCTGAGCTGATCCAGCACATCAAAGGCCTGTCCGAAGAAACTACTACCGGTGTTCACCGCCTGTACGAGCGCATGAAAAACGGTACTTTACCAATGCCTGCGATCAACATCAACGACTCCGTTACCAAATCCAAATTCGATAACAAATACGGTTGCCGCGAATCCTGCGTGGATGCGATCCGCCGCGCTACCGACGTAATGATCGCCGGTAAAGTAGCGGTGGTTGCCGGCTTTGGCGACGTTGGTAAAGGTTCCGCTGAATCTCTCCGTGGCGCCGGCGCACGCGTAATCGTCACTGAAATCGATCCTATCTGCGCCCTGCAGGCTGCAATGGAAGGTTACGAAGTGAAAAAAATGAGCGATGCTATCAAAGAAGCCGACATCGTAGTAACTACTACCGGCTGCCGCGATATCATCACCGGCGAACACTTCAAACTGATGAAAGATAAATGCATCGTTTCCAATATCGGTCACTTCGATATCGAAATCGACGTTGCATGGTTAAATAAAAACTACGGCCATACCAAAGTTGAAATCAAACCTCAGGTGGATAAATACACCATCGATGGTAAGGATATCATCCTGCTGGCAGAAGGCCGCCTGGTAAACCTGGGTTGCGCTACCGGTCACCCATCTTTCGTAATGTCCAACTCTTTCACCAACCAAACCCTGGCTCAGCTGGAACTCTGGCTGAACTCAGACAAGTACGAAAACAAAGTGTACGTACTGCCTAAACACCTGGATGAAAAAGTTGCCCGCCTGCACCTGAAAAAAATCGGTGTGGAACTGGATGTACTCACTCCTACCCAATCCGAATACCTCGGCATTCCGGTGGAAGGTCCGTTCAAACCTGATTACTACAGATACTAATCGTTATACACGTAATCGTAAACGGGCGCCTCGTAAAAAAGGCGCCCGTTTTTATTTCCAGCTTATTTTCGTTTAGCCCGTTCCCGTGCCCGCATTGCCAGAAAAATTCAATAATTTTGCGGCATGACAAAGCTTAGTGTTAACATCAACAAGTTTGCAACACTGCGCAATGCTCGCGGTGGCAACGTTCCAGATATTTTAAAGGTAGCCCGGGACTGTGAGCGATTCGGCGCCGATGGCATTACTGTTCACCCACGCCCCGACCAAAGGCATATCCGTTACCAGGATGTGCTGGACCTGAAACCGCTGATCACTACGGAATTCAATATAGAAGGTTACCCTTCACCGGATTTTATGGACCTGGTACTGAAAGTAAAACCAGACCAGGTAACGCTGGTGCCCGATCCGCCTGATGCCATTACCTCCAATACCGGGTGGGACACTGTTACCTACCAGTCCTTCCTCAAAGATGTGATCAGCGCATTCAAGAAAGAAGGCATCCGCGTTTCCATCTTCCTGAACCCGGAAGTAGGCATGGTAGAAGGCGCTAAAACCGCCGGTGCGGACCGTATTGAACTCTATACCGGCCCATATGCGGAAGAGTACTTCAACGCCCGTACGCAGCCGCAAAACCTGCAGCTGTTCAACGATTACAAGAACACTGCCCGCGCGGCCACGGAAATCGGTCTTGACCTCAATGCCGGCCATGACCTCAACCTGGATAACCTCCGCTTCTTCAAACTGCATATCCCGCAGCTGAAAGAAGTATCCATCGGGCATGCGCTCGTTGCGGACGCTATTTATTTTGGCCTGGAAAATACCATCCAGCTCTACAAACGCCAACTGGCGGATTAAGGACTTTCCTCAGTTTTATATAACGGAAAACGGGAATCGGGCGCAGGCCCGGATTCCCGTTTTTGTTTTGCGCGCGCACCGCTGCCGGTGACGCCGTTATTTAAAGCGATAAAGCCACTCGCTTCCGCAAATGGCTTTATCGAACCCTTAAAACAATCAACATGATTCATACCGGGGTCACAACAAACCGATATGAATTTATTTATAGGTTACCGTCAGGAGTGACAGTAATGATACACGGTGTTACTTCTTTAATAACGCAATATCCAGCACTTGGTTCATTTCCCGTACATAATGGAACTTTAATCCCTTGATGTAATCCGGATTAATGTCCTTGATGTCCTTCTCATTTTGCCAGCACAGGATGATTTCGCGTATCCCGGCGCGCTTGGCGGCCAGGATTTTTTCCTTGATACCACCCACCGGCAGTACCTGCCCGCGGAGGGTAATCTCGCCCGTCATTGCCAGGTAGGATTTCACGCGGCGGCCGGTAAAGGCGGAAGCCAGCGCCGTCAGCATGGTGATACCTGCGCTCGGGCCATCCTTCGGCACCGCGCCTTCCGGTACGTGTACATGCACGCTCTTTTCCTTAAACAACTTCGGATCAATCTTATAGGTAGCAGCATTGGCCTGCAAATAAGTCAGCGCCGTTACTGCGGATTCTTTCATTACATTGCCCAGGTTACCCGTCAGCTTCAGGTCGCCCTTGCCTTCGCTCAAGCTGCTTTCAATGAAGAGGATATCCCCGCCAACATAAGTCCATGCAAGGCCTACGGCCACGCCCGGCGGGTTGCCCACCTTATAGATTTCGTTGGAGTAACGGGGCTTGCCCAGTACTTTTTCCACAAACTCGTTGGTGACAGCCTCCGGCAAAGGATTTTCCAGTGCCACCTCTTTGGCGAGGTTGCGCATCAGCGCGGCAAACTGCCTGTCCAGCTCACGCACGCCGCTTTCGCGGGTGTAGTTGGCGATGATATATTCAATAACGCTGTTGGCTATACGGATTTTAGCGTCCTTGAGGCCATGGGCGTCTTTTTGTTTCGGGATCAGGTGGCGCTTGGCAATCTCTATCTTCTCTTCGATGGAATAACCGGTCAGGTCAATGATCTCCAGCCTGTCGCGCAGCGGCGCCGGAATAGCCGCCACATTGTTGGCGGTAGCGATGAACAGGACCTTACTGAGGTCGTACTCCAATTCCAGGTAGTTATCGTAGAAAGTGCTGTTCTGCTCCGGATCGAGGACTTCCAGCATCGCGGAGCTGGGATCTCCCCGGTGATCATTTCCTAATTTATCTATCTCATCCAGTATCATGACCGGGTTGGAAGATTTGATCTTACGGATGGACTGCACAATGCGGCCGGGCATAGCGCCGATGTAGGTTTTGCGGTGTCCGCGGATCTCGCTTTCATCGTGCATGCCGCCCAGGCTCAAACGCACATATTTGCGGCCTACGGCATTGGCGATAGAACGCCCGAGCGATGTTTTACCAATACCCGGAGGGCCTACAAAGCAGAGGATAGGCGATTTCATATCCCCTTTCAGCTTCAGCACGGCCAGGTATTCCAGGATGCGCTCCTTGATCTTGTCCATGCCATAGTGGTCGTTATCCAGTATTTTCTTCGCCTTCTTCAGGTCGTAGCTATCGGTAGTATATTCATTCCAGGGCAGGTCCAGCAGGAGGTCCAGGTGGTTGTACACCACGCTGTAATCCGGCGTACTCGGATGCATGCGTTCCAGCTTCTCGATGCCTTTTGTGAAGGCTTCTGCAGCGGCTGCCGGCCACTTCTTGTCTTCCGCCTTACGCTTCATCTCCCGGATTTCGCGGTCATTGGTATCTCCCCCCAGCTCCTCTTTAATGGATTTCATTTGCTGCTGGAGGAAGTAATCGCGCTGCTGTTTATCGAGATCGGCCTTGGTTTTATTGGTAATTTTATTTTTCAGTTCCGCCAGTTGCAGCTCTGTTTGCAGGAGCTTCATCAATAATTCCGCCCGGTGCCGGAGGTTATTGGTTTCCAGCAACAGCTGCTTATCCTTGAGTTCCGAATTCAGGTTGGAAGACACGAAATGCACCAAAAACGAAGCATTTTCGATGTTTTTCAGGATAATGCTGGCTTCGGAAGGCAGGTTGGGCGACAGCTGAATGATTTGGGTGGCGAGGTCCTTGATGGAGGAGATGTAAGCGTCAAACTCCGGATCATCGTCTACCAGTTCATCCTGTAACAGCTCAATTTTAGCCTTGAAGTACGGATCTTCCGTCAGCACTTCGTCAATCTTAAAGCGCTTGCGGCCCTGGATGATGATGGTGGTGCCGCCATCCGGCATTTTGATCAGCTTCACGATACGGGCTACGGTTCCCACCTCGCTGAGATCGGCGACGGTCGGATCTTCGATCGTACTGTCTTTTTGCGCTACCACACCGACCATTTTGTCAGTCTTGTATGCGTCGTTAACTGCCTTTATGGATTTATCCCTGCCCACAGTGATAGGTAATACCACACCCGGGAAGAGTACTGTATTTCTTAACGGTAATAATGCCAGTTCATCGGGGATCTTCTCGTCCTGCTCTCCTTCTCCGTCTTCACTGAGGGGGATAATAGGCATGAACTCCATTTCATCTTCTGAATTTCCTAAATAAAATCTATTCATCTGAAATATTTAAAGCCACTGAGGACATTCTGTCAGATTATCTTTCTAAAACGACCTTAGTTTTATGCATGGGTACCTTGTCAAGATTAATGCCAAGTGAAATCCCTGCCAAAAGTAAGGGCTTTTACTCCTGCCCGTGCAGGAATAAAAGCCCTTAACAGTGTTTTAATAAAATATCTTTAGAGGGTCACACCCACACCCAGCTGGATGGCCTGGTTTTTCCAGTTGCCGGAATTGGTCACGCTGCTGAGGTTCTGCACATCGTTAAAGCCAATGATGTAGCGGGCGGACACGTTGATGATCGGCAGTTGCAGCCACAGGCCGGCCACACCGGAGATTTCGCCGCCGTTGAATGCGTTTTTGGCTGCGCCGAATACCTTTTTGTCGCTCACCATTGCGCCGAACTGAGGGCCCAGCTGCAGTTTCAGACGTGGCGTACCGAGGTCGATATTAGCCAGGATCGGAATACTCAGGTAGTTCAGTTTCACTTCTTTGCGGTTGTCGGCAGTACTTACGCCTTCGTAGATATCGCTGAAGTTATCAGTTGTTTTAGTTTTGGTGGAGGAGAAAATAGCTTCACCCTGCACGCCGAAACCTTTTACCAGGTTTAATTGTACGAAACCTCCGAGATGGTAACCGAGGTTAAAACCATCATCAAAGCCTTTACCATCGAGTTTTCCAAGGTTGGCGCCACCTTTAACACCCCAGCGGAGCAAAGATTGAGCATTAACAGACGAAACAGCTGTTGCAGTCAGCAGGACAACAGCAAGTAGGAACTTTTTCATAAAATAATTATTTGTCATGGTTAAAATATAGACGTACAGGAAATCATTTACCCCTACGTGTAATCCGTGGCTGGCTTTTATACAAATTCCGTGCTATATGTTAATTTTTTCAGAAGATGTAGGACAGGCGGGCAGTAAAGTAGCTCAGGAGGCCGGTTTCGTCCATATTAAAAGTTTTGAAAACGGTGTAGGACGGGGACAAACTGATTTTACCGAAGAGGTAAGATACGCTGACCGTCAGATCCAGCGCCCTCGGCTGGAACTCCGTTACCTGGCGCAGGCTGTACTCCTCGCCCAACGGCACTTTGGGCGGGTATCGCTTCAGCTTGGGGGACCTGGAAAAATACTGGAAGGATTTAAGGTTGCTGTAATAATTGGCCGTGCCGGTGGTGAGGGACAGGGATGGCGTTAGCAGCAGGGCGTCTTTGGAGGAAAAAATATCTGTGAATATAAACGGATGCCGCAGGGTGGCGATGACGTTGAAATCCGCGCCCCGCATGGTTTCCTTATAGTACATACCTTCGGCGGTGGTCCTGCCCCAGCCGAAATCCAGGCTGATGCCGGGTTCCAGCCACCAGCCCCGGTAATAGAAATAGGTAAATAACTCGTTGTCGATGGGAGAAAGCGGCACATCGCTGCTGTCCGCAAAGAAGTAATGCGTATAGGAAATCCCGGTCAGCAGCTTGGGATTTTTCGTATAGTCGTACCCTATGGTAGCATCCCATTCAAACCAGGGCTGCTGGAAAGCGTTGAACAGGTAATACCCTGTGAAGCCCGCATAGAAACCGGATTTATGGTAATAAGTCAGCGAAGGCGCTACAAATGTTTTCATCACCAGCGGGGCGGTGTAATCCGGCACTTTGCTGCCATAGGCGGGATTGTTGCCATAACCCAGTCCTGCCACCAGCTCGCTTTTGGTTTTCTTACTTAACAGCGAATCCAGCTGGCGTTCGAGGTCGGCCAGGGACTGCCCGAAAACCGGGCGACTGCACAACAGCAACAGGAATATAAAGTAGGCACGCATGAACTGCTATTTGCGAGATTTTCGTTGGTGCAATATAGTTGTTCCTTAGCAGTGTTGCGTCAACTAAAAGGCCAAGGGGCCTTAACTATAGGTCAGGCATGGAAATTTGTCGATAACCGGGTGAAAAATGGCTTTAGGAGGGCCTGAATGAGCCTGGTGCGTGCCGCTATGCCAGTTCGATCACCGTAATCTCCGGCAGTACCCCTACTCTGCCCGGGTACCCCAGGAAGCCAAATCCCCTGTTCACATACAGGAACTGCTCTCCTTCCTTATACAGCCCGGCCCATTCCTTATAGATATACTGCGCGGGGCTCCATTTGAGGCCCGGGATTTCAATACCGAACTGCATGCCATGGGTATGGCCGGCGAGGGTGAGGGCGATATCCGGGAATTCCGGGCGGATCTGCGCATCCCAGTGGGTAGGGTCGTGGGACATGAGGATTTTGAACGGCACATCCGCCACGCCTTCGTAGGCGCGTTTCAGGTCCCCGTACTTAGGGAAGCGGCTCATGGCGCTCCAGTTCTCCACTCCCAGGAGGGCGATCTTATCTTCTCCTTTCTGCAGGATGGTATTTTCGTTCATCATGAGGCGCCAGCCGAGGTCCGCATGCACTTTCTTCAGCGTTTCCAGGTTCTCGTGCTGCATGGCGCTGTAGCCGTTGGGCTGCTTGTCCGGCCATGGGTAATAGTCGCCATAATCGTGGTTGCCCAGGGTGGAATACACGCCCATAGGCGCTTTCACCTGGCGGAAGACGTCCATCCACTGTTCCATTTCCACGGCGCGGTCGTTCACAAGGTCGCCGGTAAAGAGGACCAGGTCCGGCTTTTGGTCATTGATCATTTTCACCCCTTTCATCACCGCTTCGCGGTTGGCGAAGCTGCCGGAGTGGATATCTGAAATCTGCACGATGCGCATGCCTTTGAAGGCGGCCGGCAGGTTTTTGAAGTTCAGTTTGATCTTATGAACATGATAATTATACTTGTTGGAAAACCCGTAGACGAGGGTGGCAAAGAGGCTGCCGCCGGCGATGAGGCCCAGCCTGTTGAGGAACTGGGAGCGGGTAAGGCCGTTGACCGCTTCCATGGTCACTTCCTTCGGGGTGGAAAATTTCCGGATGATCCAGGTGATCCCCCTGCGGGCGTCGTCGATAAGGAGGAACACGGCTGCCAGCAGCTTGGCGACCACCAGCCCGATGATGATGGCCAGCACGTAGGAACGCACACTGGTAGGCCAGTTATGCCATTTTATATATGGGAGGAGCACTACCGTTACCAGGCAGGCAATGGAAATGATCCAGTAGGTACTGTAGGTGATGGTCCGCACCCGGGGGCTGGACATATAAACAATGGCACGAACGGCCTGAAAGACATAAATATCCAGTAGCAGCAGGAATATGACCAGAATAAACGAATTAGAGCCAGGGCGCATTATTATATATTATATTAATATGATTAATTAGGCAAGGTACCGATTTAGGGCCGGTACAAAAAGTTAAAAGTCATTCAGTTCGTTATATAGACGAATAACAATCCGGATAATTGTATGTTTTATTTTTTTTCCGTGGAAAAAGAAACAATTACTTTTGAAGCAATCTGGGAAACAGGGGTGTACGAAGGGAAGTTGTGAATAAATAAATATACTGCCTCGTCTGATTTTTACCTAATCGTTGTATTTTTGTCCGATTGGGGTTACTTTTAATTGTGTGAAATTAATATTGATATTCAAATTACGGGCCCTGGGCCTTGTAGTTCATTCAAATAATTAATTTATGAAATTCACCTATTACGGACATTCATGCTTTGTTGTGGAGATCAAAGGGAAAAAGATCATGTTTGATCCATTCATCCGCCACAACGAACTCGCAAAGAAGATTGATATTGAAGCCATTAAGGCAGATTACATATTTGTTTCGCACGGTCATGACGATCATACGGCTGACCTGGTGGAAGTGGCAAAAAAGACCGGCGCCACGGTGGTGAGCAATTTTGAGATTGTGAGCTGGGCCGGCAAGCAGGGACTGGAATTATTACACCCGATGAATACCGGGGGCAAGTGGAAATTTGACTTTGGTATGGTGAAATGCACGGTAGCGCAGCATAGCAGCAGCCTCCCGGATGGCAGTTACGGCGGTAACCCCATGGGCTTTATCTTCATTACCGATGAGGGAAATTTCTATTACAGCGGGGATACGGCGCTGACGTACGACATGGAGCTGGTACCGGCGGCGGCTAAACTGGATTTTGCCATTTTGCCGATTGGCGACAATTTTACCATGGGAGTGGAAGATGCCATTGCGGCCTCCGAAATGATTGAATGTTCAAAAATAATTGGGGTACACTACGATACTTTTGGTTATATTAAGATTAACCACGAGTCGGCCAAAGCGCAATTTACGGATGCGGGTCTGGAATTGCTGCTGCCGGACATCGGCAGTACCATTGAGGTTTGAGGAAGAGGCAGCAAGTTTGGTTTATCCTTATCCTATAAATAACCTTGAATTTTTAAATTAGACAATGGCAAGAATAATCGCAATCGCTAACCAGAAAGGTGGCGTAGGAAAAACTACAAGTGCAATTAACCTGGCAAGCAGCCTGGCAGTACTGGAGTTCAAGACGCTGCTGGTAGATGCTGACCCACAGGCTAACAGCACCACGGGGCTGGGCTTTGACCTGCGCAATGTGCAGCAGAGCCTTTACGACTGTATGGTGAACGATGTGCAGGCCAAAGACGTCATCCTGGAATCTGATACCCCCAATCTGAAAGTACTCCCTTCCCATATTGATCTCGTTGGCGCTGAACTGGAGCTGATCAACCACCCCAACCGGGAACGTGTGATGAAGCAGGTGATTGACAGCGTGCAGGCGGATTACGACTTCGTTATACTCGACTGCTCCCCTTCCCTGGGCCTGATCACCGTGAATGCCCTGGTAGCGTCCAACTCCGTTATCATCCCCGTACAGTGCGAATTCTTTGCGCTGGAAGGTTTGGGAAAACTGCTGAATACCATCAAAATTGTGCAAAGCCGGCTGAACACCGAACTGGAAATTGAGGGGATACTGATGACGATGTACGATGGCCGCCTGCGCCTGAGCAACCAGGTAGTGGATGAGGTAAAGCAGCACTTTGAAGAAAGCGTTTTCAACACTATTATACACCGTAATACGAAGCTGGGCGAGGCCCCGAGCTTTGGTAAGTCCGTTATTATGTACGATGCAGCCAGCACAGGGGCGATCAACTATCTCAACCTGGCCAAGGAGATCCTGCAGAAACATAATTTCACCAAAATAAAAACTAAAGATAAAATCTTAGCTATAAACGATGACCAATCCAAGTAAGAAAGAGGCGCTGGGTAAAGGCATCCGCTCACTGCTCCAAAACATCGAAACAGACCTGAAGCAAACCGCAGGCGCGCTTGGCGATAAAAGCGCCATCCCGGCTGCTGCGGCTGCAACCGGTATTGAACGCATCCCGGTGGATCAGATAGTGACCAACCCCAAACAGCCGCGACGTGATTTTGATGAGGCAGCCTTACAGGAACTGAGTCAGTCTATCAAACTGCATGACATCATCCAGCCTGTCACTGTAGCTAAAATCAGCAATAAAAAATACCAGCTGATTGCCGGGGAACGCAGGCTCAGAGCCAGTAAGCTGGCAGGCCTGAAGGACATACCGGCATACGTGCGCCAGGTCAACGACCAGGAGCTGCTGGAACTCGCCCTGCTGGAAAACCTGCAGCGCGAAAACCTCAACGCCATCGAGGTAGGCCTCAGTTACAAACGCCTGATGGAAGAGTGCAACCTCACCCAGGAACAGGTGGCCGATCGAATGGGTAAAGAAAGAAGTACTGTTACCAACTATATACGCCTGCTCAAACTGCCGCCGGATATCCAGGTAGCAGTCCGCAACGGACAGCTCAGCATGGGCCATGCCCGCGTAATCACCGGTATTGAAAAGGTAGAAAACCAGCTTTTCCTCTTTAATGAGGTCATGAAAGGCGGTTTATCAGTGAGGCAGACGGAAGAGCTGGCCCGCCGCATGCACCAAGCCGGTGAGAAAGGTAACCAGCAGCAAAAAGCCAAAGCCAAACTGGCGCCGGCATTCCTGAAAATCCAGGATAACCTGGCTTCGCACTTCTCCACTAAAGTTAAACTGGAAAGAGATAAGAACGGAAAAGGAAGTATCATGATCGAATTTTATTCAGATGAAGAGCTGAACGGAATTCTGGAAAAAATTGACTTATACGGTGGCTAAGCCTGCAGAGATTTATTCTTTCATCAGAAATTTATGCTTACTGCTACTGGTCATGGCGGCATTGCCTTCGATGGCTGCCTCCCGGCCCCAGCAGCAACAAGATACGGTAGCGCCGGTCATCAGACATGCCGGGGATACTACCGGCGGGCTCGTTATGCAGGCTGATACAGCCGTTGCCACGCAAACGGCAACCTCGGATTTCATGTTCAATGAGCCGAATATCCACAGTCCCCGCAAGGCGGCCCTGTACTCCGCCATATTACCGGGCCTGGGCCAGGCTTATAACAAGGAATACTGGAAAATCCCTTTGGTATATGCCGCTATCGGAACCTGTACCGGGTTTTTCATCTTCAACATGAAAGAGTATAAGCGTTACCGTGATGCCTACCGCATCCGCATGCTCAACAATCCGGATATCCACGATGAGTTTGAAACGATCTATCCCCGTACCTACCCGGCGGAAGCCATTAAGGTAATCAGGGACCAGTACCGGCAGTATGTGGACTTGTCCGTATTATTCTTTGTGCTGTCGTATGGCCTCAATATCATTGACGCTACTGTATTTGCGCATCTGCGTTCCTTTGATGTATCCAACGATCTTACATTGAGGGTATCCCCTACTATCATTAACAACCGTACATTGGGAATAGGCGTGAATATCTCCATCGGAGGTAAAAAAGCCAAAAGGGGCCTGTTTTATGCAGGTCGCTGACGCCTTTCCAACCACAACATAAAACACGAGTCAGGTCATGAAAATTGCGTTAATCGGATATGGTAAAATGGGTAAAGCCATTGACGCCATCGCCACCGCCAAAGGACACGAAGTCATTCTCCGCATTGATATCAACAGCAAACACCTGCTGGAAAAGGAACACCTGGGCCAGGCAGATGTTGCCATTGAGTTCACCACCCCTGAAACAGCGTACGACAACGTCATGAAGTGCTTTGCAGCCGGCGTTCCCGTTGTTTCCGGCACTACCGGCTGGCTGGAAAAGCTGCCGGAAGTAAAGGCCATCGCGGAGAAGGAAGGCAAAGGCTTCCTCCATACCACCAACTTCAGCATCGGGGTAAACATCTTCTTCGAGGTGAACAAACGCCTCGCGGAACTGATGGCCACCAAGCCCCAGTACGATGTACAAATGGAGGAAATCCACCATACGCAGAAGAAGGATAGTCCCAGCGG
>Ga0164243_10006621_pt1 | contig 17494 bp, 18 predicted proteins | sample OricompcompostOP_FD_108781 | JGI IMG/M metagenome (GOLD analysis project Ga0164243, IMG submission 108781) | Organic Plus compost microbial communities from Emeryville, California, USA - Original compost - Organic plus compost (OP) | ecosystem: Engineered > Solid waste > Mixed feedstock >... | reverse complement strand
TTGAAGTTCTCGGTCCCAGGTACGACGGATTCGCCCACGGATTCCTGGGCGGTCACGTCGACCTGGTAGCCCAGCCGCCCCGAGGGGCCGCAGGCGTCCACGTCGGCGCGATTCTGCTCGGCCAGCTCGTACGCGCGGAAGCAGCCGTCGAACACCGCGCTGTCGCCTTCGAGGATGTCCAGCCATTTGTCCGGATCGTCGATGGCCGACAGCCAGTCCCCCGCGAGCTGGTCACGCGTCTCCTGCGCCGCCGCCAGCGCCGCCGCGTCGGCCGCCGTCTGCGCGCCGTTGCGATTCACACCGGCCTGCCCGACGGCGAGATAGGCGAACGCGAGAAAGAGCAGGCCCCCCACCACCGTGATGTAGACGGGGAAGGCCTGCCCTGAGTCGCCCGGCGTGCGGCGCCGCCTCATCCCGTGAGCTCGTCGATCTGCTCCACGATGGCGTCGTAAATGGTCTGCCCGATGTCCGTGCCCGTGATCGCCAGCACGATCGCCACCACCACCGCGATGATGCCCAGGTACTCCACCGCCGTCTGTCCCCTGTCGTCCCGTGCGGTGCGGGAGCGCAGGTACGCGATGGTCGCGTTGATCCAGTTGCTCATGGGGGTCCCCTCCGGTGTACGGCGATCGTTGAGCGCTCTGGGGAGAAACGTAGGCGGGAACGGCCGGAACGCCAGAGGGCCCTTGGGCCCAATTCCGCGCCATGACCGAAAACAGTCGTCGCGTCATCGCCCCTCAGCTCCGTCCTGACGGTGAACCGGGCGTCGTACCTCGCCACTTGGCTGCGGCCTCCGCCCGGTTGGTGCTGTGAAGTTTGGCGAAGATGCGGTTGATGTGGTTCTTGACCGTCTTTTCGGTGATGAAACAGGTGGCGGCGATCTGCTGGTTGTTCATGCCCGACGCGATGAGGTCCATGATCTCCGCCTCCCTCCTGCTCAGTCGGAACCGTGACCGGTACGACGACTGTGCCATAGGTGGTTGCATTCGCGAAAGCGGTTCCGGCAAAGTCCTGCCACGAGCGCTCCGTTGGGCGTTTGCTTGCGCGAGCATGGCGGCGATGGAGGGTGTCAGCGGGGTCCTGCCCCGCTTCACCTCCCGTACGGCCGCGACCAGTTCGTCCGCCGTGAACTCGCCGTGCAGCAGGTAGCCGCAGGCGCCTCGGCGCAGTGCCTCCCGGGCCGTCTCCGGTTCCTCGGGGTACGTCAGCATCAACACCGGTGACTGGGTCGACAGTTGTGGCACGTCCGCGTTCGGCAGGTGCGCGTCCAGCAGTGTCGCGTCGGGGCGGTGGCGGCGGGTCGCCTCCTGGGTCTCGTGGCCGTCGGACGCCTCCGCCACGATCCGCAACCCGGTGTGGCCGGAGAGCAGGGCGGTCAGGCGCGACCGCGCCGCGGGGTCGTGGTGCGCCACCACGATCCGCAGCGCCTCGTGCGCCGGAGTGCCGGTCATGTGCCTCCCCCTACTCCCCGGTCAGCGTCCCGAAGTCCGTGCCGGACCCGAGCAGCAGGCCCGCGCCCAGCAGGATCAACGTCGCCGGCACCATGAAGGTGGTGATCATCAGCGTGGCCCTGGGCACCGCGCGGGCGGCCTTGCGGCGGGCGTTCTGCGCGTCGGTGCGGCGCATGTCCTTGGCGAGGGCGACCAGGGTGTCGACGATCGGCGCGCCCAGCTCCTCGCCCTGCTGGAGCGCGGTCACGAACATCGCCACCTGCTCGGAGTCGTTGCGGCGGCGCAGTTCCGCGAAGGCCTGGCGGCGGCTCATGCCGAGGTCCATCTGGCGCAGGGTGATGCGCAGTTCGTCGGCCCAGGGGCCCTCGTACCGGCCGGAGACGCGGTCGAGGGCCTGGCGGAAGCCGAGGCCGGCGCTGACCACGACGGCGAGGACGTCCAGGAAGTCGGGCAGGGTCCGTTCGATCTCGTCCTTCCTGATGCGGATGGCCGACCAGATGCCGACCTCCGTCCAGAAGGCGCCGAACGCGAGCAGGAGCAGCGCGACCAGCACCTGTCCGCGCAGCAGGAAGACGAGGAAGCCGACGGCGCCGAGGAAGCCGTACACGGCGCGCCGGGCCGCGTAGCGGTCGATGGTCAGGCCGCCGGGGTTGCCCGCGAGGTCGATCCTGCGCCGGTACCGGGCGACCAGCTTGGGGCCCATGAGGCGCAGGACGGCCGGGGCGTAGCGCATGCCCATGCGGTCGACGAGGGAGTCCACGGCGCCGGTGCGGGTGGCGCCGACCTCCAGGGCGAGCGCCAGGTCGGCGGGGAGTTTCGTCTCGGCCCGGTACATGCGGACGCCGGCGAAGACGCCCGCGACGGCGAGGGCCATGGCGGTGGCGAGGAGGAGTCCGATTCCCATGTCCAGTCTCCTCAGACGTCGATCCGTGAGAGGCGGCGGATCAGCAGGAAGCCGAGCGCGTACAGCCCGAACGCGACGAGGACGGCGGCCTGGCCGAGCGGGCTGCCGGTCATGCGGTCGAGGGCGCCGTCCTTCACGCCGTTCATCAGGAACAGCGATCCGACGCCCAGCACGGGGACGGCGTACGACGTCATGCTGACCTGGGAGAGCTGGGTGCGGACCTCGCGCCGGGTCTCCTTGCGCTCCTCCAGCGTCTCGGTGAGGTTCCGCAGGGCGCTGACGACCTGGCCGCCGGCCCGGTTGGACAGGACCAGCGTGGTGACGAGGACGACGAGTTCGCGGGAGGGGAGGCGTTCGGCGAGTTCGCCGAGCGCGTCGTCCATGGAGGCGCCGAGGGCGAGCTGGTGGGAGACCTTGGCGAGTTCCTCCCCGGCGGGGGCCTCCAGCTCCTCCGCGGCGAGGCCGATCGCGGTCCGCAGGGCGAGTCCGGCGTGCGCGGCGTTGGCGAGGATGCGGGCGAGTTCGGGGAGCTGGTTGATGAACCGCTCGATGCGTTTCTGGCGCTGCCAGTTGAGGAACTGGACGGCGGCCCACACGCCGAGCAGTCCGGCGATCGGCCCGAAGAAGGGGGCGAGGGCCGCCTGCCCGACGAGCCAGAGACCGGCGACGACGGCCAGCATGGTCACGAAGAACTCGCCGGGGGTGACGTCCAGTCCGGTGGCGGCCAGCCGCAGCTCCAGGCGCCTGCCCAGGCGGGTGCGGCGCAGCCGGCGGTCCAGGCCGGGGAAGCGGCGGCGGCGTCCGCCGGGGCCGGTGAGCTGTCCGGTCGCGGACAGGCGTTCGACCAGGGCCTGGCGGCGGGCCCGGCCCGCGGCGTACGCCTGGACGCCCAGGACGGCCAGGACGCAGGTCAGCAGCGCGATGCCGGTGGTGAGCGTGATGCGGGTCTGCAGGTCCATGGGCGGGGTCCTACCTGGCCTCTCGGGTGGCGAGCTCGAGCGGGGACGCGGCGACGCCGAACGCCTGCGGGATCGGCTGGTTCGCCATGTAGAGGCGGTCGGCGGTGCGGCGCGGGAGCGGGTGGCAGGCGAAGGCGCCGTGGACGCGGCCGTCCGGTGTCATGGGCTGGGCGTTGAACCGGGCCACCGTCACCAGCCGGTACGGCTCCGCCCCGTGGCTGTCCAGGACGGCGATCTCGGTGATGCGGCGGGCGCCGTCCGGGAACCGGGTCAGCTGGATGATGACGTCGACGGCGCTGTTGATCTGGTCGTGCAGCGCCTCGAAGGGGACGGCGACCTCGGACATGGACGCGAGGGTCTTCAGCCGCATCAGGGCGTCCTCGGCGCTGTTGGCGTGCACGGTGGCCAGTGAGCCGTCGTGGCCGGTCGACATGGCCTGGAGCATGTCGAGTGACTCGCCGCCGCGCACCTCGCCGACGACGATCCGGTCGGGGCGCATCCGCAGGGAGTTGCGGACCAGGTCGCGGATGGTGACCTGCCCCTTGCCCTCGACGTTGGGCGGGCGGGACTCCAGGCGGATCACATGGGCCTGCTGGAGCTGGAGTTCGGCGGAGTCCTCGATGGTGATGATGCGCTCGGAGGGCGGGATCAGGCCGGACAGGGCGTTCAGCAGGGTGGTCTTCCCGGTGCCGGTGGCGCCGGAGACGATGACGTTGAACTTGGCCTGCACCAGTCCGGCGAGCAGGTACACCATGGGCTCGTCCAGGGAGCCGAGGCCGGTCATCTCGTGCAGGGTGAAGGAGCGCGGGAAGCGGCGGATGGTGAGGGTGGCCCCGCTGAGGGCGAGCGGCGGGATGATGACGTTGACGCGCTCGCCGGACGGCAGCCGGGCGTCCACCATCGGGTTGGACTCGTCGACGCGGCGGTTCACGGTGGAGACGATCCGCTCGATGGTCTGCATCAGCTGGTCGTGGGAGGCGAAGCGCAGCGGCAGCTGTTCGACGCGGCCCGCGCGTTCGACGAAGATCGCGTCGGGGCCGTTCACCATGATCTCGGTGATCGACGCGTCCTCCAGGAGCGGTTCGAGGATGCCGAGGCCGAGCGCCTCGTCGACGACCCGGCGGATCAGCTGGGCGCGCTCGGACGTGGACAGCACGGGGCCCTCGCGGCTGATGATGTGCCCGAGCACCCGCTCCAGGCGGGCTCTGCGCTCGGCCGCGGCCAGCGAGCTCATCTCCGCGAGGTCGATCTCCTGAAGGAGCTTGGCGCGGTAGGTGGCGACGAGGTGGCCGTCCTCGCCCCGGCCGCCCTTCTCCTCGGGGACGGTGATGCGTGACCTCAGGCTCATCAGGGTTCCTCGTTCAGTGGTCGAGCGGCATGATCGCGGTCTTCTCGGCGGGGTCGAAGTCCCAGCCGGGGACGATCGACGGGATCCGGACCGTCGCGGTGACGGAGACCTCGTCGCCGCCGACGACGGGCGGGCAGCTGACCTCCAGCCATTCGCTGACCGCGGCGGAGCAGGCCGCCTGCGCGCTCTCGTCGAGGGAGGCGGCGCGTGCCCCGGCCCGGGCCGCGGTGCCGGCCTGCTGGGCGGCGTAGGCGATGAGGCCGAGCTGGATGCCGGCGAGGGCGACGAGGATCAGCAGGGGGACGAACCCGAGGTACTCCAGGGCGACCTGGCCGCGGTCGCGGTGCTTTCGGCCGTACGCCATCTCAGTTCCTCCCCTCCTCCTCGACGGCCCCGGCGTGGCCGTCGACCGTGAACGGGAACCCGATGGAGCCGGGGAAGAGGACGGGCACCTCCAGGTGCACGTCGGCCGTCACCAGCCCTCCCCCGGTGCCGCAGTCCACCTCGCCGGTCCAGGCGCCCGGCAGGTCCGCGAGGCCGGCCTCCTGGCACGCGGCTTCCCGGGCCCCCGGGTCCGCGGCCGTCCCCGCCCTGGCCGCCTCGTCGGCGGCGTGCCCGGCGAGCGTGTACGTGTAGCCGACGAGGACGCACTGCCACAGCAGCACCAGCGTCAGCAGGATCAGCGGTGTCATCCCGAGGAACTCGATCGCGACCTGCCCGCGGTCCCCCCGCCGCCGCCTCACCGCCCTATCTCCTTGCGCCTGCGGAACGTCACCGCGGGCCGCTCCGCGCTCCGGACGGCCCGCTCCCCGCCCCTGGCCCGTCCGCCGCGCCGGGGGGCGGCGCTCTCGGTGCCGGCGATGAGGCCCAGTTCGCCCGCGAGCGCCCACAGGGCCTGTTTCACGGTCGACTTGGCGTCCAGTTCGTGCACCCGGCCGGCGTCGACGGCGCCCTGGAGCTCCTTGTAGTTGGCGGGGACGGCGGTGGCGGCGACGGCGGTGCCGGTGATGCGCTGGATCAGGGCGGGCTGGATCTCCGCGGACCGGGTGTGCCGGTTGACGACGATCGTGGTCTCCTCCGCCTTGCGGATCTGAAGGCGGTCCCACATCCGCACGGCCCGCTTGGCGCCGCGCACGGCGACCACGTCGGGGGTGGTGACGAGGAGCGCCGCGTCGGCCGTCTCCACGGCGGCCGCGCTGGCGCCGCTGAGCTGGGCGCCGCAGTCGACGACGACCACGTCGTAGCGGGAGCGCAGCGCGCCGACGATGTGCCGGGCGGCCGTGTCGGTGACCTCCTCGCCGCGTTCCCCGTCGCCGGGGGCGAGGAGCAGGGCGACGCCGGTGTCGTGCCGGAACACGGCGTCGGCGAGGACGCGCGGCGAGATGTCGGTGATGGCGGCGAGGTCGGCGACCGAGCGGCGGAACTGGATGTCCAGGTAGGAGGCGATGTCGCCGGTCTGGAGGTCCATGTCGAGCAGGGCGGTGCTGCGCCCGGACGCCTGCGCGGCGAGGGCGAGCTGGATGGCGGTCAGGGTCGCGCCGACCCCGCCCTTGGCGCCGCTGACGGTGACGACGGTGCCGCCGGCTCCGCCGAACACGTCGGGTCCGGCGCCCAGGTGCCGTCGTACGCCGACCGACCACTGGGCGACGGCGTCGACGCGGCTGGCGAGTTCCTCGTAGTGCAGGGGGAGTGCGACCAGGCCGCGGGCGCCGTGGTCCATGGCGGCCTGGAAGAGGCCGGGGCTCGCGTCGGAGGTGACGAGGACGACGCCGACGGCCGGGAAGCGCAGGGCGACCTCCCGGATCAGCTCCAGGGCCGGGACGGGGCCGATGCGTTCGTGGACGACGACGACCTCGGGCAGTTCGTCGACGGACTCGGCGGCGAGGCGGGCGAGGGTGTCGACGAGCTGGGTGGAGTCGGTGACGGGGGCGACCGGCTCGGCGTCGGGAAGCTGGCTGAGCAGGCTGGTGAGGGAACGGACCGCGTCCGCGTCGCCGACGGCCGGGAGGATCCTCGTGGGCATGGGGGCCTCTCACTTGTCCTTGGCGAGTTCGTACGTGCGGTCCGACGGGGCGACGTCGGACGCGGCACCGGGCGCCACCAGCGCGAGCCGCACCTCGTCGGCGAACGACTCGGCGTAGGTGATGCGCTGGGCGTCGACGGTCTTGAGCGCGAACGTGATGGGGACGGCCTCGACGGTGCGCCGGCCCCGGTCATCGCGGTCGGGTTCCAGCGAGGTCAGGTCGCCGACGTCGATGACGCGGGCGTTGGCCACGATCAGCTTGGACTGGTCGGCAGAGCCCCCGCGTTCGCCCTTGAAGGTGGCGTACACGTTGACCGTGGAGCCGGGGGTGATCTTCCCGGCGACGCCGGTCGCCGCGTCGATCATGATGGCGAGTTCCTGCTCGTCCTGCTTCAGGGCGGGCTGGTCGACGATCATGTCGCTCTGGAGGAGGGAGCCCTCCTTGAGGGTGGTGACGGCGATCTTGCCGCGGATGTCGCTCAGGTCGGTGACGGCGTTCGGCGACAGCCAGCGCTCGGGCATCTGGATCTTCTCGAACTGGGCGGCGCCGAGCGGGGTGTAGGGGGCCACGTCACGGGTGAGCCGGTAGGCGGTGCCCTCCGGGCCGACCTTGGACTTCACGTCGCTGATGACGGACAGCACGCCGGCGAAGGCGCCGAGGGCGCACAGGACGGACAGGAGCAGGAGTATCACGCCGCGGCGCTGACGGGAGTTCATGAACCGTGCAACCTCATTGGGGGAATCGGTCGGGGGCGGTCGGTGGGTCCGGTCGGGGGCCGGGTCCTGGTCCGGTCAGCCTGCGCGGGCGGGCTGTTCGTGGGCGGGCGGGGTGGCGGAGCAGAAGACGCAGCGGTCGCCGATGACGTCGATGCCGCACCAGTGGCAGGAGCTCTGCCGGACGGAGCCGACGAGCTGGTAGAGGACCGGCAGGTCGGGCAGGAAGGCGCAGAACTCGATCAGCTTGCCCGTGCCCCACCAGGGGACCGACTCGGCGGGCAGCCCCACCTCGCGCAGCCCCTGGGCGCGCCAGGACGGGGCCAGCGTGCCGGCGACCCAGTCGGACTGGAGATGCCCCTGGGCGACCAGCATCGAGGTGCCGAACTCCGGTCCGGGCAGGGTGACTCCGGGGGCGGCCCGGACGAGCTGCGGCGACGGGTGGGCGAGGACGCCGAACTGGCTGCCGGGCATCCAGGACCGGGCGTGCGAGCCGAGGTCGACGGGGACGCGGTCGAGTTTGGCGACGGAGCCGAGGAGCGCGCCCGCGTGCAGGTAGTGGGTGAGCAGCCGGCCGGCCGAGGCGAGGATGCCGGGGCTGAGGTCGCAGGAGGCGAGCTGGCGCAGCTGGCGGGCGAGGACGGCGAGCGCGAGCGGGGGCAGCGCGGGTTCGAAGACGGCGATGCGGTCGCTCTCCAGCAGGGACCGTACGGTGTGCAGCCGCTGCCGGGCGCGCCGGGAGGCGGCCTGGGAGCAGACGACGATCACATGGCCGTGCTGGTCGGTCAGGGACTGAAGGTGCGCCAGCGACCGTTCCAGCGGCTCCCGTTCGAGGTCCGGGAGCACCACGGCGGGCACGGTCCGCTCGTCCTGCGCCGGCAGTGCCATGTCGGCACTGGTCACGGCAATGGCAGTTGGCACGCGTCGCTCCCCGTCTCCCCGCCCGGCCCCGGCGCTCGTGTCACTCCGGTGCACCGGGACGACTTCGTTGCGTGACTGTCCCTGCACTGTATCCACGGCTCGATGACCGGAGAACAGCGTTTCCGCAGCCGGGAGATAACTGTCCACCCCCAACTCCCGTCAAAACGGGGCAGGTCGCGCGCACAAAGTCTCCACGACCGGAACCTCTTGACAGTTGGATTGGTCTGGACCAACGTGTTTTGGCATGTTCATAAACAGATCCCGGGGTCTCCCCGGACGGCCGGCGCGCCTGTGGGCGGCGGCCGTGGCCTCCGCCCTCTCCCTGACGTTCCTGGGCGCGGGCCAGGCGTCCGCGGCGGACGTCAACAACGCGAGGAACGCCGGCTTCGAGTCCGGCCTGACCAACTGGACGTGTACCGCGGGCAGCGGTACGACGGTCCCCTCACCCGTGCACGGCGGCGCGAGCGCGCTGAAGGCGACACCGGCCGGGCAGGACAACGCCCGGTGCTCGCAGACCGTGGCGGTGAGACCCAACTCCACGTACACGCTGAGCGCCTGGGTCCAGGGCGGCTACACCTACCTGGGCGTCACGGGCACCGGCACCACCGACGTGTCCACCTGGACCCCGGACTCGGCGTCCTGGAAGCAGCTCTCGACGACCTTCACCACGGGCGGCTCCACCAGCTCGGTGACGGTCTACACCCACGGCTGGTACGGCCAGGCGGCCTACTTCGCCGACGACATCTCCGTGTACGGGCCGGACGGCGGCGGGGGCACCGACCCCGCTCCGACGGTCCCCGGCGTCCCGGGCGGGCTCAGCGTCCAGGGCCGCACCTCGTCCTCCGTCTCGCTGGCGTGGAACGCGGTCTCCGGCGCCACCGGCTACAACGTGTACCGCAACGGCACCAAGGTGACGGCGGTCGGCGGCACCTCGGCGACGGTCACCGGCCTCTCCGCCTCCACGTCGTACTCCTTCCAGGTCACCGCCACCAACGCGGCCGGTGAGTCGGCGAAGTCGGCGGCCGTGACGGGGACGACCACGGCGACCCCGACCGGACCCTCCCTGCCGAAGCACGCGGTGACCGGCTACTGGCAGAACTTCAACAACGGCGCGACCGTGCAGAAGCTGGCCGACGTGCCGTCCCAGTACGACATCATCGCCGTCGCCTTCGCCGACGCGACCGGGACGCCGGGCGCGGTCACCTTCAACCTGGACTCGGCCGGGCTCGGCGGCTACACCGTCGACCAGTTCAAGGCCGACATCCGGGCCAAGCAGGCCGCCGGGAAGAAGGTCATCGTCTCGGTCGGCGGCGAGCGCGGCACGGTCGCCGTGAACGACTCCGCCTCGGCGGCGAACTTCGCCAACTCGGTGTACGCGCTGATGCAGCAGTACGGCTTCGACGGCGTCGACATCGACCTGGAGAACGGCCTCAACGCCACCTACATGACGCAGGCCCTGCGGTCCCTGTCGGCGAAGGCCGGCTCCTCGCTGATCATCACGATGGCGCCGCAGACCATCGACATGCAGTCGACGTCGAACACGTACTTCCAGACGGCGCTGAACATCAAGGACATCCTCACCGTCGTCAACATGCAGTACTACAACAGCGGATCGATGCTGGGCTGCGACGGCAAGGTCTACAGCCAGGGCTCGGTGGACTTCCTGACCGCCCTCGCCTGCATCCAGCTCGAAGGCGGCCTGGCTCCCTCCCAGGTCGGTCTGGGGCTTCCCGCCTCCACCCGGGGCGCGGGCAGCGGGTACGTGTCGCCGACGGTCGTCAACAACGCGCTGGACTGCCTCGCCAAAGGCACCAACTGCGGCGCGTTCAAGCCCTCCCGGACCTACCCGGACCTGCGGGGCGCGATGACCTGGTCGACCAACTGGGACGCCACCGCGGGCAACGCCTGGTCCAACGCGGTGGGCCCGCACGTCCACTCCCTGCCGTAGGCGGGTCTCACCCCGCCGGACGGTAGTGGCCGAGCACCCAGGCCAGCTGCGGGAACCACTCCTGCAGCCTGGTCCGGGGCTTGGCCTCCACCACGCACTCGTAGAACCGGCCGTCCTGGTGGATCACGGCCACCATCAGCGCCCTGCCGTTCGGGCTCGCCTTGTAGTGCACGCTGCGGATCTCCGGCCAGCGGAACTCGACGGACAGGCCGTACATCTCGAAGACCACCCCGGAGGCGTCCACGACGACGGCGTTGCGCTTGTCGACGGCCAGGAACTCCGGACCGGCGGCCGGCGCCCCCGGCTGCGGCGGCACGGGCCCGTACCCCGGCTGCGCGGGGGCGTACGGCGGCGGCGCGGGCGCCTGGTGCGGCGCGTACTGCGGCGGGGGCGGGCCGAAGCCCGGTCCGGGTGCGGGTGGCTGCTCGCTCATCGGGGTCCTGGTCCTCGTCCTCGCGGGAAACCCGGCAGACTTCCGGGTGCTGCGGTGAAACATTCTCCCCGTCCCACCGCATCAGTGAGGTGAGGGCCTCACCGCACAGCCACAGGGGGACGTATGAGACAGCCGCGCGCGGACGAGTACGCGCAGTTCGCGGCGGCCAGGGCCGGGCATCTGTACCGCTCGGCCTGTCTGCTGACGGCCGGGGACACCCATCTCGCCGAGGACCTCGTGCAGGAGGCCCTCGGCCGGATCTACGTCCGCTGGGGCCGGATCTCCCGGGTGGACAACCCGGCCGGCTACGCGCAGACCGTCCTCACCCGCGTCTTCCTCGCCCACCAGCGGCGCCGCAGCAGCACCGAGCGGGCCACGGACACGATCCCCGACCGGGCCGCCCCCGACGGCGGCCACGGCGACCTTCCGCTGCGGCTGACGCTGCTCCAGGCGCTGGCCCGGCTGCCCGCCAAGGACCGGACGGTCGTCGTGCTGCGTTACTGGGAGGACCGCTCGGTCGAGGAGACCGCCGACGTCATGAACGCCAGCTCGGCCGCCGTGCGCACCCGGAGCACCCGGGCCCTGGGCCGGCTGCGCGAACTCCTGGGCGAGGAACTCGGCGAGTACGCCACGCCCTGACCCCGACGCCCGATGCCCGCCCCCTCCTTCTGATCCCTTTCGAGAACGGTGGATCCGTCATGCCCGTCGAACACGACCCAGACCCCTTCGAAACCCGGCTCGGGCACGCCCTGCGCGACGCCGGTGACCGCTTCACGGCCGACCGCGCGGCACTCGTCGACGGAGGGCTCGCCCGGGGCCGCCGGCAGCGGCTGCGGCGCCGCACAGCGGTCCTCGGCGGTGTCGCCGGGGTCGCGCTGGCCGGGGTCGGCGGGGCGCTGCTCACCCCCTGGGACGACGGCGGCGCGTCCCGGCCCGGCACGTCCGGACGGCCCTCCGCGCAGGCGCCCGTGGCACCCGTCACCGGGCACGAGCTGATCGAGTCGCTGGAGAAGATGCTGCCCGAGGGCGAGGTGAGCGGGCAGGAGGCCAAGGGCGGGGCGGACGGAGCGCCGGCGCCGTACGCGCGTGTCGTGTTCGACGACGGCGAGGGGGCCGCGGGGATCGTCGTCGGGCTGGACCGGATCGCGTTCGGCGGGCAGCACGCCCGCCAGACGGTCGACTGCCCCGACCGGACCCTGGTGCGGCACGACGCGTGCGTCTCCACCGAGCTGCCCGACGGCTCGCTCCTGAAGCTGTTCCAGGGGTACGTGTACGCCGACGGGCGCGCGAAGACCAAGCTGTGGTCGGCCGACCTGGTGACCCCGGCCGGGCAGCACGTCTTCGTCAACGAGCTGAACGCCGCCGCCGAGAAGGACTCCCCGGTGACCCGGCCCGAACCGCCGCTGTCCACGGACCGGTTGAAGAAGCTCGTGGCCGCGCCGGTGTGGCGCGGCTACGCCGACTCGCTCCCCGAGGACCCGGTGGAGGCGGCTGAGCCGCCCGCGGAGCCGTCCGTGGACTCGGTGCTGGACACGTTCGCGGCCCTGCTCCCCCGGAAGGTGAAGGTCGTGGAGCGGGGCGAGGACTACTCGTTCCTCGTCCTGGACGACGGCGGGGGCCGCGGCTATGTGCAGGTCGACGTCCAGCACAACATGGGCGACGTCGCCGGGGAGCTGTTCGGGGAGGGGTCCGAGACACTGCCGGACGGGACGCTGGTGAACTTCCGGGAGAACGGCGGTGACAAGGGCGTGCCCGGTGCCGTGATGTGGACCGTGGACTCCCTGCGCACCGACGGCTTCCGGGTCGTCGTCAGCGCCCTCAACGCGCCGACCCAGCACGACGCCCCCAGCCGCACGGCACCGGTCCTCGGCAAGGAGCGGCTGCGGAAGATCGCCCTGAGCCCGGAGTGGGACCGGTACCGCTAGACGGGGGTCAGAAGAAGTCGGCCCACGGCTGGTCCCAGATCTGCTTGACGCACAGGACCAGGAACAGCAGTCCGGCGACCGTCAGCATGGTGTTGCTGAGCGCGCCGTTGCGCCAGGGGGCGGGCGTGCGGGCCGAGTTGAGCAGCCAGATCAGGGTGCCCGCGAGGAACGGCAGGAAGGCCGCGCCCAGCACGCCGTAGAGGATGATCAGGCGGAAGGGCTGGCCCTGGAACAGCAGGACGATGGGCGGGAAGGTCAGCCACAGCAGGTACGCGCGGAACGGCCAGGAGCGTTCGCGGGCACCGGAGGCGACCTTCTCGCCCTTCTGCGCGTCCTCGCCCCGGTAGCGGGCGACGAAGTCCGCGAACATCAGGCTCACGCCGTGCCAGACGCCGATGAGGGAGGTGTAGGAGGTGGCGAAGAAGCCGATCAGGAAGAACTTGGCGGTGGCCGTGCCGTACTCGTCCTCCAGGATGTCGCCGAGCTGGAGCAGCCCCTTGTCGCCGCTCGCGATGGCCACGTTCGCCGAGTGCAGCAGCTCGGCGCCGACGAAGAGCATCGCGACGACGAAGATGCCGGTGGTGAGGTAGGCGACCCGGTTGTCGAGCCGCATCACCTTCATCCAGCCGGTGTCCGTCCAGCCCTTGGCGTTGACCCAGTAGCCGTACGCGGCCAGCGTGATCGTGCCGCCGACGCCGCCGATCAGGCCGAGGGTGTTCAGGACCGAGTCCTTCTCGTCGGGCAGGACGGGCAGCAGGCCCGCGAAGGCGTCCCCGAGGTTCGGCGCGACGCGGACCGCCAGGTAGACGGTGACGACGAACATGACGCCCACCAGGACGGTCATGACCTTCTCGAACACGGCGTACTTGTTGAACCAGACGAAGACCAGGCCGGTCAGGCCGCAGGCGATCGCCCACCACTCCAGGTCCATCACGTCCGGGAACAGCGCCTGGAGGGGCAGGGCGCTCGACGACATCGCCGCGGCGCCGTAGACGAAGCCCCAGACCACGACGTACGCGGCGAAGAACCAGGTCGTCCAGCGGCCCAGGGAGGCCCAGCCGTCGAAGAGGGTGCGGCCGGTGGACAGGTGCCAGCGCCCGGCGGCCTCGGCGAGGGAGATCTTGACCAGGCAGCCGACGATCGCGGCCCACAGCAGGGTGTACCCGAAGTTGCTGCCCGCGATGAGCGTGGCGACCAGGTCTCCGGCGCCGACACCGGTGGCGGCGACGACGATGCCGGGTCCGATGTACCGCCAACTGGACTTACGGGGCCGGGAGTCCGCCGCGCCGACCGGTGATGCCTCTGTGCTTCCCGTGGTGTCCGCCATGGAGGTCAAGTAAGCGCACGGGCGCCGGGGCGACAAGAGGGCGTGCCGCGATCTGCACCCGATGTCCGCACGGGCGCCACGGGGCTCCGCTCAGCCGTACTGGAGCCGTACGGCCGTCCCGCCCGGTTCGTCGCGGACGTCCACGTAGGCGCACACCTGACGGGCGAACCACAGGCCCCGGCCCTGCCCGGCTGCCGGGCCCGGCGGTGGTACGAATCCGGCCAGCGGGTCCTCGACGCGGCGCACGGGCCGCAGTTCGCAGACGCAGGCCGGGCCGTCGGTCCACAGGAGGGCCCGGTCGACGGGGCCGAGGGCCGCGGCCGCCTCGGCGACGGCCGTCGCGAACACCTCCGCCTCGGCCGGGGCCAGCCCCTGCACGGTGGCCCAGGTGCGCACGGCTCCGCCGGCGGGGGCCGGGCCGGGGATGCGCTCGGCGGCGGCGGGCGGCGCGGGGAGCGGTACGGCGTCCAGTTCGGCGGCGATCCGCAGCGGGTCCTCGTACACCGCGCAGTCGGGGTGGGCGCGGCGGGCGGCGGCGACGACGGTGGCACCGGCGACCCGGGTGTCGTAGGCGCACAGGGCGGTGGTGGCCTGGGGCGCGAACAGCAGGTTGGCGAGGGCCTCGTAGCGGATCCACTCGGCGGTCTCGCGGGGCGAGCGTCCGGCCCGGCCGCCCCACACGGGTTCCATGAGCAGGTGGATACGGCCGCCGGGGCCCGCGTGTTCGGCGAGGTAGCCGGCTCCCTGGGCGATGGCGTTGGCTGCGGAGCCCGTGTACCACTCGGTGTGCGGGACGAGTCCGATGCCGTCGGCCACGGGGCCGAGGGCGTCGCGCAGCAGGTCCAGGTTGCCGGGGGCGGCGATGACGACGGGCGGCGGTTCGTGCCGGGCGGCGAGCCCTTCGGCGAGGAACGGGAGCGCCTGGGCGAGGAACTCGTCGTCGGAGCCGAAGACGGCCATGCGGTGGTCGAACGGGCTGGGTCCGGGTGCGGCCGGGGAGGTCATCGGCGGGCTCTCCTGACGTCACGGGGAGGCCGGGGGGAGCCGGGGGGTGCGCCGGTCCCCGCCGCCGTCGCTCCCCCCGCTCCCCCTTGCGCGGACCCTCACCCTTCCCGGCCGTGCGCCGCCACGCACGCCGGGGTCACACCGGCGGGTGGACTTCGCCCGGGAACGCGCCGGGCGCATGCCGCACGCGTACACTGCGCGGCCCGTTTTCGGCTTGTTCCGGGCGTCGGCCGGTTCTCCACTCTTGAACTGTTCATGCCATGCACCGACCATGAGCCCCGCACCCCGCACCACGTCGTACGTCGCACTGAACCCCACCCCCCACTCCCCCGAGGAGCCTTCATGCGACTTCGCACCCGCGGACCGGGCGCGCGCGGCGGCAGACGGGCCGCCGCACTCGCCGCCCTGCTCTCCCTCGCCCTCGCGGCACCCCTCGCCGGGACCGCCTCCACGTCCGCCTCCGCCGACAGCGCCGCGAAGGCCGCCCCCTCCGCCGACGACATCCGTCAGTACGAGGTCCGGCTGCACGCGACCGCCGCCGACCGCACGGCACTCCAGCGCGCCGGCGTGAGCGTGGACGCCGCCGACGACCACGGTGTCGTCGTCTCCGGCCGCGCCGGCCAGATCGGGAAGCTGAGGGCGCTCGGCTACGACGTCACCCCGCTCGGCACGGTCCCCGACCGGTCGGCCGGCGAGGACGACGTCCGGCTGTACGACTTCCCCTCGGCCGACTCCCGCTATCACAACTACGCGGAGATGACGGCCGAGATCGACGCGATCGTGGCGGCCCACCCGTCCCTCGCGAGCCGGCGCGTCATCGGCCGGTCCTACCAGGGCCGCGACATCGTCGCCGTCAAGATCAGCGACAACGTGGGCACCGACGAGGCCGAACCCGAGGTGCTGTTCACGCACCACCAGCACGCCCGTGAGCACCTCACCGTCGAGATGGCGCTCTACCTGCTGCGCGAACTGACCTCCGGCTACGGGACCGACGCGCGGATCACCGGTCTGGTGAACAGCCGGGAGATCTGGATCGTGCCCGACCTCAACCCGGACGGCGGCGAGTACGACATCGCCACCGGCTCGTACCGGTCGTGGCGCAAGAACCGGCAGCCCAACTCCGGTTCCTCGGCCGTCGGGACCGACCTCAACCGCAACTGGGCCTACCGCTGGGGCTGCTGCGGCGGCTCCTCCGCGTCGGCTTCCTCCGAGACCTACCGAGGCGCCCGCGCCGAGTCGTCCCCCGAGGTGAAGGTCGTCGCGGACTTCGTGCGCGGCCGGATCGTCGGCGGGAAGCAGCAGATCACGGCCGGCATCGACTTCCACACCTACAGCGAGCTGGTGCTGTGGCCGTTCGGGTACACGTACTCCGACACCACGACCGGAATGACGGCCGACGACCGCAACGCCTTCGCCACCGTCGGCCGCAGGATGGCCGCCAGCAACGGCTACACGCCCGAGCAGTCCAGCGACCTCTACATCACCGACGGCTCGATCGACGACTGGCTGTGGGGCGACCAGCGGATCTTCTCGTACACCTTCGAGATGTACCCGAGGTCCGGCGGCGGGGGGTTCTACCCGCCCGACGAGGTCATCGAGCGGGAGACCTCCCGCAACCGGGACGCCGTGCTCCAGCTGCTGGAGAACGCCGACTGCATGTACCGGTCCATCGGGAAGGAGGCCCAGTACTGCTCCTAGGAACCTGGGACCGCCTGGGAGTTACTCCTTCTCCGCGGCGGCGGCCTCGGCCTCGGCCTCCTCGGCCGCGCCCTCCTCGAAGTAGGCGTCGAGGACGGCGTCCAGCTGCTCGTCCCACTCCGTGAAGCGGCTCCTGGCCGTCGCCTCGATCTCGATCGGGTACCAGCGGCGGTCGGGAGTGTGCACCGTGATGGTGAACCGCTTCCCGAAGCGCGGCGACTCCGTCTCGACGGCGGCGATCTCGTCCCAGCGGAACTCGCACTCCTGGTCGTCCAGGCGGAGCCGGACTCCCCGGTGGTCGGCGACGATCCGCGCCCGGCGGTCGGCGGCCTCGAACACCGGGCCGTCGGCGGGTGCCTCGTCGGCGACCGCGTCCTCGGGGACGTCCGCCGTCTCCTCGGGCTCCACTGTCGCTACGGGCTCCTCGGCGGCGGCCTCCTCGGGCACCGTCTCGTCGGGGTCCGCCGCGGCCGGATCGTCCTTCTCCTGCGGGCCCTTGGGGGCGGCGGACGCGGGCGGGGTGAGCCCGGGGACGAAGGCCGGGTCGAACCCGGCGCCTTCCACCAGGGGCTGGCTGCCTGAACCTATGCGCTGCTCCACAGCCGAGCAGTATGGTCGACAACCCTGTGTCCCGCGCAACCAGCCCCCGCATCGTTACCGAACCCGCGCGCCGCGGGAACTACACGAACAGGCTCAGCACCGCCGCCACCGCGAACCCGGCCAGCGACAGCACGCTCTCCAGGACCGTCCACGACTTCAGCGTGTCACGCTCGGTGATGCCGAAGTACTTGGCCACGATCCAGAATCCGCCGTCGTTGACGTGCGAGGCGAAGATCGA